>ERZ779637.798-NODE-798-length-17266-cov-19.188949_pt1 | contig 17266 bp, 8 predicted proteins | sample MGYA00514196_ERZ779637 | MGnify/ENA primary metagenome ERZ779637 (study PRJEB29562, sample SAMEA4376700) | mouse gut metagenome | isolation source: Cecum | study: EMG produced TPA metagenomics assembly of the A DSS colitis mouse model was used to assess the...
AGCCTGTTGATATGGCTAATAAGCAATTCCTGTTTGGTCATGGTATCATCCTCCCGAATACAAGGATACAATACCAGATTATGAGAGCAATAAGATGAGCTCAAAAGAGTTGACAACCCATTTGCGGACTAACACCAAATTAATTTATTTTTGGTGTTTACTATAATTTGAGGTCAAGCTCACGGATTCAGATTTTACTGAGAGCACCCTATTCATCTACAAAATCTTTCATTTTCTTTTACACTATTCACGCAGCAAGTTCATTGTGTTATTCCCCCATATGCCTTTTCGATTTTATCCTCTAAAATGTCATGCCGCATCTCTCCAAGAGGAATATCAAAACATTCCTCTTTCAGGACATAATCATATATCCTTCTGATAACAGTTTCTTTATCTAGCTGTTTGTTCTTTGGACGATGTTTATTCATCAATTCCATAATATCATCAATGTATACAGGGTCATAATCCTCTACCTTTCCCACAATTTTTTCAGCCACACCCGTATACATATTGTAAACATCTTCCGTATGTAGCATTTTAGCTGTCTTCTCCGCTTTTCCCAAACCACATGCCACCCAAAGCTTATTATAACGCCATCTGAATCGAAAATCTGCATAATCATCTACATACGGATGATATATTTCACCTAAGTCGCAAAACTCATCTCGCTTAATGTTATTGCACACCTGACATGCCGGAACCATATTGTAAAACGATAATGCAAACATAGGAAATCTAGACTGAGGAAAAAAATGGTCAATCTGCGGCCGAATTATCTTCTTACGCCTCCTGATTATTGTATGTATCAGTTGGGCATTACAATAAACGCATACATTAATGCCCATTGCTTTGCAATAACTGTACGCATCATACTGTGCATCCTTTGATGTAAACTTGTTATAAGGAAAACACTTCTCCAAAAATTTTTTTACCCCCTTCAGATCCTTAATTTTCCTTGCTTGATTATACCCCTGCTCTTCAAACAAGGTATAATTTTTACCGTCAACTATAATATTATAATTGTATTCGTTCCTGAATTTTTCATATATTGCCATGAGTGTATCGGGATGCGACTCTGTAATTTTTTTATAATATATACCTGATTTGGAATCTCTCAAATCCTTACTAATCTTGATACACCAAGGTTCAAGGCAAGAATCATCAAATTTTATTTTCGTCCCTACTTCTTTTACTGCATCTGAAATTCCTTGTTCTACTAGTTTATTTACATGTTTCAAATAATCTGGTTTTACCTCTGATTCTATCTTTCTAATTTTTTCTTTTGGAATGATATACATTTATTTTCTCCTACGTTCCAGTTCTTCCTGAGCAGCTCTCATCTGTCGCATCAACTCCTCATTCGACATTTCTCTGAGCAGTTTCTGTGACTCTATATTTTTTTCTTCTTTGCCAAAAGCTTCCTCATACATTTCCCGTAAATCTTTGTATATTAGTGGTTCCCCAATCTTCTCGATAATATTGTTGCACTCCTTTGCTTCTTGCACATTCCGTTCGAACACTGAAATATCTTTATTTTTCAAACGCTCAGCCAGAATTTTATAAACACCATCTACTTTCTGCTTTGCATATTTTCCCATGGACCCATTTTGGTAAAAAAAAGAATCCTTTAAAATCACATGGATATTCTGCGCAAAAGTTTTCTCCGCCACTTCTATGTCCTTACTCATTACAGTGATTTCATCCACATCCACATCTGAAATCAGGAATGGGGAATTAGAGGAAATAAACAGCTGCACTTTCACGGGATGCTCTATACTATGTTCCCATTCAAAAAAACTGATTAAATCATATATTAAGCATCTTTGCCATTCCGGGTGCATATATGCCTCCAATTCGTCCAGAAGCAGCACATTATTCTGTCTGAAATCAGAAAATGTCATCTTGCTGACCCATGCATGAAGCCGACTGAATAGGGTAATACGTGCTTTTTCTCCTGAAGACATTTGCGGAAGACAGACCTCAAAATACAATATCTCTTCATCCTTGATTATTTTTTCACAGATATCAATTATCTTCTTCAGTTCATTTTTATCATGATAGTACACTACCCACTCCCGATATTCCCAAAATCCGGTAAGGTTCTTTTTAAGCTCATTATTTGCTAAATACTTATCTATCTTATTCTCTGCTTCTATCGCATCAAGATCACAGCGCATGAAAACAAATCTTTTCACATAATCAGGCATCCAGCTTTCCTTTCTATTATTATCTGTATCATATAAAAAGTAAAGCTGCCTGAGGACATCCTGATTATAATCTTGTTTATGCTTTAGTCTAAATCCTCTATCCCTGTCATTTATTCCATTTGTATGTATCATTTCATTTCTGGACAATCCTCCGATCTCTATATCACGTATATACTGACTGGATATATCAATGGTATTTGATGCCATAAGTTCCATTCTTTCCTCATAAGGGCACAAAACATTGGAATAGTAAATTACCTTGTTTTTCTGCCCTCTATACTTACTGATATCCTGTTTCCCCTTTTCCAACACATCTCCCCTTAAGTCATATTCTTCATCCTCCAAATTTGTGGAATAGAAATAATTCTCTCCCCTTTTGTAGACAATAAAAAACTTAGTCAGTGCTTCCTTTGCGTTTGTCTCCACACCATCATAACGCAGCATCATCATCGTTGAAGTTTTTCCGGATCCATTCCTGCCAAGAAGAATATTTATGCTCTTAATTGTCTCATTATCAGCATTGTTTATCCAATACTGGTTCTGATTCACCTCTTTCTCAGGCGGATCTATTGTGAAAATATGCTTATTATCCTCTTTTCCATGCTTTATACAAGGACATCCTTTTACCCTTACAATATTCTCCTCAAGATATCTTTCCGGAACCTTATCATGCCAGAAACACTGGACTTCTAAATCTTTCCCTGCCACCATGCTGCCGCTAATGCTGCGCTGCGCCCAATCTGCAAGGTAGGTCAATACATTCTGAACTTTCTTTTCTTTATCCACGCTCTCACCCTGTGTTATCTCGCCTGAATAAACCAAGAATTCCTTAGATTTGCTGATATCTCTCCAAACTTCCTTATTATTCGTCAAATCTATTCGATATTCAAGATTCAGCACCTTTTGTTTCACTCTATAAAAGGCATTTTGTTCATATACAATCCTATATTGAATAGAGCATTTCCACACATCTAATTTCCCCCACACACTGACTCTGTCCTTCTTGTGTTCCTCTTGAAGTTCAATAATCTGCTGCCATTCTTCTCTATCCTTATCGGTAAAACTTGACAATACAAACCCTTCAAATACCCGTTCCAGAGAATCCGCTAATACCCCAAGACTTGCATAACATTTTTTCACTAACAGTCCATCAATTTTTTTATACTCTTCTTTCTCCTTTGCTGTTATGCAACTGCAAGAGACAAAATAAACCATATTGTCCCTTAAGCTTCTTTTGACTATAGAATCAGCATCTATTACAAAATTCCTTTCTGCTAACTCTTTGACTAACTCTCCTGTCAGCAGAAAAGTATACCTTTTAATTTCTTCTCTCCCCCTGTAAGCATATCCTTTCTGTCCGATTTCTCCAGCATAATGGATTCCAGTCAGAAGATTTTCAAAAAAACCTTCTCTTTCCGACACCTTCAACTCATCTAAATCCTTTAGCCCTGCAGCGGCAATACAATTGTAGCGTATTGCATGTTCATAATCAGCAAAGGAGGCTTTATTTGCCAAGCAATCACTGATATATATAATTACCGACCGTAAAAATGGGATTTGGAGTCCTGTAATACTCAATTTGTGCGCAAATTCTTTCAGGTACTTCTCTTTCTTTTCTTTCGCCTTTTTCCATTCCTCATTTGTAAATGATACATATTCCATAATATCTTCTACATTGTCCGGATTGGAAAAAAATTTTTTATACTCATAAGAATATGATATTTCGGAAGCATCTAAAAATTGTGTTAATAATTCCATGCTATCTTTCATCACAATGCATACTCTCCCTTGTTCTGTTTGTATATGATCAGGTACCCTATTCCCCTCGATATCTAATGCAGTTATCAGCGACAAATCCCAAAATAATACAGAAAATCTGCCAATTGCACATTCCGCATACTTTCCTAGGATATAGACTAAAAACGGCTCAGCTGGAATATTCAGATTCCATTCTGTTCCACCATTCTCAAGAACTAATTCCTTGTCATAGCGTCCCCACGACTGCTTCAGTTTCAAATATGGGACGGTCGTGAAGACAAAACCAGAATGGAACATCCGCCTATTTACGGAAGTTTCCAGTGGGAACTGATGCTTATAAAAATATCTATAAACAATGTACCGTAACAGAAAGAATCAACAACCGAATCCTCAACGATTACACGCTCCAGCGAATCAGAGTTCACCGGAGAGAACATTATTCCTTTCTTACGACCATAATCGGCATCTGCATCCATCTCGATGCACGGTACAAACAGAAACAGGTATCCCAGGACTGACAATATAGTTTTCCCTCAAGCATGCCTTTCAGAACTTCCAAATAAGGAAGGTCTTATTCCCATATCCGTTTTTATAAAAAATGCTTTATTACATCACCCTTTGCTAATTATCTGCCGCACCCCAGGTCTCCGCATTAGCTTAAATTGTTTCTATTGTGTATGAAGTTTCCGAGATCACTCCTCCTTTCATATCAAGCAGCGAACCTATCAATTCCGGATCTGGCAGGGCTCCCAGCGCCCCCCTCCTATATTTCTCCATAATATCTGTGGTATCTCTTACACCCTGCTGGGCTGTAAAATCTCCCAAAGAATAGACATAGACACCATTCTCATCTTTATGGACAAACCAAATCTGCTCTTTACGAAACATTTCCTTACAGTCCATCAGATTTATATCTTGAATCGTAAAAATCAATTGCGCCCTCATATTCAATTCATTATTGAAAAATATTCTCCATCAGCTTTGGCTCACGGTTCAACAAAACATTTCTTGCACTGCAAATACATTTTACCAGACAGTTTTTTCCGGCGTTATTAGGTCCATAAACCCCTAAGGTCTATCAACATATTCATTTCCTCCGAGAATTGAAAATAATTCTCCCCTCCCATATAGGGTTGTGTCAAGAACAGACTAAATTTTTTTAACAATTCCGTAACATCTTTACCGGAACCCACTGTTCTTCTACAAAATCCTTTATTTTCCACCTTATTTCAACTCTGTCCTCCGCATGCACCTCCACCCACTCTATCAGTCCGTCCAAGAATCGCTCTCCTCAGGCTCCTATCAGCACTTCCTTCCCCCGGAAGGCAAACCCATACTTCCGTATTCTCTCCGCAGGAATCCCCTTTGCTTCCAGGAATGCCGCATACTGCATGCGGTCAATCTGCTTCAGCGCAGCTGTCACAGTATCCGCCAGGTTCTTCTCATCCGAATCCTGCACCTTGAATTCGATAATAATTGCATCCTCCACCGGGATCCCATCCTTATACTGTCTGGGCTCCAGCATCACATCATACCTTCCAAACCCACTCTCCCGGTTGGATGTCAGCGCATACCTGTCCGCCAGTTCCACCATCAGCCCCAACACAAACCCATGATAAAAACGTTCCGGTTCCTCCCCGGACGGTCTGCTCCCAACATCGAAATAGCTGAAACTCTGCAGAGCCACCCTGTTCATATAGACATTCATCGCCTTGATATCATCCAAAAGCAGCGCCCTAATAAAATCGTTATAACTGCTGTCGTCCTCTGCAAACCAGTCCCGTACCATGTTTTCAAACATGAAGCGGACTTCCTTGTTCGTCAATGCCAGGGTGTAATAACACCTCCCAGTCTCCTCGAAAAACTCCGTCTCCTCCACTTTCAGATACCCACTGGCCAGCAGAAGGCTCCAGATGGCATTCTTTTTCCATTTCAGCTGATTGTATACAATCTGTTCGTCTATCTCCATCCGGATCGCTTCACCCTGCATCAGGCTTTCAAAGTCCTGCTTTACCTGCCGGCTGCCTTCTTGAATCAGCTTCCCTACAAGACTGTTGGCGCTAGTATTTGCCCAGTAGGTACTTAATTTTCCTGCCTTTAAATAATTTAAAATAGACCACGGATTATAAATATCCCTCTTTTTCCCAAAGGTAAAGCCATCATACCACTTCTTCACTTCTTCCTGCCTGTCCGCCATCCCATACTCAGCCAATGCCGCAAACACTTCTTTTTCCGTAAAACCAAAACTATCCACATATTGTTCAGACGTAGATGTCACTACGGTCAGATTGTTCAGGTCTGAAAATATGGATTCTTTGCTGACTCTTGTAATACCTGTCATGATTGCCCGGTCAAGGTATGGATTCGTCTTGAATGTGGCATTGAACAAATTGCGCATAAATTCCACTATTTCATCCCAATAGCCATGCACATAAGCCTCCTGCATGGGCGTGTCATACTCATCCAGCAGAATAATGACCTTTTTGCCATAATAGCGCAGCAGATAACTGGACAGGGCATTAAGGGAGCCTGCCGCCAGATAATTTTCCATGTCTGCAGATATCTGGCGGAAATCATCCTTTTCTTTTTCATTCAGGCAATCACTCTCCAATAAAAAATCGTGCTTATTATACAGTTCAGTGATTATCTGGCAGATCTGTCTTCTTGTATCAGGAAACGTGCCTGCTTTCACTTTGGCAAAAGAAAAGCTGATGACCGGGTATGTTCCCTGGAGAAGCCTGTAACCCTCCTCCTTCCAGATGGCAAGGCCTTCAAACAGTCTCCCCCTCCCAGCATAGTTCATGGAGAAGAACTTCTCCACCATGCTCATATTCAGCGTCTTGCCAAAACGCCGTGGCCGGGCAATCAGCGTCACACTGTCCTCATTTTCCCACCATTCTTTTATGAAAGGGGTTTTATCTATATAAAAAATACCTTTTGTTATGACTGCCTCGAAATCCTGATGTCCGATGCCAACTATTCTTGCCATAGGTGTCCTCCCAACATGATGATTTCCTGTATGTAAAAATCTTAACACATTTTCTTAGCAGCGTCTATTGAATTGTACAGGGTATACTTTGTGTTTTTCTGAAATCGCATGTTTATCATTTTTATATATTCGAGAATCTCCATGCTCCCATATATTTCATCGAATCAACAGCCATACAAAGCATTTCAAATCTTTTATTCACTTTATTTTCGCCCGGATCATCTCATCTGCTTTCGGCAACGCGTATTTCAACAACTTATCCGCAAGGGCAATTACCCCCTCCGGCAATAAATTGCTGCTTTCACTCCACATAGCCGGATAAACCACCACCCTGCTTGCCCGCCCCTGCATCTTGACATAATGGCATATTCCGTCACCGACAATCTTATATTCCGCCCCCATTGCGTTTAAGGGCTCCAACAGTTCTTCCTGCCGATCATAGGACAACGCAGGCGGCAATTTCGAACTTTCACACCACTTCAACAGCTCCAGCGCCGCAAACCGATCCAACAGTCCATGAGCCCGTTGATTCCAGTAATGCATCAGACACTCGTGACAGGCACTGTCGCACCCTGTGGGACAGCTTTCCAGAACCTTCCCTGTCTCTCCCATCAGCTCCCCGGTTCTTTCCGCCAATGCGGAACAATACCCCGCTCCGCTGGAAAGGCTATCAAACAGAAATACATCCACATACGCTTTCAAGCCGTCCTCCGAATACCGTAGCCGATATCCGCTTTTGATTTCATTGAATTCGATATCCAGTAGCCGGCCTCCGGCCAGAGTCATAGCCTCCGCCAAGGTCTGGCCAGCCCTCCGTAGCCAAAAACCGTAGGGACTGACATCGACCTGTCTTGCATCAAGCGTAATCTCATACACCACCATATCCGTTCTGAATTGATTGCCCAGATAAGTATTCACGACACTGCCCGCCGGATGTCGGCAATTATGATCTGCATATTGATGACGATACGGCTTGCCGATCTTCCGCAGTGACGCCTCATCATCCCCCGGAACCGCCGCCCCGCAGTCCTTACATACCATAAACCCAGCAGCCTTCGGCCCCCTGTTCAGAATAATCAACGGATCATCCGCCCTTTTGGAATATCGCAGATTAGCAAAACCAGCCACCGTCCTCATCTCATTTTCCTTTGGCGTAATGGAATAACACGGCTCTTCCGCATAAGTCATTTCCGCCTCGGCTTCCGCTTCCCTGGTTTTTATTCCATTGACCGGCGCAAATCCCCAGGGCTTTAACATCTTCCGATACCGGATTGTCTCTTTCCCGCAAAACGGGCATTTACTCTGCATCTCCAGCCCCATCCAATTACAGGCGGCATCATTACAGTAATACAAATCCTTAAAATACTCCCTACTCTTGCCCTCAAAATAAGGCCGGGCCGAATGTTCCTGCCCCTCCGGACGGAATTTGGAATGAAAACTGTAAATCCCGCCGGATTTGTAGGTGACCTTATTGATCACCACCAACCGTCCGGGCGCATATTCACTGATCGCAATGTCCAAAGCGCGCTCCGGTTTCTGATCAATCTTTTTGCCCCTCTCCTTTTCCACATAAAAACCCACAACATCTTTGGGGAAAGAATAGGTCGGGAAAATTCCCCTCTCCAGAAAAGCATACAGTACGCTTTTCTCCGCTCCGTCCTCTTCCCGGTATTCCTCCGGGAACTCCTCCACACTCTTTTTCAGATGCTCCATCTGTCCCAAAATATCTTTTTTATATTCTTCAATATTGAAAGCCACCCCCTCCGGAATCAGCGTTTCCAGATCGAAATCCCGTTCCATTTTCCCCCCGATAAAATCTTTGAAATTATCATAGTCCTCCTGGAAAAAGCCGCATACACTCTCTTCGTCAGCGCCTGTCCCCATCCGGTCAAAAAACTCCGTGGCACAGATAATATTCAGGTGCCTGTACGCCAATTTTTTATTGCTGACATCTATCCAAGGGGTTCGGGGAATACCAGAAATAATCTTTTCAGGATTGTGAAAATAATAGCTGTCATGGGGCCTGTTGTCCGTATAGGTAACAATTGTGGAGATCGCGGCGCTCCGTCTGCCCGCACGGCCTGCACGCTGCTGATAGTTTTCCCGCCTGGGCGGAATATTTCTCAGCCCCACCGCCGTCAATGACCCGATATCAATCCCGACCTCCATAGTCGTAGTGCAGCTCAATATATCTACCGGACGATCATTGTCCACATGGACATTCTGAAATCGCATCTCAAAATCTTCCGTCGTGGACCAGGTTTTATGACGCTGATCTTTATAGGAAAGCTGGGCCGTGTGCTCCTCTGTATTGATACGTGTCATCTGTGCCTGAGGATCGCCGTGTACCGCTCCCAGAACAGGAGCCCTCCAGAAATTGATCCCTTTAAAATCCTCCCTCTCCATTATTCTGGGAATCCCTTTCCCGCAGTGCGCACACCTTCCCCATAAAGTAAAGGGGAACACACCGCTGCACTGAGGACATTTATACCATTCATGATCCTCCCCAAAACGCAGTGTAATCATATTCATATTGAGGTATTTGGAAGAGGTATGAACGCCCTGTGCAAGATATCTCCCCAATATGCCAGTAATTACACCAATCTGCGCCTTGGAGAATCCATGTGCCTCCAACATCTTCTTAATTCTCGGCGGCAGCTTATCGGCATCCTCAATTCCCAGCCGGGGATACATGGTAATATTTTTTCTCACGTCATCGTCAATTTTAGGGCCAACAGCATACTGTGAAGTCATGATTTCCATGGCCCAGGCGGCGAACAACACCCTGAACTCCTCCAGCGACATCTCAATCCCGGCCTCTTCCAGATCTTCTTCTATTTCTTCAAAGGTTTCATCATCCTCATCCGATTTACACGGTTCAACCCAGCATAAACCCGCATCTGTCAATGAACGAAAATTGCTGCACAGCTGCCGCAGCAAATGCTCGTAATATTGATCCGGTATATGGTCAAAATGCCTTTTTATGACGCTGGCATATTTGATCTTATCTCCCTTCTTTTCATACATTTCCCCCATCTTCTCTAAGGCCTCCAGCAATTCTTCTTCATTATTACCATAGAAAAACCGGAGTCCATTCTGATAGGCTACTTTCAGAAAAACAGCATATAAAATATTCAGCGTTGGTTCTTTTCCATTCTGTTTTGCCCAGTCCTGCAGTTCGGCAGCGGCAACCGTCAAAGCCTTTTTCATAGCCCACTCGTCCGCCGCTCGGGTTAAGTCCTTCGCCAGAACGGCAGCACGCTGCCGACTGTCCGAAAACAGCAAGACCTTTCGCCCCTCATTGGCTTTTCCCCTGTATTCAGGGACAGGGGGCTGTATATAAAACTGCTCCGACACCAAATTGAAAAAGGGCTCATTTCCCTTAATCACAAAATCCGTTGCCTCAAAACGCAACTTATCACATTTGGGGCAGGTTCCGAATGTCAACAGCTCCGGCTTTCCCTTGACTTTCATCTCCGAATATGCCACGCGGATACAGCACTCCCCCACATCCTCTTCTCCAGAATATATGTCCAAATGCCCTGTCAGCGCATTCAGATACGCCGTATACATATTCTTTGTGGGTTTAAAACTCCCGTCCCGGGGAATCAGATAAAAATGCACTTCTTTCAGGTTGTCCGTAAACTGAATCCCCGGCTCATTCCAGACAAAGGGATTCTGTCCTTCCGAAACATCCATAAAACCACGCAGAAACAGCGCGCCGCAGGATCTCTCATTCAACAGTTCATAAATCATCCCGCCGCATTTACAACGGGTACCGGGCTTTCGCAGATAAATCCGCCCCAATCCCAGCTCCGAGCTCTCATGACTTTTCTGGGGACAGCCCGGATTGGAGCATGCATAAATCCCCTGCAATCCACGAAACAGCATATGCAGCCTGGCGGGATACAAAACTTTCCCCTCTGCGTTTCTGGCCAGCGGAGCTATGGCCAGCAATACGCTGGTGGCTTTCTCCGCCGCAGCCGGTTGCCCCTGGGGAAAAGCCCGTTTCACCAGCTCCTGGAAACTGACCGCGTGTCCCCTGGTGTGCTCCATAATACGCAGCATAGGGGCGCACCTGCGCAGACAATCATACAGCAAGATTTCCACCGTTTTTTCCTCTTTTGCATCAAAGGATATAGGAAAGCCCACCCGTCTGGCAAAATCCAGAATTGCCGGATACCGTCGGCTCCACTCCTGTTGCAACGCGTCCATACCATAATCCACCAAAACCTCCGGATCAAACTCTCCGCCCTTTTCCCGGATTTCCTCCTCTGTTCCCCTAATCAAAATAAACTTATTCTCGTCAACCCGCTGCGCGCTCAAATCACAGGCAAATTGACGGATTTCCTCTTCCTTCTCCTTCCCCGGCGGAACACTGGCACTGGTGAGGATAAACTGAATCTGGCTACGTCTGATTCCCAGCTTATATAACAATCTGCGCACCAGCAGCGCAACCTCTCCGCCGGACGAGCCATGATACATATGAGCCTCGTCAATCACAAACAACAGCTTATGGCTCGGATCGCTGTCAAGCCAGCTCCTGGTTTTCTTCCAGATTTCTTTTTCAATGGGCCGCATCAGCATATATTCCAGCATGGAATAGTTCGTTATCAATATATCCGGACAATATTGATGCATCTCATGACGGGTTATCAGTTCCGCGTCCATGGGATCTGTCAGGTCATTCTCCTGTTTGCGCAGACGCTGAACAAAAGCCGCCAGATCCTTTTTAGAGGGATATTTCCCAAGCTCCCGAAGTTTTTCTTTCACCTCCTTTGACTGTCCGAGAATATCCTTCTCTATCGTATCCGCCAGTTCCCGATTCTGCGCCTCCTCCGCCCTGCCGAAATACGGAGTACGTCCGGTATACATTCCAAACTGCGGAACCCGCCTTCCCGGAACCATCTCATTCAACAGGCTATGAAAGCCGTTTTCCTCATTGCCGATCATCCGGCGAAGTCTCCCAAGCTGATCCGATACCAATGCGTTCATCGGATACAACATAATGGCCCGCACCCCGCGGATCTCCCATGTTTCGGGGGAATGCATCTGTTCCAGTACCAGCTTACTCACCATGGGCCACATAAAACATTCCGTCTTTCCGGAGCCTGTACCGGTGGCCACAAAAAGATCCCGTCCCTGATAAAATGCCTCCAAAGCCTCCAACTGATGCTTATATGGATTCCTAAACACCCCTAACTTCCTCTCCGCCATATTAAGCAGAATATTTTTGACATCCTCTGCAAGATCAGCCTGACGAAGTCCGTCTTCCACCTCCAAATATGCCGGATTCGTCCCTATGTAAGGTTCCTGGAACACCGTCCCCACGCTCTGCAATTCCTTCTCACAGGCCCTGCGCAGCACATCGTTTTTGCCGAGATATTCCGTGTTGATATAATCCAACAGCCTGTTTGTAATCGCGTCATATGTGCTTTTCACCCCATATTGATCCATGGCTCTCCCCCTCCTCTGTCAGTACCAGCCCCAGCGCGCATAATTGCGGCTCCACACCCCCCCATGCGCAATTGTCCATATCCCACTCCAACCAGTCTGTCAGAGACCCCCGGGGCCACGCATAAGTCTCCAACAGCGAATTTTCCCTCTGGGGCAGACGGACATTCAATTTCACGGAAATATGATCCCGATGCCGACATACCCGCACCAACGCGGGATTACGCACCATACGTCTCATGGCCATCATAAACCGTCTGTGTTCCCCCATTTTCTGCAGGAACGGGTCGATTCGGTGTTTCATTAAATAATCCCCCTGCCTGAGAAGAAAATACTCATATCCGCCCTGAAAAACACTGCGGCGCGCCAGCCATATCCCCTCCACTGCCGCAGGCCGTTCCGACTGCCAGCGGGAATAATTGTTCCCTGATTTTCCACGCGCGTTAAAATACTGTATATCCTCCTCCGTACCCGCCATTTTCCACCATGCGCATCGGATATACTCCCTAAACCATGTGGTGACATCTTCATCCGCTCTGGAACCCGGCACAATATCCTCTCCCGTCCTCTGCATCATCGCTATGCCCGAATACCGCGTCCCCCGCAAAAGCGGCTCCCCCTTTATGCACTCCACTCCGGTCGCCAGCGCAGTCCTGTTACTTTCCGCAAGAACCAGGTTGGTTCCAAATCCAACCTGTAACAAATCGCCATGCCGGATTAATCTGCAAAGCAGTATTGAAACTGGCGTGTCCATATCCGATGCCGCTTCAAACCATGGCGCAGATTCCGGAAACCTTTTCAGCATCTCATTCAAAACAGAAGTACACTTACACAAAATATGCCTCCTGCTTACACCCTGCGCCTCCTCCTGCACAGGGGCGAGAGGCTGATCCAGTGCGGCCGCCTTTATCCAGCAGGCCATTGCCGAATACAAAACTCTGTTGCAGTACTGTGCCTCGGATTCAGCTATATATCTGTCCATTCCCAAATCAGCAGCCATTGCCTGCAGGATTTCACCATCCATCCGTCATCCCCCTCACAGATATTTTGCGAGATATCGATCCGATTCCATGTCAAATTCCATGGATGAGAGAATTTCCAAAAACTTCTCCCCTTTACCGGCGGCTTTCGCACACAACAAAATCTGCTGCAGCAGCAGCTCATCCGGCTCTATCGTCCCGCCTGTGACGGCCAGATATTTTGCGTAATACAAGATCGCCGTATTGTCAATCATTCCATAAAACTTCTTTAGCAGCCTGCGCTTTTTGCGAAAGTCCTCCTCGTCATATGTGCAGGTAAACTCCATGGACGAGTGGAACGCCCGCAATGTCCCCCTGTCAAAGTCCGCAATCCCCACATCGCCGTCCATAAACAAAACCCGATTCCACACATAGCCAGGAACCATTTCCACATTCACGCCGCTTAAAGAAAAAATGAGAATAGCCCTGTGCCCCCATTCCTCCGAGCGCTGCCTGATTTCCTGAAAAGCATTCAGACTGAATCCGTCAAAAACACCATTTATCACAAATACCCGCTCTGCACAGAGTACCTCCTGACTGATAAAATCACACATGGATTTACAACAGGGCTCCCCAATCGATAAGGTAAGCTCGCATACCCCCTCTTCCCCAAACATGGCCGCCACGCAATCCCCTATCTTCTCCGCATGATCGCCGCACACCACGGGAATTTTACTGCAAATCGCAAAGCAAAGCATCTGCGACATCTGATCGGCAATACCCTCCTCATACCCCATATTGTATAAATTATCCGCCAGTTCTTCCACAAAAGAATCCATATCCGTGATGTCATCCCCCCACAGATATTCTCTTTTCCTATAAGTAACCGATATCCTGTCAAAGCCCCCTTCTGCCTGCGCTTCCTTTCCCCTCAAATGAACCGGTATGGCAAAAGCCATCTCTGAAATAAAATCCGCCGCATCCTTCCGCGCCGCCAAAATGCGGGCCGCTATCTTCTCTTCTACCTCCTGTGCCAGCTTCTCCTGTCTTACAATCTCTTCCTGGAACCTTTCCAGTTCCTCCCGCACTCTGCCATGCTGCTCTTTACAGGATGCGTAAATATCCTTTTCTTTGCTGACAGCGTCTTGCAATTCCTCCAATTCTGTCTGCGCCATACGAATTTGCCCGGCATTTTCCCTCTCCCAGTCTTCCAAGAGCAATCCCTTACACTTTTTCACGAGCCCCTCGTTCCGTTCCACCGCCGCCCCCAGCGTTTCCATATCCAGATCGCTCTCCGTCAGATAGGAATCCGCCTGTTCAATAAAGGCGTACAGATATCCCTGGGCTTCTGCCTCCGTGCATCCATAAGCATCCATAATTTCCTGATATACCGTTTCTTCCGGCATTTCTCTCAAAAAAGTCTGACAGTGCTGTGTCTCCTTTACACTGAGGCCGCTTTGCCGCAATCTGGTACTGGTAGCACGTTTTATGACAATATTTTTTACAACCTCCATAGGACTCTTGATCTGAAAAATACTCTGCGGAATACCCATATTGAGATGTCTGTAGATTTTCTTCCCCACAATATCTAATACATCTCCAATATCAATTTGATATTGCGGCAATACACATACCTCTTTCTTCAGTCGGACGCACCCATCACAAACCTCAAGTTCCCTTGTCCCACAGAGCAAACCATTCATTTCCCTCCCTGTCGTGCGATATCCAAAAAGAATTTTACTCCCTGCAATACCGGAAAAGGTATTACTTTCCAAATATTTCGAAACATCTTCACAACTATGGCACTCCGCCAGCTCCACAACTTCTATGTATTTTATGCTGCTGTTGTACTGCGTCTTGACATAATCTCTATTTGAATCCTTATAGTTCTCAACGGCCTTCCAATTCCATACTCCCAGAAAGCCCTCCATATCAGGCCCATCAAACACCGGCAGCTTGTCCCGATTACCAAAATAAGGCGGTTCTTCCTCATTTCTGATAAACCGTCTGACTTTCCTGTCTTCTATATCCGCAAACCTTCTGCACCATCTTTTCCCATTAGTATCAGTCCACACCTGACCGATCGAAACATGCGGAAATTCTTCACTCTGCTCCTCCATCATGTCCTCATCCGCATACTTTAACAGCTTATGCATTTTCTCCAGCTCCGCCTGCGACCTGTCCGCTTTATCCTCTGCATCCCTGAGCCGTCCCTTTACTGTCGTCAACTCACTTTCAAGTGCGCCGTTTTTCTCCGATAACCCGGATATTGCGTTTTGCGCTTCAACTTGCGCTTTCCTCTCCGTCTCCAGTTCCTGCCCGAGTTTGGCTGTATGCTCAGTTAAATGCCTGATTTTTTCCTGCATCTGCCCGATTTCAAGGTTCCTTGCGCTGTCTTCCCCCTTACTTTCCACGCCCTCGGTTAATCTCTCTTTCTGCTCTTGCAATTCTTTTAAAAGCAGAATTGCCTCTTCCGTCAGTTCCACATATCCCTCTGAACAGAGATTTCCTGTCACTCTGAAAAAGAGCGGCACATTCCCCTCAAACACGCTATGCGCAATCGTCATCAACTGCGCTTTTTGAGGAGATTCCCCTTTCCTTTCCAACATATACTGATATTCTTTAATTTCCTTTTTCCAGGCACTGAGATACTTATTAATAAAGGACGAGACAAATCTTTTGGAAATATTTTTGGTGACAAGCTGTATCGTCATATCGTCCGGCAAAGATGCGGCCCGGATGCCCGGGCGGATTTTAGCGAACTCCTGGGGATACTGTTGAAAATATGTCCGTATTGCCTTTGGTGTAATCTGTCCGCAAATATATTCTATATCCTGAACCGAAAGATCGGCGGCGGTTATTTCACTCTTCTTTGCGGGAGTCTGCTGTATGTCACCTGCATTTTGCACTTTTCCAATATGATTATCCTCCGTCTCGCCATTCCCATATAATGCACTTTCCTTATTCTCTGCCTGTCTCATCTGTAAAATCCTTTCTGCCTGCAATAGAAGTCGTGTAATACCTTCAAAAGGCCAACTGATATTCTCCCTTTTACAATTCGTTTCCCGACTTCCCTTACCAGCTCTTCCTGCCCCATTCTCTCGCATTCCAGCAACAAATATTTTACCCAATAAGGAAGAGGAACCCATTCACCGCCGTGGCCCTCTCTGACCCTGTCCACTGTCAACAGTGACTGCAAATTCGTTGCTTCTTCTTTGTTTTTTACCCCGATATGAAAGAAAACACCATCTTCCGCCACAAAGTACATTTCTTGTGAATTGCGCTGTTCTGTAACAGCTACCCGTCGTTCATGTACCGCCACATGCCGGAAAATTTTATCTCGATAGCCAATATACAACTCCATTCTCGCATTTACATTTAAGAAAAAAGGAGCGGAAAGGACTTGCCTTGTCAAATCTTCCCACTCTATCAGATCCCCCTTTGTATCTTCTAAGAAAGAAACATACACAAACCCGGAGCGGGCAATCTCTTTAGCTTGAAATGAGACCTCTCTCCCCGCATATTTTCTGTCCACTGATAATAGCATTTCCTGTGAATCCACAGGAAAAACTACTGTATAAGAACCGCTTTCTTCTCTCTTTATAGTCATCGGCAAAACGTCCGTTCCGTCATATCTATATACATTGGGAACATCATTTCCACTGGACACCGCACAGAACATTTTCGCACGACCCGAAACAGGAATCCTTACGCCCTGCTCTGTCACCGGCGGCCATAAAGGAATCAATTCCGGCAGCGTCTGCAACAGTCGCACACCAAACTCCTTTTGTAAATAATTTTCCACATATCTATATCTGCTTATATTTTCTGTGGAAACACAAATTGTAACTAAACTCCCATGTCCTGCACACTTGACACCACCATAAATGAAACCTTTT
>ERZ779637.800-NODE-800-length-17236-cov-5.151970_pt1 | contig 17236 bp, 16 predicted proteins | sample MGYA00514196_ERZ779637 | MGnify/ENA primary metagenome ERZ779637 (study PRJEB29562, sample SAMEA4376700) | mouse gut metagenome | isolation source: Cecum | study: EMG produced TPA metagenomics assembly of the A DSS colitis mouse model was used to assess the...
TCCAAATTTTGGGGTGTCTATTTCTTATTTTGTCCTTGACAAAGGGTACACTTTATACATGGGGCTGATGACCTGCAAGGATATGGTATCATTGACCGAGTTGGCAAAACAGTATTCCGAAAAATCTCCCGGTTATGTCATTCAAAGTTGGATGCGTAGCCGCAATACGTTGGAGTTTCTCTGCCAATGGGAAAATGACATGAATGAGGAATTTGATGATAGGGCCTGTGAGGAACTGATTCACCAGGGGCATACAACATCGCTCACCATTACACCATCTTTGTGGATTCGAAGGACCCATGCGATTGGAATGCGTGTAAAACAGGGTAAAGGCGGAGGGGTGAGCGCTTACCCTGAAATTGCAGCAGACTTCCATTTATGGTTAGATCCGAAGGCGCGGTTAGCGATTGTCAGGAAGCATTTGTAGTTTCGTCACGATTAAAATTATTTGCTATAAACAGTCAAAAAATATATGGGGCCTTATTGAAGTTAACAAAATTACTATGGCTTTATACAGATATCCTTTAAATAAATAAAACCAATACACAGCAGGAGGGAGACTTTCATGGATATTGGAAATTTTCCTCAGGCGGGTGATAGATTATTTTTAATGCATCGTGAAGTTATTGTTACTAAAACATATCTAATATTTCAACTCGTTAAGTTTCACTACATAGGACAGTCTGATGAATTTTGCATTGATTATCATGCGTTGACTTCTCAACCTGATTATAATAATTCAATTGATATCGGCAAATTGCGAGGTGTGCTATAGTGAGCGGGATTTTAACATTTCTCGAAGGATATTTGACCGGAAACGCATGGGAAGATCTTTGTGTGCAGTGCTACCGCTTAAGGTATCAAGACGCTCATTATACATTTATTCCAGCTACAGTAGGTGGAGATACTGGCATTGAAGGTTTTACTTGTAGCGGCGTGGTCCATCAGTGCTATTGTCCTGAACGAGATTATTCAGATAATGAACTCTATGAGCACCAACGCAACAAACTGACAGCCGATATTGAAAAACTAAAAAATAATAAAATTCGAATTGAGCAGTTAGGAGTTCCGCTCATTACAGAATGGCACTTAAATGTCCCAGAATACAAAGATTCTCGAATTATTGCTCATGCGATGACGAAGCAACAAGAGGTTTTACAGGCCAAGGAAACCACTCCAAGTAATTTTACTCATATTGCAGATAACTTTAAAATCTACGTCAAGACCGCAGAGGATTTTGCCCCCGAAATCAGTAGGATTATTCGTACGACTGTCACAGATATGCGTCTGAACGTAGCAATTCAACATCCAGTAACCCCTGATTGGTCAAGGTGTGACTCTCAAAAAGCTGCTAATATACGTCGTAAAATAAAAGCTGTAATGCTCACCGATAATGACAATGATCCCGATTTAAACTATGTAGTTGATGCTTATATCGAATTCTATATAGCAGGGATAGAAATCATGAATAGGTTACAAGTTAATTTTCCAGAAATTTATAGTGATCTATTTAAATTGGAGCAAAGCTGTAAACGAGATGTAGCCATAAGGACTCGAATGAACACTAACAACCAACTGAATCAGAGTCTATTCGATAATATTCTCAATGAATTTGAGCGGAAGCTTGAGAAAGATTTTTCGCAAATGTTGACACAAGGCTCAATTGTTGAATTAAAACAAGATATGGTCGCAAGTTGGTTAGCGGATTGCTCTATGGAGTTTAGGAGTACACAAAATGGATAATAAACTTCCAATATATGGGGACATTGTTTTTAATGCCAAACCAGATGCAGTTCCTTATAACTATCGAATTAGTTATAAGGTTTCTCAGCTTTGTCTTATTATGCATATATGTGGACGAGGAAATTCTTGCTCACTTATTAAACTCCATATGATTTCTTTTGCTCTCTTGTCGCAACAGAACATGGACAAGCTAATTGATTTTTCTGAGAGGATAGATGAGTCCGTAATTGTTAGGTTTGACCCAGCAGTTAATAGAGCACTTACATATTCAGTGGCATACGGATTTATATCCCAACAACCGAACGGAAATTATAGACTAACGAAACAGGGTCAAAATCTTGCAGAACGTATCAAGTTAGCAGAAGATTTAATGACAAATGAAATTAGATTATTGACTGCTTTATCAAAAAAGCTAACTGAAACAAGAATTAAAGAACTCATCGACATTTGGAGGGATCGACATGCTGAGGATCAATAGACTGCGTATTGAAATCAATACGATTCATGGCATGTATGGATTAGATGAATCTTTCAAAGAGGGATTAAACTTCGTCCAAAGCGAAGAAAACACCTGTGGGAAGAGTTCTATTCTTGCTGCAATTTATTATTGTCTTGGCCTCGAACAAATACTTGGCGGAGTTGCAGGCATCGGAGGTAAGGTGTTAACGTCCGTGTTTAAAAGCACCATCGATGATGATAACGGTTCATGGAATGTTACAGAGTCTGGTGTTTATCTCGAAATTAGCAATGGTTCTGAGGTTGTGACAATTTACAGAAATATCAAAGCTGAAAACAAGGACGATAGGCTTGTCAAAGTTTTCTATAGCAAGTATGATTCCATTGGTAATCCAGAAACCCCAAATGAAGATTTTTATGTCAATATTCAATACTCTGCCACACGCCAACGGGGATTTCACGCATTCTTGGAAAACTTTTTACACTTAAATCTTCCTTTGGTGCATACGTCAGATGGTAATGAACGAAAACTTTATATACAGCTTATATTCTCTGCTATGTTTATTGAACAGAAGCATGGGTGGTCTGGTATTTTATCTGGAATGCCAATATTCGGTATTCGAGAGTCAAAAAAGCGAATCATCGAATATATACTTGGGCTTGATACTATTAAAAACGAAAAAGAACGTGATTACCTTGTTGGTGTCAAAACCAATATAGAGAACGAATGGGAGAAATGTATTTCTAAGATACAAGTAGCTGTTAATTCTGAGTCGTGCAGTATCTTCAATGTTCCTCTTCACCCACGTATTCTTTCAGATAAAGATTATTCTCGTATCAGCATTTTTGCAGAAACAGGCGTAACAATTAGCGAAAGAGTCCATCAGTTAGAAGATGAATATAAATCACTCCGCCAATTGAAACCTCGTGTAACAGATAATTTTGAAGCATTGAATACAGAACTCTCAGAAACTGAATTAGCTATGTTCAATTATGAGGCAGCCCTACAGCAACTGACACAAAGGTTGTCTTCTATTGAACAAGTTATCATTCGACTCACTTCTGATATAGAACTTATCTGCTCGGATATTCAAAACAATGAGGATGCAGCTAGACTTCAAAAATTTGGTTCAGAGTCTGCCAGTGAACAATTAAGTGTCAATATCTGTCCAACCTGTAGACAACGGATTCAGGACAACCTTATAGATGCTAATCCTTGTGGCGGTTTTATGAGTATTGAGGAAAATATTAGGCATCTCAAAGCGCAGAAGAGCATGTTAGAATTTTCCTTGAATAGTCGCAAGAGCAGCCGAGATGCGCTTCAAAAGGAAAAAACAATTTACGAAAATAAATTGCTAATACTTCGAAGGTTAGCCCAAACACTTCGTTCAGATCTCTGCACGACGATAGATACTGAAGCGTCCGAAGCAATACTTTTAAAAAAGATTGAGATATCAAAGAAAATTGAACAATTATCAAAATTGCAGGATATCTTTAATGAATTTTTCAATCGTCTTAGCGATTTGTCAAATCAATGGAATATTTACTTGGATCAAAAAAGCCGATTGCCTAAGCGTGGCCTATCTGAATTGGATATGAAAAAGATAGCATTGCTAAAGTCATATTTCATCAACAACTTACAGCGATATCATTATAGCAGCTTATCAAGCTTTGATGGAATAGAGATTTCGGAAGAGTCATTACTTCCGACTATCGATGGATTTGATATGAAATTTGACTCATCTGCAAGCGATGGAATTCGGACTATTTGGGCCTATACATTGGCACTTTTGCAGGTTTCAATTGAAAAGGATGGGAATCATCCTGGAGTTATTATTTTCGATGAACCTGCTCAGCAAAGCATAGTTTCAGAAGATATGAAAAGCTTTATCCGCTCTGTGGTTGAAGTTACCGAAAATGGACAAATTATTATGGCTATCACACTTAATAGTAAAGAGCTGATTCAGATTATTGAAGAATTAGACACAAGTAAATACCATAAAATTCAAATAAGAAATCGGGCATTTAAGCTATTTGGAAAGGAAAATAACTGAAACTTGATATTTTGAATTGGAAAACTCATTTTAAGCAGAGCTTTTTGGTTTCGATAAAATATTTGCTTTTTCTGATGCTACAAAAATTGTGATGGCCGTTGTATCGCAACAGCTATCTGACAGCATCTTTTTTGTCAACGAAAGACATAAATCCGCTTGAAACCGTTGGTTTCGAGCGGATTTTTCTGTTTGGCGTCACTTTTTTGCACTTTTGATTTTTCGTGTTTTGGCCCTGACCACACAACTGACCACAGACAGAAAAAATCTGCCCCCGGCTGGGGGCAGAGGAACGCGGCTGATTTGACCGGACACTCTACTGATTACAGCACGGATGATCCACGCTTCCCCGTTGAGGCTATGGGCCCGGGTGCACTTGCGGGTAGACATTCCTTTTACAAACCGCCCCGCAAATAGCCGACGTAATCGGTCAGCATCGTTTTCAGAGAATTTTTCAACAAGAGATTGCCAAGACAATCTTGTTGCAACGGCAACCAGTTCTCCGTTTCCAGCTGTCGAAATCTGTTTGCACACAGGCAAAAAATCGCTATAATCAATATCATAGGATTTGTTTATGCTACGTAATCCTTGATACATAAAATCAGCCGGAGAGAAGGACCTACACTATGGAAGTCGGATATCTCGCCCATCTTTCCCTGGACGGCAGAAGCCAAACGGTTGCGGAACACCTGAGCGGAACATCCGACCTATGCGCCGCATTCGCCGCATCCTTCGGTGCGGAGGAGCAGGGCCGCCTGGCGGGCCTGGCCCATGATCTGGGGAAATATTCCGCTGCTTTCCAGCGCCGAATCCAAGGGAGCGTTGAGCGTGTGGATCACGCCACAGCCGGAGCCGCGGAATGCTGTAAACGAGGTCAGATCTGCGCCGCGTTTGCCGTGGCGGGGCACCACAGCGGGCTTCCCGATGGCGGTGGACAGGGGGATCACCAGGATGAGCCCACCTTTTGCGGCCGCATGAGGAAGGCCGCGCTTGGAAAGCTGGAGCCCTGCGAAGCTTGGCAGGAGGAGCTCAAACTGCCCGCAGCCTCTACTCCAGCATTTTCCAATCCGCTGGAGGAGATGTTTTTCACGCGGATGCTCTATTCCTGCCTGGTGGATGCGGATTTTCTGGACACGGAGACTTTTATGGCGGGGGCAGAGCGGGAACGGGGCGGCGGAGATCGGATGGAGGATTTGGAGAAAAAGCTTCAATCCCACATCTCCGGCTGGTTCCCGCCCCAGAACGAGCTGAACCGGGAGCGATGCGCCGTGCTGCGGTGCTGCCTGGATCAAGGCGCAGCACAAAAGCCAGGTCTGTTTACTCTCACCATCCCCACCGGGGGCGGCAAAACCGTGGCTTCTCTGGCCTTCGCCCTGTACCATGCCCGTGCGCATGGTCTGCGCCGGGTGATCTACGTGATCCCCTATACCTCCATCATCGAGCAAAACGCCCAGGTTTTCCGGGATATCCTGGGCGATAAAAACGTGCTGGAGCACCACTCCGGGGTTCTGTACGATATTGAGGATGAGGCCAGGCCGGACAATGCCCGGCTGGCTCGGGCCACCGAGAACTGGGATATGCCGGTGGTGGTGACCACGGCTGTACAGTTTTTCGAGTCCCTCTTTGGCAGCCGATCCTCCCAGTGCCGCAAGCTGCATAATCTGGCCCAAAGCGTCATTATTTTTGACGAAGTGCAGATGCTGCCCATCCCATACCTGCGCCCCTGCGTCTTTGCCATCGCCCAGCTGGTGAAGGATTACGGAGCTTCCGCCGTGCTTTGTACCGCCACCCAACCCGCTTTGGATGGGATTTTCAAGGAATTCCTGCCAGAGCAGCCCCCTGTGGAGCTGTGTCCACCGGAGGTGTTTCGCCAAGAGCTTTTCCAGCGCGTCACCTTCCGGCGGGAGGGGACGCTGTCCTGGGAGGCCGTGGCGGAGCGAATCAGCGGGCAAAAGCAGGCCCTGTGCATTGTCAACAGCCGGAAAAGCGCCCAACAGATATACGGCCTGCTGGACAAGGACGGCGCGTTCCATCTGTCCACCCTGATGTATCCTGCCCACCGCAAAGCGGTGCTGAAGCGGATCCGGGCGCGGCTGAACAACGGCCTGCCCTGCCGAGTGGTTTCCACCTCGCTGATCGAGGCCGGGGTGGACGTGGACTTTCCCGCGGTATTTCGGGAGGAGGCGGGGCTGGACTCCATCCTTCAGGCGGCGGGCCGGTGCAACCGGGAGGGAAAGCGCCCCGCCGATGAGAGTGTTGTCACCATATTTCAAGGGGAGACCCCTCCTCCCTCCCTGTTTGAAATTCCGGTGGCTGCGGGGCGCCAAGCGCTGAACCGCCATGCCCTGCCGGACAGCCCGGAGGCCATTTACTGCTACTTCCAGGAGCTATTGGATCTGAAGGGGTCCAGGGCGTTGGATCAGAAGGATATCCTCGCCGTGATGGAGCGGGATTTCATGCCCTTCCGGGAAGTTGCGAAGCGGTTCCACCTGATTGACAGTGAGACAAAAACCGTATATATCCCCTTGGGGGAAGGGGAGGAGCTGGTCCGGCAGCTCCGCTCCGGCGAGCACAGCAGGGCGCTGTACCGGGCGCTGGGCCAGTACGGCGTGTCCATCTACCCACAGCACTTTGAAACCCTGAACCTGGCGGGAGATTTGGAAGTACTGGAGGACGGCAGCGCGGTTTTGACCAATCCGGCGCTGTATGACAGCGATATGGGGCTGTCGCTGGCGGCAGATGCCGGGAAATTTCTGTCGATTTAGATAGAATTTTGTAAATAGCCCTGCTTATCGGACAAAACATATGATATGCTTATCAAAAATGAGAAAAGAGTGAACACTGTGCCAATTTCATTGGAGGTCTGGGGGGACTACGCCTGCTTCAGCAGCCCCGAGATGAAGACAGAACGGGTCAGCTATGATGTGATGACGCCTTCCGCAGCCCGGGGGCTTCTGGAAAGTATTTACTGGCACCATGGCCTGCGCTGGGTCATCGACCGCATCCATGTCTGCGCCCCTATCCGCTTCACCAATCTGCGCCGCAACGAGGTGAAGTCCACCGTCAGCGCCCGCTCGGCCCGGACGGTGATGGAGCGGGGCAAGGGAGAGCTGTACCTCGCCGCCTCCCAGGACATCCAGCAGCGGGCCGCTCTGCTCCTGCGGGATGTGCGCTATGTCATCGACGCCCATTTTGACATGACCGACCAGGCGGCGGCCAGCGACAACGCCGGAAAATTTCAGGATATCATCAAGCGCCGGATCAAGCGGGGGCAGTTTTACAGCCAGCCCTATTTTGGCTGCCGGGAGTTCCCCGCCCAGTTCAAGGCGTGCGAAACCCCGCCGCCCTGTCCGAAGGAGCTCAGCGGGGTGCGGGACCTGGGATATATGCTCTGGGATTTGGACTACGCCGACCCTGAGAACATCGTCCCTCTTTTCTTCCGGGCATCGCTTCAGGACGGCGTGCTGAACGTCCCCGCCCGGGACAGCGGGGAGGTGATCGGATGATCCTGCAGGCGCTTGTTGAGCACTATGAGGACCTGGCCGCCCAGGGAAAGCTGGCCCGCCCCGGCTGGAGCGATACCAATATCTCTTACGCGCTGTACATCGACAGCTCCGGGGAGCTGGAACAGGCGGTTTCACTCAAACAGGAGCAGGAGCGCGGGAAAAAGAAGGTGCTGGCGCCCAGGCCCATGTCCCTCCCCGCCCCGGTCAAGCGCTCCAGCGGAGTGGCTTCCAACTTTTTGTGGGACAACTCCAGCTACATCCTGGGGATCGACGAAAAGGGAAAGCCCCAGCGCAGTTTGGAGTGCTTTTCCGCCTGCAAAGCGCTCCATCATCAGGTTTTAGACAGTGTGGACAGCCCTGCGGCCCGGGCTGTGCTGGCCTTTTTTGACCGCTGGGACCCGGAACAGGCCAGGGAGCACCCCGCCCTGGCGGACAAGCTGGATGATATCCTGGCGGGCGCGAATTTGGTCTTTCGGTACGACGGCGTCTTTCTTCAGAATGACGCTCTGATCCGGTCGGCGTGGCAGGCCCACTACGATTCCGCCGGGGGCGGCCCGGAGATGGTGTGCCTGGTCACCGGGAAAAAGGGCCCGGCGGAGGCGGTCCACCCCTCCATCAAGGGAGTGGCCGGGGCCCAGTCCAGCGGCGCGGCGCTGGTTTCCTTCAACGCTGACGCTTTCTGCTCCTACGGACACACGCAGAACCTCAACGCCCCCACCAGCAGATACGCCGCCTTTGCCTACACCAGCGCGCTGAACCATCTGTTATCGGACCGGGACTATGTGGGGCGGATTGGGGACACCACGGTGCTGTTTTGGGCGTCGGGCGGGCAGAAAACCTATCAAAGCGCATGGGCCGCCTGCTTCTTTGGCGCTCCCACGGTCTACACTGCCTCAGACCTGCAAAAAATGATGCTGGATCTGTGCCGGGGGAAGCCCATCCTGTTTGACGAGGCCAGGCTGGACCCCAACACCACGTTTTACATCCTGAGTCTGTCCCCCAACGCCGCCCGGCTGTCCGTGCGGTTCTTCCTGAGGAATTCCTTCGGGAACTTTATCCGGAACATTCAGGCCCACCAGCAGCGGCTGGAGATTGCCCGCCCCTCCTTTGACAAATTCGAAACCATCCCCCTCTGGAAGCTGCTGGACGAGACGGTGAACCAAAATTCCCGGGACAAGTCCCCTGTCCCCGGCCTGGCCGGCGAAACCATGCGTGCCATTTTGACTGATACGTCCTACCCTGCTACGCTTCTCAATGGCGTCGCCCTGCGTATCCGTGCGGAACGGGAGATCACCAGGGGCCGAGCCGCCATTTTGAAAGCGTATTACTTGAAAAATTCCCATCCCGATCTGCCAAAGGAGGTTTTGACCGTGTCGCCGAATTCGGACAGCACCAACATCCCCTACAATTTAGGCCGTCTGTTCTCTGTGCTGGAGGCCATCCAATCCTCCGCCAACCCCGGCGTCAATACCACCATCAAGGACAAATATTTCAACTCCGCGGCGGCCACCCCCAGCCGGGTATTCCCGTCCCTGATCAATCTGGCCCAGAAGCACCTGCGAAAGCTGAACAAGGGGCTGAGCATCTCCTACAGCAAACAGCTGACTGAACTGGCCGCCAAGCTGGGCGAGGAATTCCCCGACCGCCTGACCCTGCCCCAGCAGGGGGCGTTCCAGCTGGGGTACTACCATCAGACCCAGGTCCGCTATCAGAAAAAGGAGGAAAACAAAAATGCCTGAGCCCATCAAAAATCGTTATGAGTTTGTCATCCTGTTCGACGTGGAGAATGGAAATCCCAACGGCGACCCTGACGCGGGCAATATGCCCCGGGTGGACCCGGAGACCGGCCTGGGGCTGGTGACCGACGTGTGCCTAAAGCGGAAAATCCGCAACTACGTGGAGACCGTCAAGGAGGGCGCAACAGGCTACCGCATTTATATCAAAGGCGGGGTGCCCCTGAACCGCAGCGATGCCAAAGCCTACAAAGAGCTGGGAGTCACGGAAAAGGATGTGAAGGAGAAGAAAAAAGTCGATTCCGCCCTGGACGAGAAAATCCGGGACTGGATGTGCGCCAATTTCTATGATATCCGAACATTTGGCGCGGTGATGACCACCTTTTTCAAGGCGGCCCTGAACTGTGGGCAGGTTCGGGGGCCGGTGCAGCTGGGCTTTGCCCGCAGCGTGGAGCCGGTGATGCCCCAGGAGGTGACCATTACCCGCGTGGCCATCACCACCGAGGCCGACGCGGAGAAAAAGGTGACTGAGATGGGGCGCAAGTACATCATCCCCTACGGCCTCTACCGCTGCGAGGGCTATGTCTCCGCCAATCTGGCCCGCAAGACCACCGGCTTCTCCCAGGAGGACCTGGAGCTGCTGTGGCAGGCGATCCTCAATATGTTCGAGCATGACCGCTCCGCCGCCCGGGGCAAGATGGCGGTGCGGGAGCTGATTGTGTTTCAGCACGACTGTGAGCTGGGCTGCGCCCCGGCCTGGAAGCTCTTTGAATCGGTGAAGGTGGAGCGGACAGACAAGGATGATCCCGCCCCCGCCCGCTCCTATGGGGACTACCGGGTCACGGTGGATGAGTCCGCCCTTCCGGCCGGCGTCACCTGCCGGCGGATGGGATGAGCTGGCCCGAGGAGGATTGGCTGCTGCTGTCCGGCTTACAGCACTTCGCCTTCTGCCGCCGCCAGTGGGCGCTGATCCGCATTGAGGATCAGTGGGCCGAAAATTACCGCACCGTGGACGGCCATCTCATGCACGAGCGCGTCCACGACCAGAAATTCCGGGAGAGCCGCGGGGACCGGCTGACCGTCAGGGGGCTGGCCATCCCCTCGGCGCGGCTGGGCATATCCGGGCAGTGCGACGCGGTGGCGTTTTTCAAAGACCCCGCCGGCCGCAAGCGTCCGCGTCAAACCGCAAAACAATGTGTCAACTATGGTCAAGCGGTCTCGCACCATAGTTTGCGGTGTTTTCTGCAAACAGATAGCCCTGTTGAGGGGAAATGGCGGGAGTTCGGAGGAATATTTGTAAAAATTATCTGATTGTTGTAAAAACAGCTTGAAATTTTGGCTGTTTCTGCTGTCGCTCCCTCGCGGGGGCGTGGATTGAAATATCGAGCAGGCCGCCGAGGAATTTGTGGCCGCTAGTCGTCCCCCTCACGGGGGACGTGGATTGAAATTGGAGCACGATGGTGGACATGATGTTGCGGGAGGTCGCCCTCCTCGCGGGGGAGTGGATTGCAATACTTTGACCGTCTGCGTCCGAGTGCCCTCGTCCAGTCGCCCCCCTCGTGTGGGACGTGGATTGAAATGCCAAATAGAGGTTGGTGCCAATACCCGCCGTAGTCGCCCCCCTCGCGGGGGGGGTGGATTGAAATTTTCTCCCTGGCTTTCAGAGTCATGGACCCTCAATGTCGCCCCCCTCGCGGGGGCGTGGATTGAAATGTGGTACTGCGGGATGGGCAGGTGATCGCCACCGGTCGTCCCCCTCGCGGGGGGCGTGGGTTGAAATAAGGTCACCACATCGACAGGCGCGTTTGTTCCCGAAAAACAGAAAGGGCTTCGCCAGCTGGCGAGGCCCTTTTTTCGTTTGGCCACATAACTGACCACAGACAGAAAAAATTCTCCCCCGGTGGAAGGACATCCGGGCACAGCTGGTTTCGGCAATAATCAAGGGCGCTCTATGTTGACACGTTCCTCTCATTCGAGCGTATCGCGAATCTGGTTGTCAGCCGTGGAGACAGCTCACTCCTTGCCGGATTATGTGTCCGAAGATACTCCAACTCAGACAGAGGAAATCCTTCCTGTAAAAAACGGCCGTTCTGTTGATTGACATTCCCTCCGTTGAGGATGCGGCGGTAGCACTGCAAATCCTCCTGACTGATATAAATCCGGCAGCCGGGCCCAACAAACCAATCTGCCATTCCGGAGTGGTCCGCGTGGATATGAGTGATCAGAACATCCCGCTTTTCCGGAACAGACGCCAATTCCCGCAGTCCTCCCTCCAGCCCCGCCCGTTGCAAAAACACAGCCCTGCTCCGTTTCCCTCTGTTCCGCCCACCCGCCGAACGGTGCAACACAACCGGCGCTTCCGCAACCGCCCCCCTCTCAATCCGCCTTCTCCCGCTGCGCCTCCAAATACTCGTCGTAGCTGGTCTTGCGGTCAATCAGTCTGCCGTCCTGCGTAAAGTCAAAAATACGATTGCATACAGTCTGAATCAGCTGGTGATCGTGACAGGCCACCAGCACATTGCACCGCACCGCCTCCAGCCCCTTGTTCAGCGCCGCGATGGACTCCAGGTCCAGGTGGTTGGTGGGCTGGTCCAGCATCAGCACATTGGCTCCGGACAGCATCATCCGGGAGAGCATACAACGCACCTTTTCCCCACCGGACAGCACCTTCACCGGCTTGTTGACCTCCTCGCCGGAGAACAGCATCCGGCCCAGAAAGCCCCGGAGGTACTGCTCCTGGGGGTCGCGGGAGTACTGGCGCAGCCACTGCACCAAATCGTCCTCACAGTCCTCAAAATAAGGGGTATTGTCCTTGGGAAAATAGGAGAAGGTGGCGGTCTGGCCCCACTTTACCGTCCCCTCATCCGGCTCCAGCTCCCCCGCCAAAATCTTGAACAGGGCGGTGTGGGCGTTCTCATTGTCCCCCACAAAGGCGATTTTCTCATCGTGGCCCACGATGAAGGACACCTTGTCCAGCACTTTCACCCCGTCGATGGTCTTGGACACGTCGGTGACGAATAGGATGTCCTTGCCCACCTCCCGGTCGGGCGTAAAGCCCACAAAGGGGTATCGACGGGAGGAGGCGGGCATCTCCTCCACGCTGAGCTTGTCCAGCAGCTTGCGCCTCGCCGTGGCCTGCTTGGACTTGGACTTGTTGGCGGAAAAGCGGGAGATAAAGTCCTGAAGCTCCTTGATTTTTTCCTCGTTGCGTTTGTTTTGGTTCTTAATCAGCTGCTGCACCAGCTGGGAGGACTCGTACCAGAAGTCGTAGTTGCCCACGTACATCTTGATTTTGCCGTAGTCGATGTCCACAATGTGGGTGCACACGGTGTTGAGGAAGTGCCGGTCGTGGGACACCACGATGACCGTGCCCTCAAAGTCCAGCAGAAAATCCTCCAGCCAGTTCACCGCCTCGATGTCCAGGTTGTTGGTGGGCTCGTCCATCATCAGCAGGTCGGGCTCGCCGAACAGCGCCTGGGCCAGCAGAACCTTCACCTTCAGCCGGGGGTCCAGGGTGGCCATTCCGCTCTGATGGTACTCGGTGCCCACGCCCAGGCCCTGGAGAATGCGGCTGGCGCCGCTCTCCGCCTCCCAGCCGCCCAGCTCCGCGAACTCCTCCTCCAACTGGCAGGCCAGCAGACCGTCCTCGTCCGTCATCTCCTCCTTGGCGTACAGCGCATCCTTCTGCTTGCCGATGTCATACAGCCGCTGGTTGCCCATAATCACCGTGTCCATCACGCAAAAGGCGTCATAGGCGTTTTGATTCTGCTTGAGCACAGACATCCGAATGTTGGGCAGCACGCTCACCTGGCCGGAGGTGGAGTCCAGCTCGCCGGAGAGGATTTTCAGAAAGGTGGATTTGCCCGCGCCGTTGGCGCCGATGATGCCGTAGCAGTTGCCCCGGTCGAATTGCAGGTCCACGTGGGCGAACAGCGGGGTTCCGCTGTAGTTAAGGCTTAAATCAGTGACAGTAATCATAGTTGGTCTGCCGCTCCTTTTCCATGGTCAAAAATTGCGAGAGGAATTATATCATTTTTAACGTCTTCATGCAACCTTTCTCCCCGGCTAAAGGTATTCCCCACAGTGGACGCTTCCTGACAGGGCCATGGAAATGGTTGCTATTTTCGCCGGCATATGCTAAAATCCACACAGGCTTCATTTCTGAGCACAGGAGGACGGCATATGAACACCATGATCATCGGCATCGCCGGCGGAACCGGTTCGGGAAAAACCACGCTCACCCGGCGGCTGCAAGACGCTTTCGGGGATGATGTGTCCGTGGTCTACCACGACAACTACTATAAAAAGCACGTGGGGCTGTCCTATGAGCAGCGGGCCGCGCTGAACTACGACCATCCCGACTCCTTCGACACCGCTCTTTTGGTGGACGATCTGCGCCGGCTGGCCGCGGGGGAGGCCATCCGCTGCCCTGTGTACGACTACACCATCCACAACCGCTCGGAGGAGACCGTGGAGGTGCGCCCCACAAAGGTAGTTATCGTAGAGGGCATTTTGATTTTTGAAAACAAGGCCCTGCGGAACCTGATGGACGTGAAGATATTTGTGGACACCGACGCGGACGTGCGCATCCTGCGCCGCATTCTCCGGGATGTAAAGGAGCGCGGGCGCTCGCTGGACTCGGTAATCTCCCAGTACCTCACCACCGTCAAACCCATGCACGAGCAGTTCGTCCAGCCCAGCCGCCAGCACGCCGACATTGTGGTGCTGGAGGGCGGGCACAACCTTGTGGCCCTGGACATGATTATCCAGCGGGTGAGAAGCCATATCGACAGCGCCGGGCGTCCTGTATAAAACCTGGGCCGCCGGCGCAAAATCACAAGGAAAAGAGTGCTGCAAACCATGAAGAAATTTATTCTGTCCATGGGAGTCACCGCCGCGGCGGTGCTGCTCCTCCTGCTGTCCTCCTGCTCAGGCGGAGCAGCCCAGAAGCAGGCGGACCTGTCCGCCTTTGCCCAAGCCCTTCAGGAAAAGTATGACTTCGCCGCCTTTCTCATGGAGCAGGACCCGGAAGCGGATGAATTTGCCAAGCAGTCCATAGAACAGTACCTGCCCGGCCTGCTGGACCTGGAGCTGGAGCAGCGGGTGATCTATATGTCCATGATCACGCTGAACAACGGGGAATTTTCCATGGTCCAGGCGAAAAACGCCGAGGATGCCGACAAGGTCAGGGAGATTTTCCAGGCCCGCATCGACTATATGGCGGGGGACGGCGAGACCCCCGGCGGAGCCTGGTACCCCGGCCCCACCGAGCTGTGGAACAATTCCGCCCGGGTGGAGGTCACAACTATGTGCTGATGGTGACCTCCGAGGACTGCGACCAAATCGTAGACGAGTTCAACGCCCTGTTTGCGTAACCCAAAACTTTATATCTTAATTAAGGAGTATATCACGATGAAACGAATCAGAATCCTTTCCCTGTGCGCCGCCGCGGCGCTGTGCCTGTCCCTGCTGTCCGCCTGCGGCGGCCCCCGTGGGGACAGCCCCTCTACCGCCCCCCGTAAAGACGCCGACCTGGCCGCCTTTGCCCAAACCGTGCAGGAGAGCCACGAGTTCGCCGCCATGGAGAAGGCCGACCCCGCCGACGAGGAGCTGGGCGCCATCATGCTGGAAAACAACTACCCCGGTCTGAAGGACATGGACCTGGAGCAGCTGGAGGTTTACCTCGCCCTGATCTCCTTCTCCGGCGGGGAGCTGGCCTTGGTCCAGGCCAAAAACGAGGAGGACGCCGCCAAGGTGAAGGAAATCCTCCAGGCCCGCATTGACGCCAAGACCACCGAGGGGCCTGGCAACTACCCCGAGGAGGTAGAGATGTGGCTGCACAATTCCAAGCTCGTCACCGCCAACGACACCTATGTGATGCTGGTCTGCCATCAGGACGCAGACGCCATCGTGGACGAGTTTAACGCCCTTTTCCAGTGAGAAATCCGCCGACAGTGCGGCGGTGACATAGCAATGAGGAGTTGAGAGACATATGAAACGTATCCTTCCCTTGGTCCTGTGCGCGGCCATGGCCCCATCCCTGCTGTCCTCCTGCGCCAAGCCGGGGCTCAACGGCCCCACCCCTGACGAGTCCGCAGAGGTGTCCGATCCCATTCAGACCGAAGCGGTGGACGGCCCCGTGGGCAAGCCTGAATCTCAGGAGCCCTCCGGCGACCCCAGCGAGGAACCCTCCCTGTCCCTCCCCCCCGAGACCGAGACCCCCTCGGTTCCGCCCAGCGAGGAGCCTTCCGTGGAGCCCACGCCTACCCCCGCGCCCACGCCGAAGCCCACGCCCACCCCCAATCCGGAGCCCACCCTGAGCCTCCCGCCCGATCCCGAGGTCACGCCCGAGGAACCCGGTGAGTCCTCCGCCCCGGCGGGCCAGCCCGACCTGCGGCAGTTCTACGAGAATATTATGTTCGACGACCCGGATTTTGCCGCCACCGCCGAGCTGTATAACGAGTATCTGGACGTGCTCTATCCCGGCCTCACCGCCATCTCCACCCGGCAGCTGGTGGTGTTTCAGCCCATGATGTCCGCCGTGGTGTGCGAGATCGCTCTGGTGGAGGTGACGGACCAGGCGGACGTGCCCGCCGTGCTGGACATTCTCCAGGCCCGGGTGGACTACATGGTGGGAGACGAGGAAAATCCCGGCGCCGCATGGTATCCCGCTTCCATTGAAGGGTGGCAGAACAATTCCCGCATCGTGTCCAACGGTTGCTACGTCCTGCTCATCGCCTACGACAAGTGCGACGACATTGTCGCCCAGTTCAACACGCTCTTTGAATAAGCCCTCCCTTCGCCCCGGCGCTCGCGCCGGGGCGCTTTCCCTTCAAAATATTCCCGGCGAGGTGACCGCCCATGATATTTTCCAGTCCGTATTTTCTATTTCTCTATTTCCCCGTCGTATTGGTTTTGTACTATATCGCTCCCCTGAAATGGCGCAACCTGGTGCTACTCGTCGTCAACCTGATCTTTTATGGCTGGGGCGAGCCGGTGTACGTGCTCATCATGTTCCTCTCCATTGCCATCGACTACTCCCACGGGCGCATCGTCACCCGCTGCAAGGCCAAGGGGAACGACCGGGGGGCCCGAATGGCCGTGGCCTCCTCGGTGATCTTCAACCTGCTGCTGCTGGGCTTCTTCAAGTATTATAATTTCATCGCCGGAAGCCTGGCCTCCATCGGCGCGGGCGTGCTGCCCATCATTGAGCGCCTGCCCCTGCCCGGCGGGGATTCCATCCCCTTCACCCTGCCCATCGGCATCTCCTTCTACACCTTCCAGACCATGAGCTACACCATCGACGTCTACCGGGGGGACGCCCCCTGCCAGAAGAACATCGTCACCTTCGGCACCTTTGTCACCCTGTTTCCCCAGCTCATCGCCGGCCCCATCCTCAAGTACAAGGATCTGGACGACCAGCTGGAGCGCAGGGACCACACCTTCGAGAAATTTGCCTCCGGCGTCCAGCGCTTCACCATTGGCGCGTGTAAAAAGGTGCTGCTGGCCAACGCCCTGGGCCCGCTGTGGGATGTGTATCTGGCCACCCCCTCCGCCCAGCTCACCACCTCGGGGGCATGGCTGGGCATCCTCGCCTTTTCCCTCCAGCTCTACTTTGACTTCTCCGGCTATTCGGACATGGCCATCGGCCTGGGCCGGATGCTGGGCTTCGAGTTTTTGGAAAACTTCAATTATCCCTATATCTCCAAGTCCGCCAGCGAGTTCTGGCGGCGGTGGCACATCTCCC
>ERZ779637.801-NODE-801-length-17231-cov-13.392874_pt1 | contig 17231 bp, 13 predicted proteins | sample MGYA00514196_ERZ779637 | MGnify/ENA primary metagenome ERZ779637 (study PRJEB29562, sample SAMEA4376700) | mouse gut metagenome | isolation source: Cecum | study: EMG produced TPA metagenomics assembly of the A DSS colitis mouse model was used to assess the...
TGATCCGATCCATATGTATCTTCTTTTTTACTAATTCCACAAAAATAAACCTCCATGCGTATACTTAATAAGAGTATATGCCGCATGGAGGTTGTATATGAGTTCTTCTTTCTTGTAGTTTTGCTTTTCTCTGCCGGAACAATCTGTCTCTGTTCTATCGCTATTCCTCCACCGCTCCGGTCAGCTCTGACACATTCTCGATCCCATATCGCTCCATATAAGTCTCGATTCCTTCTGCCACTTCTATCGTCGCATAAGGATTCACGAAGTTCATGGCGCCTACAGCCACCGCGCTGGCGCCGGCCAACAGAAACTCTATCGCGTCTTCTGCATTCGCGATACCGCCCATGCCGATGATAGGGATCTGCACCGCATGTGCCGCCTGATAGACCATGCGCACCGCCACCGGTTTAATAGCCGGACCGGAAAGGCCGCCCGTCCTGTTAGCCAGGGCAAATTTCCTCTTATGGATATCTATCTTCATCCCGGTGATCGTATTGATCATGGACAGAGCGTCGGCCCCCGCTGCCTCCGCTGCCCTGGCCATCTCCGCAATATCCGTTACATTGGGGCTCAACTTCATGATAACAGGCTGCCTGGCTTTCTTTTTGACCTGCGAAGTAATGTCGTACAGACTGTCCGGTTTCTGGCCAAATGCGATGGCCCCTTCCTTCACATTCGGGCAGGATACATTGATCTCCAGCATGTCCACCGGCTCTTCTCCCAACCGCTCCACCACTTCCAGATAATCCTCCACCGTCTTGCCGCAGACATTGACGATGATCTTCGTATCGTACTTCTGTAAAAAGGGGATATCCCGTTCCACGAAGACATCGATCCCCGGATTCTGCAGCCCGATGGCATTCAGCATACCGCCGTAAGTCTCCGCCACACGAGGTGTCGGGTTACCCGGCCACGGCACACTCGCTACACCCTTCGTCACTACCGCGCCCAGACGGTTTAAGTCCACAAAATCACTGTACTCCATCCCGGATCCAAATGTCCCGGATGCCGTCATCACCGGATTATTCAAAGTTACGCCCGCTATTGTCACTTTTGTATTCATCAGATTTTCCTTCCCTCAGCACTGCTTTTGCAATTCGTCAAATTTCCACTTCTCCTGCTTCAAATACAGGTCCATCCGTACAGATCCGCGCATTGTTCACGTGAGAGTGGTGATCGATCTTCCCCGTTCTGCATACGCAGCCAAGACAGGCGCCAACACCGCAGGCCATCCGCTCCTCTAAAGAGATATAGGCTGCGATCTCTTGCTCTGCGGCATACTTTTTGATCGCGCGCAGCATAGGCATCGGCCCGCAGGCCATGATCACATCCGCCTGCAGTGCATTAACCCGGATGATATCCATCACATTCCCCCGCACACCGACACTACCATCCTCTGTGGCAATGTAGATCTGTCCGTACTGTCCCAGATCCTCCTGCAGGAAAAGGTCCTGGTCCCGGTAGCCCAGCAGAATATATTTCTCTGCTTCCAACTCCTTTGCCAGCTGCAGCATCGGCGGAATACCGATACCACCACCCATCAGAAACGCCTTCTTTCCTGCGGCCTTCTCCACCGGAAAACCATTGCCCAGCACACCAAGGACTTCCAGCCCGTCTCCGGCTCTGCAGGCAGAAAACTCTGCCGTTCCTTTACCGGCAACCCGATACACAAGCCGTATCCGGCTTCTGTCCCGGTCCACCTCACAGATACTGATCGGACGTGGGAGCAGTGTTGCCGCATTGTGCGGATATACTGCCACAAACTGTCCTGCTCTTGCATCCTCCGCCAGTTCCGTTTCCAGCCAAAGATCATAGATCTGCGAAGCGATCTGCTTTTGTGACACTACTGTCACTGTCGTTTTCTTTTTCTGTGCCATCCTGTCGTATCCTTCCTGTATGTCTGTTTCTCCTTAGAGACTCTTCCTACGGTTTCCCTTTACATTCTCTCTTTATAGCCTCTCTCCGGTCTTTCTTTATGATTTCCCACGCGGCCTAATTCCCCCGATACACGATCTCCCCTGCACAGATCGTATAGGTGACCACACCCGGCATCGTTTCCCCAACAAACGGCGAATTCTCCGCCTTGGAAACAAATTTACTCACCACCCACTCTTTGTCAGGGTCGAACACCACCAGATCCGCCGGGCCGCCTTCTGCTACATAACCCGCATCCAGATGATACAGCCTGGCCGGAGCCAGACTCATCTTCCGCACCAGTTCCGCCATGGTAAGATAGCCCTTCTTCACCAGTTCCCGGATACCCAGGGACAAGGCTGTCTCCAATCCGATAATGCCGCTGGGCGCTTCAGTCAACGGCCTTTCCTTTTCCTCCGTACTATGGGGCGCATGATCGGTGGCGATCATATCGATCGTGCCGTCCCGCAACCCTTCTATGATCGCAAGTCTGTCTTCCTCCTCCCGCAGCGGCGGATTCATCTTCGCCAGCGCGCCGTGCCGGATCACTGCTTCTTCAGTCAGCGTAAAATGATGAGGTGTAGCTTCCGCGTAAATATGACTGCTTTGGCGTTTCGCCTGCCGCACCAACTCCACGCTTTCCTTCGTACTGATATGTTGAATGGACAAGTCCGCTTCTTGTGTGACCGCGATCTTCAAGTCCCGTTCCACCATAGAAATCTCCGCTTCTCTGGGGGAGCCGCCAATCCCGAAATGCTCCGCCGCCTTGCCGGCATTCACGCCGTTGTTCCGGATCAGGGAGGGATCTTCCTCATGCAGGCTGACCGGCCTGTGCAAAACCGCCGCGCGCTGCAATGCCTGCCGCAGCAGCTCCTCATCCAGCAGCGGTATGCCGTCATCCGTGAATCCGGCAGCCCCCAGTCTGCTCAGCTCCTCCAGATCCGTCAGTTCCTGCCCCTTCAGCCCTTTGGTCACATTGGCACAGGTATGGATATGAATACCCGTCTTCCGGCCTGTCTCCAGCACATAGGCAAGTGTCTGCGGGTTATCTACCGCCGGCTTCGTGTTGGCCATCAGGACCACTGATGTAAAGCCTCCCCGGGCCGCAGCTTTCGCGCCGGTACAGATATCCTCTTTGTACGTAAAACCCGGATCCCGGAAGTGCACATGGACATCCACCAGACCGGGAACTACATACTGGCCCTGCAAGTCAATCTCCGTCACCGGTTCCTGCCCTTCCTCTGCATTCAGGATCGTCTCCATCGATGCCCCCTGTGGCAGAATACGCGCAACCTTTCCTTCTTTTATCATAATATCCCGATACCCTTCCGTATCCGATGCCGGATCGATCAGATAGCCGTTCTTTAGATACAACATCTTATCGCTGCCCCTTTTCCCATGATCTTCTCCGGAAGGCTGCTGCATATGACAGGCCTATCCGTGTCTGCTACAGTATACCATACTTGCATCTCCATGTCACCTTCGATCCCCTTGCCCTGCAGCGGAAATCTAATCAACTAATCAAACACGACTGGTTTGTCTATAAACTCTGTTTTGATCACGATATAGGGATAACTTTCCACCGGTTTGCTCTTTTCCTCCGGTGCAGGACCAATCAGATTCGTGTCCACATATATGGCATTGGTCGTCTCATACAATGCATTCATGGCAATGCTGTACCCCCCTGTTTCCTGTGTCCCATACCCCACACAGATATAGAGAAAGCCCCTGTCTTCAAACGTGATCTTAAAAGCCTCTGTTTTCTTCTGCTCAATCATGTCAAGCAGCTCTTCCGGAATATTCTCCTCAGCGATCACCGTACACTCCAGATCCTTGATCTTCTCCATACCGTCCTGTTTCTTCCCACATGCGTAGACGCCCATACACATCATACAGATCAGGAAAACACTTAAGATCCTCTTCTGATATTCGTATACTTTTCCCATGTTTCTCTCCGACAATAAACTCTTATTATCTAATTTATTCGCAAACTGTCCGCTCTATTCCTACTGATTACCCTATTGATTACCTTATTGCCTATCTTATCAGTCTCTATATTCCTGCACTGATCCTCCATATGGATCCTGTCTTTGACCGTAGACTATATGAAAAGAATTTCCCATATTCCGATATCTTAATCCAAGAGTATGAAAAGAGCACCTTTTGACATCCCGATCTTATATGACAAAAAACGGACTCCGAAGAGTCCGCGATCCATGTTATAAATAATTATGCAGTGCTATCATACCAGTTCTTTATTCTTGAAATATGCTTCTTCGATCACACCCTGTACCAGCGCGCCGATACGGCGCTTGTCATTCTTATCCAGGTCACTCATGTAGATCGGCTTACAATATTCGAGAACCACATGGGTCCTGCGGATCCAGGGGGTATGATCTTCAAAAATATGTCCAGCGTTGTTGATACTCATAGGCACAATGGCACACCCGGTCTTCTCGGCAACCTTAAAACTGCCATTATGAAATTCCAGGAAAGTATCCGCTTCCCGACTGCGGGTTCCTTCCGGGAAGATGCAGATCGAGATGCCTGCTTTGATCTTATCGATAGCCGTCAGGATAGACTGCATGCCGGCCTTGATATCGGAGCGATCCAAAAATACACAATGCAGATATTTCATCCAGGTATTCAACGACGGAATCCGAAGAATCTCAATCTTCGACATATAACCGGTAAGACGCGGTACACGGATATACGTAATGAGAATGTCGAAATAGCTCCTGTGATTGCCAATATACAATACCGGTTCGTCTTTGGGGACATTCTCTTCACCGATCACGGTCACAGTGGTACCCGCAAGGAACAAGACAACGCGAAAAGCCCACTTAACGATGGCCAGCGAACTCCGGTCTTTGATGCCCGGATCAAACTTGCCGATAATATATTCTGCTAACTGGATCGGCAGACTGACGATCAGGAAAATAACAACGAAGAGTAGAACTAAAATCAATCGAATCATAGGAATCCCTTTCTGTCCTTCTACCCTCAGTGAACAAAGAAATACACGTGCGTACCTTTGTTCACCGAGGGTATACACTACGAATCAAGAACTCCTTTATTATATAAGGAATCAGCGTATTAATCAATAGAATAATCGGCAGTTCAGTCTGCATCCAATTCTTCCATGATCGCGCTCATCATCAATACCAGTTCCGCGTTCAGATCTATCTGGTTCATGATTCCCAGACTCTCATCGATATTCTTGTAATTACGGCTACCCGTCCCGTCCAGATAACTGACTGATTCCATGTTGCACCCAAGCATATAGTGCAGATGATTCTGCAGCACCCTCGTATACTCATGATTTGTTATGATATGATCCACCACCGTCAATCTGGCAATATCCCGCAGCATTTCCGTATCGCCGCCCTGTTTTTCATCGATATTGACCAAAAGTCCTGAATTCTTGGAAGCCTCGGCGATCCTTTCTCCCTCCTGCATCAAGATTTTCATCACATCCCCGCACAAGCTCACATCCACCTTCTGCTTCGTGGACAGATACGTCACACATCCCAGGAACACATAGTCATTCTTCATTTCCGTGATCGGATTCTCCAAAAGATAATCCTTGACAACACTATGATAGCCGTAGGCGCCGGTAGCCCGGTATAATTCCGCCGCAGCATGAAAATATTCCTCCTGCGTAATATCATTCAGATACTTCCCCGCATACCGGTACGCCCGATCGGCCGCCTGCAGGCACTGTGTTGCATATACCCTGTCGTAGTTCTGATACAGATAGCTGAATTTAGCCAGCGTAGCAGCAAACTGGATCGTAGCATTCATGTTGAAACCGTCTACATAAAGGAGATACCCAGACGCCTTATTATCCGCTGTGTTAACGCCAGCGTATACTGCCCCGCTCGTGGCATCCTGCATCTTCAAGAGCCAGTCGATCTCATATTTTACCTCATCCAGCACATCCGGTATCTCATTGCCACTCTCCGGAATGCCCGCCTGATCGTCGAACACATCCGGGTACAGTTCATACGCCAGCAGCAGATAATCGGCGGTCCGACAGCCCTTGGAGACATCTCTGTTGCCCAACTCATCCACATGCCAGCCACCCGACACATCCAGATTTACAGTCGCCTCGTCCTTCAGCTGTGCCTCTCTTGCATGGCAGGCATTCCTGGCCGCTTCCCCGGCCAACTCCGAAGAAAGCGTCAGCCCACATCGGTTATAGTAATATTTCTTCAAAGCTGTATGATACACTTCCCTGTACGGATTATCTTCGATCACAAAAGTATAGGACTGTCCAATCTTCGCGGCCTGTATGTAGTAGGTACCTGCCGTTTCAAACGCTGTAAAATCGCCGTAGCTGATCGGCTGTTCTGTTCCGTCGGCAGACTCTTCTCTCTCTATCTGTCCGCTATAGACTATCTGCTCGCTCTCGGCATCCACCACCGAGAAGGTATCCGGCAGTCCCTCGCCCCGGAAAAGTGCCGTCTTATCACTTCTACACGCATATCCTACCTGATTCACGAGGATGCTCGGCAGACTTTCCGGCACTTCATAATCAAATTCCGGGGATAGGCCCAAAGTTGTGATCTCCTCTCCTTCGCTTCCCACCTGCATCGTATCAAAAGAAAGCTCCGACACAGTGCCACAGCCGGAAATCACGAAAACACAGAATATTAGGATATTTACTATTTTATAAAATCTCTTTCTCATCTCTGTCAAATCTTTCTTCCATGCCGTTCCGGATATCAACGTCATGAGATCAAGGTCTTATCCGAAAATCCGGCAGGATCAAATGCCACCGAATGCAACCAGCTTTCATTCTATCACAAAAATCCGCATTCTTCATCATAATAAACAATTTTCCCCTCAATAATCGTACACAATGTGCTGGTAAATACTTCCATAGGGTTACCGTCAAAAATCGCCACATCCGCGTCCTTCCCCACTGCCAGACTCCCGACACGGTCATCTACACCACAGATTCTTGCAGCATTGATCGTGATGGCGCGAAGCCCTTCTTCCGGTGCCATACCTTCTTTCACTGCCAACCCCGCACAGATAGGCAGAAACTGTATCATAGACACCGGATGATCCGTTGTTACAGCCGTCAGGATTCCCTGGCTGCTTAAGATCCCCGCCGTCTTAAAAGCCATGTTCTTGACCTCGATCTTATTACGGCTGGCCATATCAGGACCGACGATCGCCGGAAACCCTGCTTCCTTTAACTCATCCAGGATCAGGTGCCCTTCACTGCAATGGTCCAATGTCATCCGCAGACCAAACTCCTTCGCGATACGCACTGCCGTCAGAATATCGTCCGCCCTGTGCGCATGTGCTTTAAGCGGAATCTCTCCCCTTAAAACAGGAAGCCAACACTCATAGCGAAAGTCCGGGGATATATCCGGATCCTTGGTCTTCTTTTTCTGATAATCCACCGCTTTGGTCAGTTCTTCCCTCAGCATTGCCGCAATTGCCATTCTCGTCGCCGGCGATGTATTCTGTCCCGCATAATTAACCTTGGGGTTTTCACCGAAAGCCACCTTCATCGCCGCGGGAGCCTTGACGATCATGCGATCGACGCTTCTTCCATGAGTCTTCAGAAAAGCAAACTGACCGCCGACCACATTCGCACTGCCCGGCCCGATCATAGCTGAGGTGATCCCTGCTCGTATCGCATCATTAAAAGCCGCATCCATCGGGTTGATCGCATCGATCGCCTGCAGATACGGAGTGACCGGATCTACGGTTTCGTTACAATCATCACCTTCCATGCCCTTCTTTTCTTCCGTGATCCCCATATGGCAATGGGCCTCTATGATTCCCGGCATGACAAGGCTGCCTTTGACGTCCAGAATCTGTACCTTGTCACTTTCTGCCGGCCCCTCCGGACTGTACGCTTGCATGTCTCCGACCGCCGTAATCCTGCCGTCTTCAATCTGCAGATAACCGTCCTCATAGTCCTGCGATTCCATTGTTTTGATATTTCCGTGAATAATGACCAACATTCTTTTCTCCATTTCTGCGCTTTGCTGCCCTGCTTCTTCTCCGAAAACAATCGGGAGAATGCGGTTCCCGACAGCTGCAGGCTCTGCATTCCCCCGACTTTTGGTTACACTCTGCTGCCAATATCAGCATTGCTCCAACCACAATATACCCTGCAGCCTACTGCAGCTTCGTCATCGGATTCACCGGTTCGCCATCCTTTGTCAGCTTGAAATACACATTTGTCCCTTCCACGCTGTAGTATTTGGTCGGAGACGCTACGGTTCCGATCCCATCACCCACAGTCACATAGCTTCCTTCGGAGACCGTTATATTTTCCAGCTGACCGTAAGTCAATTCATAGCCGTTGCCCAGATCCATGACTACCATATTCCCGATCGTCGGATCATAGCTGACGGAAGTAACGCGGCCATCGGCCGCAGCCGTAATACTTTCACCCTGATTCGCTGCAATGACGATCGCCGGGTTGTACTTGTATTGCTGTAACGTTGGGAAGAAAACAGTCTGATCCATGCTGTAATTGATCAGCACATCGCCGACGATCGGCCAGACCAGGTTATCCTCCTCTTTAAAATCCAGAGTCGGCTGTACTGTCGTAGAGATTGCCTCTGCCGTCTCCGCCTCTTCTACGGTCTTGGCAGTATCCACGGACTCATCGAACATGCCCTCCGCCTGCTCCTCTGCCTCTTTTTTCTTATCCTCCTCTGTTTCCTGCTGCTTGTCCTTCTCCTTTATCGTATCCTCGGTCTTTATGCTTATTTCCCGCTCCGTATCCGTCTCTGCCCTCTCATCTTCTGTATCCTTATCCTGCTTATTCTCTTTCTTGATCCCCTTCTTAGCCGACAGCCTGTCCTCCGTATTCTCTACGTTCTGAGAATTTGCTTCCTGAAAGCTTGGATCGTAATCCAGATCATCGGTTCCCACTTCCGCAAAAAGTGTGTCCAATTCCTCGCCTGACATCATATTTTCCGCGGTCAACGTGTCGCTCTTCTCGATCGCCTCAAAATCTACTACGTAATCTTCCTTTTCGGCATTATTGTTTCTCCTTACAAAAACGCCTGTAACTGTCAACGCTGTCAAGACCAACACGGATGACGTCAGCATAATGATCCGCTCTTTCCTGATACTGTTTCTATTTCTTCTTCCCATGAAACCTTGCCTCCTGTTATTGTTTTTACGCTGTTCTTCACGGTTTGCCGTTCACAGCAGCATTTTTACCCATCTCCGGATAGCACCGGCCTGGCCCTTCGTATCCGGAAATGTATCATGTCATTTTTCAGCGAAAGATCTGTTTCCGAAAGCAGCATTTATGTCTGTAACGAAAATTCATCTTACACTGTGCAGGTACATGGTGTTAGTCTTACCCATTTTTGACAGGTTATTCAAATTTTGTTAATTCTGTCCTGTAAAAAAATTTCTGCAGTATCTGGTCATAGGTTTCTCCGTTTAAAGCCATACAGTTGGCCCCATACTGACTCATGCCAAATCCGTGTCCGACCCCCGTCACCCGGAAGATCATCTGTCTCTCCTCCTTTTTCATTTCAAAGGATGCCGACGGCAAGTCAAAAAGATAGCGGAATGTTTCCCCGTCAATCTGCTCCGGCTCCTTATCTTGTGTCGTAAACGATACGGCAGTCACATATCCGGCAGTATCATAGGTAAAGTTTGCGCCTTCCCATATCTCCTCTTCGGAAAATCCGCTCTGCAGCGTATCCTGCAGGGCACGTATATAGTCTGCCCTGGATACGCTGACCGTGCTGTCATAGCTGCGCGCAGCCTTATCCTGCATACAGGACACGCTTCTCAGATATGGTCTTCGATCCGTATCCCACACTTCAGACGCATTTCTTGTTTGACCGTTGCTGATCTGGAAGTAAGACGCCTGGATCGCTTCTCCCTCGTAAGACAGGTACAATCCGTCAGTCTCCTCCACCGCCTGCCGCCAGATCTCAAACTCTTCCGTAGAAATATCCAGCTCGTACCATCGGCTCTGTCCGTCACCGGACAGCAAAAGTTCCTGATCCTCCTGCTCTTTCAACGCTTGGGCCAATTCCGTCCGAAGCAACACTGCCTGTGCTTTTAGTGCCTCTTTCTCATAATTTTTTGGCATCACCGTGCTCAGCTTATAGACCAGATACTCTTCCATCGGGATCTCCCAGACACCCCAATCCATCGATACCAAGATCTTATGTTCCGCGCTTTCTCCTTCCATCCGCACGATGCCGGCCTGCCGCAGCTTTTCCGTTTCTTTTCCCACATGTCCCCACAAGCTGGCACACACATAAGGCAGCAAAAAAACAAACAAAAGAAAGCCGCCGGCATCTCTTTTGCTTGTTCTTTTTAAGACGATTCTATTATACTTCACATGAAACACCCCACAAATGTGAACGGTAACAAATAGTTACTCCTATATACTACCATTCTTATGTGGCTTCTTCCCTTTTTATAACTATGTCCTTCCTACCGTGCCAGATCCAGATGCTGTACGGTAGACACCGTGCCATTCTCATACAGGAAGATACTCGTACTCCTGATCATGGCATTGTTCTGATTATCTTTCTCGGAATTCAGGGCAAACTGTGTTGACACCTTTCCCAATCCGATCGCACCCACGCCCAGATCCGACAGATGATACAGCTTATCATCACCGTTCTCATCTTTCGTCCAGATCAGCAGCTTCTCCCATATCGGATCCGCCTCGTCGATCCATCCATTTCCGTCTGCATCGTATTTCGCCAGATCGGCAAAACCGTCGCCCGACTTCGTCCCGAAAAGCTCACTCCCATCATTGATCTCTCCGTCACCATTCAGATCCAACGCCAGAAAACCGCTGCCGGCCTTAAGCTTCGATATCTCTTCCTCTTTCCCATCCTGATCCAGATCAAAGAAGAATTTCTGATCTGACACCTGCGCAATATTCGTGTCCAGATTGATCACCAGCGGATCACAATACTTCACAACTTCCGTCGTATAAGTTTCCTTATAATATTCCTCGAATCTGCGGCTCATGGAAAACTCCAGATTGAAAGACAGCTCTCTCCCGTCCGCTGTCTTGACCATTCCCTGGGTAGCAAACGTCGTATGTTCTTCTTCCATATGGTAATACTCATTCGTGAACGTATTCACCTGATAGACAGGCGTCGCGCCGTTCATCCCAAAGTCATTCGGCGTTCCAAGGATTTCCTGCTCGCTGACATTCTCGCCGCGAAACCGGAAAAAAAGATCCATCAAAAAGCGCACGCATTGCTGCCTGATCGTCATGACGGGATCCTGTCTTCTCTCTGTTCCCGAAACTCTTCCCGTATTGGATAAATTCTTAAAATGTGTCGTGATGTCGTCCAAATTCGCAGTGTTCTTCTCATTCTCGCCGGTCTGTTCCGTATTATCGCCGGTGCTGACCAGACTTCCGAAGAAACCGCCAAGACTGCTGTTCATGCTTCCTGTACGCCGCATCGTAGAACCTGTCATAGATCTGGCTGTCACAGAAGCATACCTTCTGGAAGACTGCATTCCCATTACACTGGAATCGATCCTCACTATAACCTCCTTTTGCCAAGACCTCATCTACGCCTGTCTGTGTCACCGACTGCACCTTCCATGATGCATGGCAATAGAAAGGACGGCACCCCTAAAGAAAATCCTTTTCCCTTAAAAATACCGTCCGTGGTCTATACATTATTCAAATTCAAGAAACAATCGTCTGGCCAGGATCAACCGCCCCTCGTACTCTATATATCGGACGACATTTCCAATTCCTTTAGACCCTGTTGTAATTGATCAGGCATCCTTTCAGGATGATCTGCCTCTCCTCATCCGTCAATTCACCAAGGCGCAGTGTAAACTCTGTCAGTTCGTTTTCCTCCACGGATACCCTGTAAGCTTTGATCTCTTCTGTCTTCTCCTCCACTGCCTGTCTGATTCCCGGGAAGAACAGATAATCCAGATTCTTAAACGGCAACTCGCCTTCCTCGATCAGGAAAGGCAGCATGCCCCAATTGATCAGGTTGGAACGGTAACGTTTGGTCGCATATTCATTGGCGATATTAGCCCAGCCGCCCAGTACCTTCTGGCAGCTTGCCGCCTGCTCTCTGGCAGAACCGTCACCCGGCTTTACTGCAAAAATGGTGGAGCCAAATCCCGTATTCTCGTGGGAAGCGTCTGCAAAACGTTCTTTGACCACATTCATCACCGGCTTTACGTCCGGATGCGCCTGACAAGGATGTTCCCCCTGCATTCTCGCCTTCTCCGCCTTCTGAATGTCCTTGGCTCTTCCCACATATTCCGGATCCTTTCTGGACAGGGTGAACTCAGCCAGTCCCAACGGATTGGAACGATAAGAGGACGTCTCCCCGGAAGGAATCAGTTCGTCCGTCGTAGTCACCGGATCATGGATCTCGGATACGACGCGCAGTACCAGATTCTCCGGCAGAGCACCCATAGCAGGCCAGTCCTTGATATTCGGGCCAAACTGAATCTCCACACTCTCATCAGCCACCCCTTTGGAATCGAATACACGATTCTTGTAAATATTAGCATCAAAATAATATTTATATTTCGTCAGTTCCCCGTCAAACTCCGTGGCTGATGTAAGCATGCCCTTATTCGCCGCCGTCGCCGCGATCGAGCGGGCATCCATGAGCGCCACAGAGGAAATCTGGCCATTCTGCAGCTTGGAGCCTTCTCTGTTCGGGAAATTCCTTGTAGAGTGGCGGATACTGAAGGCATTGTTCGCCGGTGTATCGCCAGCACCGAAGCAAGGACCGCAGAAAGCCGTCTTAAGAACTGCTCCCGTCTCCAGGATCGCAGCCGCACAGCCGTTCTTGATCAATTCCATGTAGACCGGCATGGATGCAGGATAGACACTTAAGGTAAAGCCATCCGCTCCGATATAAGAGCCGCGTAATATATCCGCTGCCGCACAGATATTCTCGAATCCACCACCCGCGCAGCCGGCAATAATGCCCTGATCCACCATAAACCTGCCGTCTACCACTTTATCCTGCAGGGAATATGGCACTGCATTGTCCAGGCTCACTTTCGCCCGCTCCTCCACGTCATGGAGGATATCCTGCAGATTTGCATTGACCTCATCGATGGTGTAAGTATTACTGGGGTGGAACGGCATTGCGATCATCGGCCTGATCTTCGACAGATCCACCACGATCATGCCGTCATAGTATGCCACCTCGCCCGGGTTCAGTTCCCGGTACTCCTCCACTCTGCCATGAATCTCATAGAAGTCCCTGATCTCCTCATCCGTCCGCCAGATAGAAGAAAGACAGGTCGTCTCTGTAGTCATGACATCGATGCCGATCCGGAAATCCGCGCTCAGACCTGACACGCCCGGTCCGACAAACTCCATAACTTTATTCTTCACATATCCGTTACCAAAAACCGCTCCAATGATCGCCAGCGCCACGTCCTGCGGGCCCACGCCTTTCACAGGCTCCCCGGTGAGATAAACGCCCACGATGCCCGGCATATTAATGTCATAAGTCTGAGACAGCAGCTGCTTTACCAGCTCCGGGCCGCCTTCGCCCATAGCCATGGTTCCAAGCGCCCCATAGCGCGTATGGGAATCGGATCCAAGGATCATCCTGCCTCCCCCCGCCAGCATTTCCCTTGCATACTGGTGGATGACTGCCTGATGCGGCGGCACATAGACACCACCGTATTTCTTCGCGCATGTCAGACCAAACATATGGTCATCCTCATTGATCGTACCACCCACCGCACACAGAGAATTATGACAGTTGGTCAGCACATACGGGATCGGGAACTTCGTCAGACCCGACGCCCTTGCTGTCTGTATGATACCCACGAAAGTAATATCATGGGATGTCAGCTTGTCAAACTTGATCTTCAGCTTGTCCATACTGCCGGAAGTGTTGTGCTCCTGCAGAATCCCATAAGCCATGGTATTCTTCGCCGCTTCCGCTTTAGAGACCTCCTGTCCGGTCTTGTTCTTTATCTGCGCCGCAGCCTCCGCTCCTTCAGGAATGATTTCCGTCCCATGCAGCAGATATGCGCCGCCTTCCATTAATTTGATCATATTCTCCTCCATTCCGAAGCGCTTTACGCTGAGGGCGCGAGCAGAATTTAGGAGTTTTCCGAAGGAATACTCCATTTTTGCTCTGCGATCAAGGAGTTTATGGCGCTTCGACACAAACTCTTGGATGAATAAATTGCTCATCAGAGAATTTATTCATCCTTGCCTCCTTATGCAATATAGTTTAAAAAAGACACCTATGGCATGATACTTGTGACCACATGTTCTGCCTTCTCTCCCAGCCACCGGTCCGTTCTGCCAAGAATAAACTCTCTTACCGCTCCGATCACCAGGCACAAGAGCAGCACTGCGGTCACGGTCCCGGCCAGTACCATAAAGCCCGTCACACCACCTCCGCTCTTAAATCCACTGTCGATCAGCCTCTCCATAACAACCGTTACCAGTACGTCATTCAACGCGAAGACCGCAAAGACATTGGCGGCGGCTTTATTGATGAACCGTGATCTAATGTGCAGTTCTTTAAACAGGTAGAACAGGATGACTGCCATCATCAGATTCGTAATGCTGTTGTCCTTACACAGATGATGAGATATCTGACCGATCTTTATCGGTATCTCGTGGGATATTCCGTTTATGATCCAGAGAAATACAAAGAGAATACCCGCCTTCCTCGGCAATTTCACATCCCGATACATCCGAATATACCTTCCCGTCATATAGATCATGATCATATGCAAAAGTCCCTTGCCGTTATCCGGAACAATCTCAAAATAGAACAGTGTAGGCAGCACACTAAGCAGCGTAAACAGCACGAATAGCAGTCTTTCAAATTCTTTCTGCTTCAGTGCATCGATAAATTTCTGTATATGATCACTCAGAAAGAGAAGACACACATAGCAAGAATAGAACCAGTATTTTCTTGTAATAAACGGCAGCATGGATTTCACGATCTGCTCCAATAGCGCAGCACCCTGTAACTGCTCGGGCATGACCGCATAAAGCAGGGCAGTTTCTGCCAGGGAATAGGTGATCATCATGCATTCCATCCTGACAAACTTCCTGATATCAAACTTCATTCCGTAATACCCCGAGATCAGCATAAAGCAGGTCACACCGATATTACAAATCCCGTTCACCATCCCGTTCAAGACAAATGCCGTCTTTCCGTTTACCAGATAAAATAAAAATCTGTTCGCATGAATAAACACGATCATGAACATCGCAATAATACGCAGCAATTCATGATTTGAATTTCTTACAGCTTTCACCATAACTTGTTTCCCCAGATTCCTTATCGCTTTCTACCCTGAACTATCACCTCAATCTCCACAGCCACATCCTATTATATAAGATATATGAAAGCTGCGCAAGCCGATCAGTCCGTTTTTATCGGTCGTTCTCCGGAGGCGCTTTCGCTCGCTTCCAAACGCGTCCTCCCTGCTTCTCGTCTTTCTGTCATCTCTCACCGACATGGTACTTCTGATAGAAACGGTAATCCTCCACCCTGCAGTTGACCCGCAGCCTTACACCCTCTTCCAGATATTCCGTCCCGGACACCACCGCATTCTCATTCAGGTAAGATACCGCCCTGCCATCCGTATAGGGAATCAACAGCGTACACTCCCGATACCCTCCGGCTAGCTTCTTCTCGATCAGCCGGATCAGTTCTTCAAAGCCGATCCTTTCCTTCGCGGACAGATAGATGCTGTTTTCCGTCACCCGCGGAAGCGCTGCTGTCACCTGTCCAGGCTCTACACCCGCCATCCCCGGGATCTTATCCGGCGCCGCCAGATCAGCCTTATTATAGACATACACCTTCGGAATACCGTCTGCATCCAACTCCCGCAGCGTCTGGTTCGTGACCGCGATCTGCTCCTTATAGTGCGGATCGCTGTAATCTACAATCTGCAGCAGGAGATCTGCCTCCTTCGCCTCCTCCAGGGTAGAATGAAAAGCCTCCACCAGATTATGGGGCAGCTTATGGATAAATCCTACCGTATCCGACAACAGGAACGCGTGATGATCCGTCGGCATGATCTTGCGCACCGTCGTATCCAGCGTCGCAAAAAGCATATCCTTCTCCATCACCTTCTTCTCTTCCACATCCACCTGGTCGCTGCCATACAGATCCAGCATGGCGTTCAGCAGCGTAGATTTCCCGGCATTCGTATAGCCCACCAGCGCCACCCGGGGCATGCCGGATCCCGCACGGCGCTTGCGCTGTGTCTGCCGCTCCGCGCTCACTTCTCTAAGCTCCCGTCTAAGCTCCACAAGCCGTCTCTCCAATATACGGCGGTCCAATTCCAGCTTCTTCTCTCCGGCTCCTTTGTTACTCAGCGAACCGGTACCGCCTCCCTGTCTGCTCAGTGCCGCATGAAGTCCTACCAGCCTTGGCAGCATATACTGCAATCTGGCCACTTCCACTTGTAACTTCGCTTCTCTGGACCTGGCTCTGTTTGCAAAAATATCCAGGATCAGCGCACTCCTGTCAAGGATCGGCTTCTCCAGGCGTTCCTGCAGGTTCCGCAGCTGCATCGGTGAGAGGGACGCATCGAAGATGATCACATCCGCGCCGCAGTCTATAGCGAGTTCCTTCACCTCATCCACCTTACCCGTACCGATGTAAAATGCCTTATGCACCTCAGGAAGCGTCTGCTCCGCCGCTCCCGCCACTTCCATATCACAAGCCTGCGCCAGCGCGCCCAGCTCCTCCAGGGAAAGCAGATAATCTTCCCCGTCATTTAAATTCACTCCGACCAAAAATGCTTTTTCCATATAATACCTCCATACTGCCAACACCTGCAAATTTGGGCATCAGCACAAATTTGTCCGTGAAAAATTTATTTTTCACGGTATACCTCCATCGCTACCCAAATTTCATCAATTCCACCAAGTTTCACCCTGCAGCCGGCAGGCCGAAACCACTACACCAATTTTCCCGTTTCCCCCAAAAGCGCAGCAAAAAAGCAGGCACAATTCCCACAAAACAGAATTTTCCTGCTAAAACGATAAAATATGGCAGACACCACAAATACGACACTGTCATACTCGCGTGACAGTCCTATGACAATTTTTATTCGTAGGCAAAGAAATCCCATTTACATGAGACTGCATATTTGCTTTTATCGCCCCTCGATACGGGTACTAGCACAACGAATAAAAATAATCACTTCCATGCCGCCTTTCTATAAATTATTATAATTTGAAAGTTTCCATGTCGACTATAGCACAGACCGTATCGTACTGTCAACTTTATTATTTTATTTGGTAGTGTCAATTTACTTTCGGAAATCAATGGACAAGGCATCCCCTTGATTTT
>ERZ779637.802-NODE-802-length-17217-cov-17.551043_pt1 | contig 17217 bp, 10 predicted proteins | sample MGYA00514196_ERZ779637 | MGnify/ENA primary metagenome ERZ779637 (study PRJEB29562, sample SAMEA4376700) | mouse gut metagenome | isolation source: Cecum | study: EMG produced TPA metagenomics assembly of the A DSS colitis mouse model was used to assess the...
ACAAAGGTAAGGACGATTACCGTACCGGAGGGAGTAGAGGAGCTTCCGCAGTACGTGTTCAGGGACTGTAGCAATCTTGTGACAGTAAACCTGCCGGGGAGCTTGACAACGATATCAGCGAATGCGTTTGAGAACTGTACAGGAATAATTAATTTTATATTCCCTGAAAAGCTGAAAGAGGTTGGGAATTATGCATTTTCTGGCTGTGCGAATTTGAAATCTGTATCAATGACAGAATCGGTTTCCTATATCTCAAGCTCTGCTTTTTCTAATTGTGGGAAACTTACGATATATTGTCCGATGTACTCCTACGCGGCAATTTTTGCAATGGATAATGGGATTTCTACGAATTTTACACAGGATTTTCCTTATGATATGGAGTCTGCAGGGTTGGATTATGGTAAGTCATCCTATTATCTGGATGTTTTAAAGTTGTCTGCTAGCGGAACGATAGATTTTACTCTGGATTATCGTATGAAGGAAGACAGTTATGTGGAAATGTCCGATATGATTGTTTCCATCCATGTTCCTGACGATGCGGAATTGGTTAATAAATCGTTGCGTAAGGACGGGGTGATAATCACAGATTTTGAAAATGCGGATAATACTTTGCGTTTCCGCATATCTGATCAAAGCGGTAAGATTCATTTCTCATTGAAACCTGAAAATCAGGTACATGTAAAAAGCTATGCAAGTATATCCTATTCTGTTAATGGCGAAGAGCATCAGGATATTGTGGGAATCATAGATGCAATGTTGCCAGTGCTTACTTTAAATATGGATAAAACAACGAATTCAGGAAGTGTACAGCTTTCAGGTATTGCGCCTTCACAGGCAGAGGTAAGTATATCAATCGGTGATGAAGTTGTTTCTTCTGTGCATGCTTCAAGGGCAGGAAAATATTCCGCGGATATAAATGTCCCGACGGACAAGAAGTATGCTACACATACGGTTACCGCCAGATGTGTTGACAGCAGTGGAAATGTTTTGACGGCGTCTGCAGATGTAACATACAATGCTGATTATCCGGCAATCAGTAAATTTGTTATGCAGTACAATGGGAAAACATATGATTTGCTGGATATTAATAATAAGAATCCGATTATTACGTTTGTACCTTCTAAGTCAATGACTTTTGAAGTGGAATTTGATAATACAGAAAATGTTGAGGAAGTGTATGTCGTAAGTGATCGTAATAATGTGAAGAAATATCTCAAGGCGGAATATGATGAGAAGACCAACAGGTTCCTTACAAGTGGAGGTTTTGATCCGCAGAATAGGAATTATGTTCCGGGAACGATAACGGTGGAATACTCTCGAAAGAAAAAGCAGGTTCCAATAGATTCAAATTATGATTTTGTCAATGAAATTATTAATCCTGCATTAAGTGATAAGGTTATTGGAAGTACATCTTCAACTACCACAGAAGGAAATACAACCACAACTACGGTTAAATTTGGAGGTGATGTAGGCGAATTAGTTAGTGAAGAGATAAAATTGGTAATAACGACAACAGATTCTGAATATGGGGCGGATTTGTCTGGAATATTGAAAAGCTATGAGGGATTTTACGCATATTTGTTTGAAGAGGATGGGAAAAAATATGTATTAAATCTTGATTATACTAATCCTAAGACATATGTTACGATAATTCATGACATATCGAGTAATAAAATGATCAAATATGCGATCAGTGCATTGGAGACTCCTTCAAATAGTGTAGCAATTAGCGATGTACTAGATAAATTAGGTACAGCTAAGCATGTGACAGGCACTATCCTTGATATGTTGGAAATTAATGAAGATGATGAAGAACTTCGTGACAAAATCTCGGCTTCGGATTTGTCACCGGAAGAAAAACAGGAGGCTTTGAAAAAAGCAGAAGAACTAAAAAAAGATCGTCAAAATTTTTTGGCTTTATCAACAATAATTTCAGTTGCAGTTATGGGATTTACAGGACCATCTGCCGTTGTTTTTGGATTGCTTTTTGGAGCCATTACTACTGCGTCTTCGTTTTTCTGGGATGCAAGAATGGCAGGTATACTTGAAGGGGGATCAGGGGTAAGTGCGAGCTGGCGGTGGAAAGTAGATCCCAGTGGAACTGTATATGAAGCAGTACCCACAAATCCATTGCCGGGTGCCACTGTAACAGCCTATTACAAGGATGCTGATACCGGTGAGAGGATTTTGTGGAACGCGGATGAATGGGATCAGACTAATCCGCTAATAACAGATGCTGTTGGCTTTTATGCGTGGGATGTTCCGGAGGGGTTATGGCAGGTTACTTTTGAAAAGGATGGATATGAGTCTCAGGAAAGTAAATGGCTTGAGGTTGCTCCGCCACAGACAGATGTTAATGCGTCTCTTGTTTCTATGGTGTCGCCTGTAATAGAGTCTTGTGTAATTGGAGACAGTTTTGCAGAGGTTACTTTTAGTAAATATATGCGACCGGAAACCGTAAAGGCATTAGTTCTTAAAGATGGAAATGGGAAGAGGATCCCTTATATATTGGTATATGATACTTCGGAAGTGTCGGATGCTGGGGAAATACTTGCAAGGACATATTATCTGGTATATGAGAATTATGTGGCATTGCCAGACAGCGAGTACTCCATTATAACGGATGAAAGAATATTGAGCTATTCCGGAGCTGAAGCAGTGGCTAATGTATATACACAGGAAGCGAAAGCGTGGAATGTTGTAATTGAAGGAAATAAAAATAATGAAATTAAAGATAATGAGAGCCTCAAGCTTACTGCAAAGTATAAGGATACTGGCGAAGAACTGAATAACTGCATATGGTCTATCCGGGATAGTGACCAGATATATGCATCTATTTCAGAAGAGGGGATGGTGACGACCAAGACTATTACGGATGGCAAATCACATTATATTGTTGTATCTGTGAAAACGGCGGCAGACGGTGAAGTTGAGGCTATGTATAAGCTGAACATAGTTCCGGCAGGAATAGATGACGGGAATGGAGTTCTTGCGGAAGATGTTCCGGAAGATGGAGTCATACCCGACGGCATTTGGATTGCGGGCATTGATAAAAATGGATATGCGTATAGCAGAAAAGCAATAAAGCCTGAGTTCAGAGTCTATGACGGACCAAGAAGACTTAAACTGAAAACAGATTACACAATTTCATATAAGAATAACACAAAGGCTTATACCATTTCAGAAGGAGAAGAAGGTTTTGATGCGAAGAAAGCTCCGGCTGTTATTGTGACAGGTAAGGGGAATTATTCTAGCAGAGAGTATGTATATTTTAAAATTATTCCTAAAGATATAATGGACGAGGATGTAACGACTGCAGAAATCCCACCAGTTTTGCCAACAAACAAGAAGCAGAATCCTGCTTTGACTTTGACATGGGAAAAGAAAAAACTTGTTAATAAGACGGACTATACAGTTACTTGCTATTCTGATGAGTCATGTACGGTGATTGCTGAGCCAAAGGAATCCGGGACATACTATGTTAAGATTTCTGGAAAAGGAAACTATACAGGGGACAGGAAGATGTCTTTTGTGATTGCGGGCAGCACACAGAAACTTGTAAGAAAATTATCGGTTGGGAAGATCAAGAATAAGATATATACTGGTTTGCCGGTAGAGCTGACAGCAGATGAACTGGTTGTGAAGGACGGAAAGACCATTTTGACAGCCGGAAAAGAATATACTATAACTTATTCTGATAACCATACGGATATTGGAACAGTTACTGTGACTATTATCGGAGATGGGGAAACTTATGTCGGGTCGAAAACGGTGACATTTAAGATTACTGGAACAGCACTTGGCAAGGCAAAAATGACAGGATTTGTATCATCTTTACCGTATGCATATGGAAACGCAGTGACCCAGAATGTAGTATTTACATATAATGGAAATCTGCTTACGGGGATCAAAGCATCAGAATATGAAGAACTTTCTGAAGACGACAGTAAGCGAGACTATGACTATATTTGGGAATATACAGATAACGTTAATCCCGGAAAGGTTACTGTCATATATACTGGAGTTAATAAGTATACCGGAATCGTAAAGAAGAACTATACTATTACCGGGGTGGCGCTTAGTAAGGCTAAACTAGAAAATTTGACAGGCACGTTTACTTATGACGGAGAGGATAAGACACAAGATGAGCTTAAGCTGAAATATAATGGTACGGAGATAAGGGGAATACTAAAATCGGAGTATGAGAATCTCAGTTCGAAACAGCAGCTTGAGTACGGATATACTATTGAGTATCAAAATAATATTAAGGCAGGAAAAGCAAAAGTTATTCTTAGAGGTATCAACGTATATACGGGAACTGTGACAAAAACATACACAATCGCTCCGTTTGATATCTCAAAAGATACATCGGATCAGTTTAAAATAGCAACAGATGGAAATGTCATTTATTATTCAAAAGCCGGGGCAAAGCCGCAGCCAATTGTCACATTTAAGGGCACATTATTGACTATGGGAACTGATTATACCGTGAGCTGGTCAAATAATACCAATATTAATGATGGGACAGGAGGAAGAAAGGTACCTTTGATTACCGTAAAAGGAAAGGGGAATTTCAAGGGTATTGATAAGACAATGACATTTGCCATCGCACAACGGGTTATAAGTGACGGCAGCGTTCGGGTAACAGCGCCTGATAAAGTTTATTCCACTAAGAAAAACGCATGGAAATCATCGGTAACAGTTGTGGATACTGACGGTCAAAGGCTATCGGCAGGAAAGGATTATGAAAGGGCGGTAGTTTATACTTATAAGGAAAGCGGTAATGTTGTTGCTGACAATGATATTGTTCCGGCTAATACGACCATAGTTGTCACCGTGACGGGTAAAGATAAATACAAGGGAACGGTGACCGGAGAATATAGGGTTGTATCAAAAAATATCGGTAAGGTGAAAGCTTCTGTTGAACCTAAAACATATACGGGTAAAAGTGTAACACTATCTGACAGCGACATAAAATTTATGTCCGGCAAAGAGGTTCTTAACGATGTCACTTATATAATTGACGAGTCGTCCTATAAGAATAATATTAAGAAGGGTAAAGCTACAGTAATTATTAAGGGGACTGGTGAATATGGGGGCACTAAAAAGATTACCTATACCATTGGAGCAAAAGGTTTTTTGTGGTGGTGGAGAAATTTGAGCAATTAGGAGGGAATCTATGGCGAAACAGATGCTATTTGTCTATAATCCCAGAGCGGGAAAGGCGCAGATCAGGAGTAATCTGCTGGATATCATCGATACGTTTGTAAAGGCGGGGTATGAGGTGACGGCTTACCCGACGCAGGCGGCGGGAGACGCGGTCAAGGCAGTGCAGGAAAGACGCCCCGGCTACGATATGGTTGTGTGCAGCGGCGGGGACGGCACCCTCGACGAAGTCGTGACGGGCATGATGAAGTCGGAGGAGAGACTTGCCATAGGCTATGTGCCGGCGGGCAGCACCAACGATTTCGCCAACAGCCTCAAAATTCCCAAAAACATGCTGCAGGCTGCGGATGTGGTGGTGAACGGCAGAACCTTTGCCTGTGACGTGGGAAAGTTTAATTACAATATATTTATCTATGTGGCAGCGTTCGGCATTTTTACCGACGTGTCCTACGGGACGCCCCAAGATACAAAGAACGTGCTGGGACATGCGGCTTATCTCATAGAGGGCGTCAAGCGCCTTCCCGCCGTACGCTCCTATCCCTTAAAAATCACCTGCAACGAGGAGGTGATTGAGGGAGAGTTTCTATATGGCATGGTGACCAATTCCCATTCCGTGGGAGGATTCCGCGGTATTACGGGGAAGAATGTGGCGCTGGACGACGGGCTCTTTGAGGTGACGCTGATTCGCAAGCCTACAAACCCGCTGGATCTCAACAATATCATCCGCGCGCTCGTGGATAAGCGAGTGAAGTCGGAGTATATTTACACCTTTACCACCGAGAAGCTGAAAGTCGAGTCGGAAGACCCGGTGGCGTGGACGCTTGACGGGGAGTTCGGCGGGGAGCACCGCGCGGTGACGATCGAGAGCTGGCATCAGGCGCTTGAGATCCGGGTGCCGGAGGATGAGGAGTAACTGTCAGAGTTGTTGACTTTCTGGGGACTGGCTGTTAAAATAAAGTTGGATTCCAGATGATGGAAAGTAATAAAAAATTTTAATAGAAAGGAAGAAAATAGTATGGCATTAGTAACTACCAAGGAAATGTTCGAGAAGGCTTATAACGGCGGCTATGCAGTCGGTGCCTTCAATGTAAACAACATGGAGATCGTTCAGGGTATTACCGAGGCGGCTGGCGAGTTGAAGAGCCCCGTTATCCTGCAGGTTTCCAAAGGTGCCCGCGCATATGCGAACCACACCTATCTGGTGAAGCTGGTTGAGGCGGCTGTAGCGGAGAATCCGGAGATCCCGATCGCGCTTCATCTGGATCACGGCGACACCTTCGAGCTTTGTAAGTCCTGTATCGACGGCGGTTTCACTTCCGTTATGATCGATGCATCTTCCAAGTCTTTCGAGGACAATATCGCGCTGACCAAGCAGGTAGTTGAGTACGCGCATGACAAGGGCGTAGTGGTTGAGGCTGAGCTCGGCACACTTGCAGGCGTTGAGGACGAGGTAGTTGTAGAGGCAGGTAAAGAGTCCTACACCCGTCCCGAGGAAGTGGAGGAGTTCGTGGAGAAGACAGGCTGTGACTCCCTCGCTATCGCAATCGGTACTTCCCACGGCGCATACAAGTTCACGGCTGCACAGTGCACCAGAAATGCAGAAGGCATTCTTGTTCCCCCTCCGCTTCGTTTCGACGTGCTCGAGGAGTGCATCAAGAGACTGCCCGGTTTCCCGATCGTACTTCACGGTTCTTCTTCCGTTCCGCAGGAGTTCGTAAAGATGGTGAACCAGTACGGCGGCAACATGCCCGACGCAGTAGGTATCCCGGAGGAGCAGCTTCGTAAGGCAGCAGAGCTTGCTGTATGTAAGATCAATATCGACTCCGATATCCGTCTGGCTATGACCGGTAACATCCGCAAGTACTTCGCGGAGCATCCCGATCACTTCGATCCCAGACAGTACCTCAAGCCCGCAAGACAGGCTGTGAAGGATATGGTAGCGCACAAGATTAAAAATGTGCTCGGTTCCGATGGCAAGGCGTAAACCGTACTAACAGGATGCGGACGTATTCTTATGAATTAAGCATAAAAATCCCTGACATGGTGGTAAGCCTGTCGGGGATTTTTGATATATATGCTAAACGATACAATATCATAGAGACAGAATCAGCAGGCAATCCGGCAGTTCCGAAGCACTGTCTGAGCGCCGAGCTTGTGCAGCAAGGTGGGCGCGAGTTTGCGTAGGAACAGCGGATGCCTGCTGATTCTGTCTCTTACTATATAATCTATCTTATATTACTTGCAATACATTTCCTTCAACTCCTCCGCATGCGTCTCCTCAATATCCGGGAATGCGGAGAGCATCGGCTTTACATCCTCTTCTTTCAGCACCCGCGCAACATAGTTTCTCGTAATCTTCATAACGATAGGCGACAGGCTGATCACGCCGATCAGGTTCGGGATTGCCATCAGACCGTTAAAGGTGTCGGAGAGATCCCAAGCAAGCCCCAGATTCATTGTCGCGCCAACATAGATCATCAGGACAAACACAATCTTGTATGCGATCATGGACTTTGTGCCAAAGAGATACTCCCATGCCTTAGAGCCGTAGTGACTCCAGCCGAGCACCGTGGAGAAGGCAAACAGCAGGATTGCGATTGCGATAAACATGGGTCCAAGACTGCCGAATTTGGTAGCGAAAGCTTCGCCTACGAGGGCGGAACCCTCGGAGGAGCTCAACACTGCGCCCGTTTCCAGATCAACCAGCCCGGAGGAGAGTACTGCGAAGGCGGTCAGTGTGCAGACGATCATGGTGTCCGCGAACACTTCAAAGATACCCCACATACCCTGACGGACAGGCTCTTTTACGTTGGAGCTGGAGTGCACCATAACGGAGGAACCAAGTCCAGCCTCGTTGGAGAACACGCCGCGCTTCATACCCCATGTGAGCGCCATTTTCACGCCGCTGCCGACGATGCCGCCGCCCACCGCGCGAAGACCGAAGGCGCCTTTGAAAATAGCGGAGAAAACCGCGCCGCACTGATCGATATTCATAACGAAGAGAGCCACAGCGCCTACCACGTAGATGATAGCCATGAAAGGCACCAGCTTCTCGGTAACCGATGCGATGCGCTTCAGTCCGCCCACGATAACGAGAGCCGCAAGGATCAAGAGCGCAATACCCGTCACATAAGTAGGAACGCCGAAAGCGGACTTCATGTTGCCGGAGATGGAGTTGATCTGGCTCATATTGCCGATACCGAAGGACGCCAGCACACAGAAAATGGAGAACAGGACAGCGAGCACCGCGCCGATCTGCTTAAAGCCTTTGTAAGAGCCCAGCCCGTCCTTTAAGTAGTACATCGCACCGCCCGACCACTCGTTCCGTTCATTTTTGCGGCGGTAGTAGATACCCAGCACATTTTCGGAATAGTTGGTCATCATGCCGAAGAACGCCACAATCCACATCCAAAAGATAGCGCCCGGACCGCCGGAAATCAGCGCGCTTGCCACGCCGACGATATTACCCGTGCCGATTGTAGCGGCGAGAGCCGTACATAACGACTGGAACTGTGAAATGGACTGGTCTTCCTTGTCCGTGTGTTTCGTGATATGTTTGTCGTGAAAAATACCGCCGATGGTATTTTTAAACCAGTGCCCAATCCGGGACAGCTGGAAAAACTTGGTAAGGACAGTCATCAGGATGCCCGTACCTACGAGCAGCACCAGCATGGGGATACCCCAGACGAAACCGTTGACGGCGCTGTTCACATTTGTAATCATTTCTACCATAGTTACATTTCCTCCTCATTTTTTTCCAATAACCAAAAAAGCGCAGACAGCCAGTCTATGTGTCTACGTTGACAGTTATGGAGAAGAATATTCTCACTGTAAAGGTTCCTACGGTATCCAAGTATACCATATAGAGATACATCTGACAAGAAAAAATTGTATACATGGATAATGACTGCAACAGTGGAAAACTACCCCAGAAAAGGGAGGATGCCAAGTAAGGTTTCCCTTACTTGGCATTTATTATGAAAAAGTTTTAAATTAATCAGCTAACTTCCTATCAGCTTGCTGTGTTGTATCTTATGGTCTTAGTATACGGTGCAGAAATGTCTAAATCATGTTTCTAAAATGAAGTTTTTTGAAATTAAATGTGAACAAATTATGAACGACCGCATCATTTAGAAAGACGAATCACATTCCAGCTCGCTTTTCCGAAGACTGTCTGCAGCACCCCGCCGTCCACTTTGGCGTTCCCGCCTGCTTTGGGCACGACGTTATCAGGATTTTCCTCCGTATTGACTGCCTTCAGATCGTCGCTGTGCATAACGATATGCTCCTGTACCCGGTAGTCTGTATACTGACGCAGATCCAAGGTCACCTCCATATCCTCGTCCAAATCCTTGTTTACCGCAAAGACAATCAGCTCCTCCTTCTCCGGGTTTTCCACAACCACGCAGTCGAGGTAAGGGGCTTCGCCGTACTGCTTTGCCTCGTAGACAGGGGATTTCACGATTGTATTTAAAACAGTTCCCTGTCCAAGCGTAGCCGCGTGCATATAAGGATAGAAGATTGTCTGCCTCCACGCGCCGGTGTCTGAGGTCATGATCGGTGCGATCACGTTTACAAGCTGTGCAAGGCAGCCAATTTTTACGCGATCCGCATGGCGCAGAATCGTAATCAACATACTGCCCACCAGAAGCGCGTCCTCAAAATTGTAGATATCCTCAAGCTGATGAGGCTTCTGAACCCATTTCTCAAGCTGCTTGTCCGCTTCCTCGGAATGGAACCAGACATTCCACTCGTCCAGAGAGATGTTGATGTTCTTTTTGCCGTGGTGCTTGCCCTTCACGTAGTCGCAGATGGAGACAACCGTCGAAATGAACTGATCTAAGTCTACGCTGCTTGCAAGGAAGTTTGCGGAATCATTGTCCCGATTCCCGTAATACTGGTGCATGGAAACGTAATCCACCGTGTCGTAACATTCGTCAAGCACGGTTGCCTCCCAGTCGCCAAAAGTAGGCATCTGGGAATTGGAACTGCCGCATGCAACTAACTCGATAGACGGGTCAAGGATTTTCATTGCCTTGCCGGTCTCGTTGGCGATTCTGGCGTATTCCATAGCTGTCTTGTGCCCGGTCTGCCAAGGACCGTCCATCTCGTTCCCGAGACACCACGTCTTAATGTCGTGGGGCTGTTCGTAGCCGTGAGACTTGCGCAGGTCGCTCATTTTGGTGCCGCCCTTAAAGTTGCAGTATTCCAGCAGCTCTTTCGCCTCGTAAAGACCTCTCGTCCCCAGATTCACAGCCATCATAATGTCGCTTCCCGCCTTCTTTGACCAGTCCGCGAACTCGTTGAGACCGAATTGGTTAGACTCCACAACCTGCCATGCAAGGTCAACCTGCGCGGGTCTGTTCTCCTTCGGACCCACGCTGTCCTCCCAGCAAAAGCCCGACACAAAGTTTCCTCCCGGATAACGCACGATCGGCACCTTGCATTCCTTCACCAGCTCCAGCGTATCCTTACGGAATCCCTGCTCGTCCGCAAAAGGGCTCTCCGGCTGATAAATCCCCTCATAAACCGCCCTACCCAAATGCTCAATAAACGAACCGTAGACCCTCTTGTCAATCTCACTCACGATATACTCTTTGTCGATGATTACCTGCGCTTTTTTCATGTTTGACCCTTCCCTTTCATTGTTGATGAATATATTTCGTAGACTATTGTGCAAATAACATAATTATAAGTAGACCCTTGGAAAGCGTCAGTGCTTAATGAGGTTTTTTACGAATTTAGCACTGTTACGCTTGGAACGGAGCGCAAGCGTGTCTGCGTTGATTATGTTATTTGCGCAATTTCATAACATAAATTTATTCTACTTAAAGAGTATGAAAATAACCATACCTTTTCTTGCGCCATATTTGACTTTTCTTCCGATAATATCTTACAATAAATAAAAAGAAAAGGAGGCGTCCTATGTTTTACACAGGCTATTGCGACTACAACCGTTTCAACCCGGACTGCGATATCATCAACCGTCCAGAAGGCAGCGGAGATTATCTCTTCCTATATTTAATGACGCCTATGAAAGTGCAAATCGGCGGCAGAACACAGATGGCGAAGGAGGGCGCATTCCTCCTCTACACGCCGGGAGAAGCGCAGATTTATCAGGCGGTCAGTCGGTTTAAAAACAGCTTCGTACACTTTACAAGCGATGACGATAGCTTCCTTACCGCGTATGACCTCCCTGTTAACACAATCGTCTATCCGCCCTATCCGGATGCCATGAACGCTCTTTTTAAATCTATCTATGTGGAGAGCGTCACAAAACAGGACTATTATCAGGAACAGATCGATAAACTGATGCACCAGCTTTTTATTCTTTTTTCCAGACAGCTTCATTCGTTTCCGGAGGGAAGAGAGTTTCAGGCGGATTTGTTTGAAGAGTTCAGGAAAGCGAGAATTGAGATTCTAACGCACATTGACAGAAAGTGGGATGCGGACAGCATGGCAGCGCTGACCAATCTCGGGACGAGCCAGTTTTATAGCTACTACAAGTTGTTTTTTAACCGTTCGCCCAAATCGGAGCTGCTGGACGCCCGTATGGAGCGCTCCAAGTACCTGCTGCGGGTGGAAAAACTGCCGGTAGCGCAGGCGGCGGCACAGGCAGGATTTGACAGTCTGCCGCATTTTACGCGCTACTTTAAGAAAGTCTGCGGGATGCCGCCTTCGGCGTACGGGAGACAGGAAGACGAGAAACCGGATATATTATAATTGTTTGCTTTTGTTTCGTTCATTTTTGTGCCCGCCTTCTCTGTTGAGGATATCAGTGAAGGTCCACACATGTCAGCCTATAGTAAAACAGGAGAAAGAGGGCAATATCCAGAAAGAAGTGCGGGTAGAAGGTTACGGAGAACAGATAAGAAAAGCAACCCCTGTAAATGCGATTATTTGCGCATCTGCAGGGGGTACTTATGAAAAGGGAACAACTCGTCACGCGCTTACAGCGTCTCCGGTTCGGGATAATCCACCCCAAAAGTATCGACCGTAACCGTCTGCATTACCTGATCTTCCAGCGGTCTGTCCTCGAAATCAGTAGCCGTCTCGGCAATTTTGTTTACGTTTTCCATACCTTCAATCACTTTCCCAAACGCCGCATAAGCGCCGTCCAAGTGCGGACTCACCTTGTGCATGATAAAAAATTGACTGCCTGCGGAATCGGGATGCATACTCCTTGCCATAGAGAGAACGCCCTCCGTGTGCTTTAAGTTGTTTTCAAAGCCGTTCTGTCTGAACTCGCCCTTGATGGAATAGCCGGGACCGCCCATACCGGTGCCTTCCGGGTCGCCGCCCTGAATCATAAAGCCCTTGATAACCCGGTGGAAAATTAAGCCGTCATAAAAATTCTTATTGATCAGGCTGATAAAGTTGTTGACAGAAACGGGCGCGATCTCGGGATATAATTCCGCTTTGATGACATCGCCGTTTGCCATAGTAAAAGTTACGATTGGATTTTGTGCCATGTAAAAATTCCTTTCCTAATTGCAAGATTGATAGTAAACTTAAATTCTACTATACAAAATACCATAGAAATTTGCGCAAGTCAAAACCTTGCTATAGAAGAAAAAGATTTAAAATATGACAGGGAAGGGCAGTTTTATGTTAGAAAAAGTCTGTTTTATGTTTGGCGCGGAAATGGGGTGCAGGCTGAAAGAAGAAATAGACAGATTGGAAAAAGAACTGAACGGGCACGGTCCGGTGACGGGCGGGCAGGATGTTTTGTATGTAACGGATCAGGAGAAAGTCTATGCTGATCTGCGGAAGAAAGGCTGCTATGTGCTGCCCTATCTGCACGAAGATAATCGGGGAGCATCCTTTCCCGGAGCGCTCTACGCGGTGGAAAAAATAGAGGAGATGGACGAGGAGTCTTTTGAGCTGGCATACCGTCGCCTTGCCGGGCTGCCTTGGGAAATCCTTACCACGGAGCGCTGCATTGTGCGGGAGACGACGGTGGAGGATGTGGACAGTTTTTACCGGATTTATGCGGAGCCGTCGATTACCGCATACACGGAAAATCTCTTTGAGGACAGAGACGAGGAACTCGCCTACACAAGGGACTATATAGAAAAAGTGTATGCCTTTTACGGGTACGGTATGTGGACGGTGCTTGATCGGCAGAGCGGCGAGGTGATCGGCAGAGCGGGCATAAGCCGGCGGGAAGGGTATGACTTGCCAGAGCTTGGCTTTGTGTTCGGCGTGCCTTGGCAGGGGCGGGGGTACGCCTACGAGGTGTGCAGTGCGATTCTTAGCTATGCCCGGGACGAACTTTTGATGGAACGGGTGCAGGCGCTCGTGCGGCCGGAGAATGAGAGGTCGCTGCGGCTGTGTGAAAAGCTGGGGTTTACGGCGGCAGGGGAGACGGTGTTCGACGGGGAAAGGCATGTGCTGTTGGTGAGGGAGCTGTGAGCACAAGACGGTTTTGTGACTGGCTGTATGAACGGTTGGTATTGACGAGAGTACGTGGAAAGGGGTAAACTGTTCTTTATGAAAAAACCAATGATAAATATGAAGACACGTAATTCCATGCTTTTGCTCCTCACCGCCCTTGTCTGGGGCGTTGCTTTTGTGGCGCAGAGGCAGGGCGGCGCGTCGGCGGGTCCCTACACTTTTAACTGCATCCGATCCTTTCTGGGCGGGCTGGTGCTTTTGCCGGTGATTCCCTTTCTGGACAGATATACGACAGGCAGGAAACCGCAGACGGCGGAGGAACGGCGCAGGCTGTTGGTTGGAGGCGCTCTTTGCGGGTTGATCTTGTTTACTGCCAGCACCTTTCAGCAGATGGGCATGTACTATGGCACTACGGCGGGTAAGGCGGGATTTTTGACGGCGTGTTACATTCTTCTCGTACCGGTGTTCGGCATCTTTTTAGGGAAAAAATGCGGCTGGAATGTGTGGGTCAGCATTCTCGTGGCCGTTGTGGGGCTCTATTTTCTTTGCCTGACGGACGGATTTTCCTTCCAGCTTAGCGACGTGTTGGTGCTTTTATGCGCGGTGTGCTTTTCCGTACATATCATGGTGGTGGACCATTTTTCCCCGCTGGTGGACGGGGTGCGCATGGCGTGCGTCCAGTTTTTTGTCTGCGGGGCTTGGGGGATGATTCCGATGATCGGCGTGGAGATGCCTAAGATGGGGGCTGCAGCGTGGCTGCAGTCGCTGGGGAGTTTCGACGTGTGGATTCCGATCCTATATGCAGGCATAATATCCTGCGGCGTCGGCTATACACTGCAAATTGTAGGACAAAACGGGGTGAATCCCGCCATTGCTTCCCTGCTGATGAGTCTGGAATCGGTTTTTTCGGTGTTTGCCGGAATGCTTCTTCTGCACGAAACCATGACGGGACGGGAGATTCTGGGGTGCGTGCTGGTGTTTGTGGCGGTGATTTTTGCACAGATGAATTTTAAGGGCGTGCGGGACGATTTGGATAAGTTGAAACGCAAAAAGGAGTAAAACAAAACATAGATTGTATTTAATTGTATACAATAATACATAAATACAAAAAGTGGTTGACACCACAAAATGACGGTGCTACAATCCAAGACATAAAAGCAAAGGCGCTTTGAGGAAACTCAAGGCGCTTTTCTTATTTTCGCGTATAAGCATTTCGAGTCTGCTTATACGCAGAATGATGTTTTAACGAGGAGGAGGAAAAAGTTATGGAAGAATTGATGGAGGTTTTAAACGGACAGATTTTCGGCGTCTGGTTTTTGATCGGCGCGGCTCTGGTGTTCTGGATGCAGGCGGGATTTGCGATGGTCGAGACGGGATTCACCAGAGCGAAAAATGCGGGTAACATCATTATGAAGAACCTGATGGACTTCTGTATCGGTACGGTGGTGTTTATCCTGATTGGTTTCAGTCTGCTGCTCGGCGAGGACATGGTTGGGCTGATTGGCAAGCCGGGGTTCGACATTTTTACGGCATATGAGAGTTTTGACTGGTCGAACTTCGTATTTAATCTGGTGTTCTGCGCGACCACGGCGACGATCGTTTCCGGGGCGATGGCGGAGCGGACAAAGTTTTTGAGCTACTGCATTTACTCCGGTGTGATCTCGGCACTGATTTATCCGATTGAAGCGCACTGGATATGGGGCGGCGGCTGGCTTTCACAGATGGGGTTCCACGATTTTGCGGGTTCCTGCGCGATTCATATGGTAGGCGGTATTTCTGCTCTGGTGGGTGCGAAGATTTTAGGACCCCGCATCGGAAAGTTCAACACGGATAAGAACGGTAAGATTACAAAGGTAAACGCTTTTCCGGGACACAGCATTCCGCTCGGCGCGCTGGGTGTGTTTATTCTCTGGCTTGGCTGGTACGGATTTAACGGTGCGGCGGCGACAAGCGTAGAGCAGCTCGGTTCCATCTTTGTGACGACGACGATCGCCCCTGCGGTTGCAACTGTAGTGTGCATGATTTTTACATGGATTAAATATGGCAAGCCCGATGTTTCTATGTGCCTGAACGCGTCTCTGGCGGGTCTGGTGGCGATCACCGCACCCTGTGATGTGACGGATGCATTCGGCGCGATTGTAATCGGCGCGGTTGCCGGGCTTTTGGTGGTATTCGGCGTCTGGCTCTTAGATTACAAGCTGCGGATCGACGATCCTGTGGGCGCGGTGGCTGTACATATGATGAACGGTATCTGGGGGACTCTTTCGGTAGGACTTTTTGCGACGAACAGCGCACCGGGTTATTCGATTGCGGACGCCTCGGGCGCAGAGCTTGTGGGTTTGTTTTACGGCGGCGGCTTCAAACTCATGGGACTGCAGTTGATCGGGTTTGCTTCGGTGGCGGCATGGACCGCTGTGACAATTACAATTGTATTTCTGGTGATTAAGTCTACGGTTGGACTGCGTGCCTCTCAGGAGGAAGAAATCATAGGTCTGGACGCGACGGAGCACGGTTTGGCATCCGCATACTCCGGATTCAGCATTATGGATGTTTCGGGCGCAATGGTTATGGATGTGAATGAGAATACCAGTCTCGGCGTGGAAGATTACGATGCGGCTTCGGCGGTACAGAAGGACGCGGCTGTGAAGGTAGCGCAGGTGCCCATTGCCTCCGCTTCGGGTATATATAAGGTAGCGATCATCGCAAAGCTGTCCAGATACGACAAGCTGCGCAAAGCAATGAACGATCTGGGTGTGACAGGCATGACGGTGACACAGGTTATGGGCTGCGGCATCCAGAAGGGCGCAGGCGAAAAGTACCGTGGCGTAGAGATGGATGCAACCTTGCTGCCGAAAGTGAAGGTCGAGGTGGTAGTCAGCAAGATCCCCGTGGATACGGTGGTGGAGGCGGCGAAGAAAGCGCTCTATACCGGTCATATCGGAGACGGCAAGATTTTCGTCTACAATGTGGATAAAGTGGTTAAGATCCGCACCGGAGAGGAAGACTTCGACGCGCTGCAGGACGTTGAGTAAGCTTATATCTTATATCCCTCATTATACATTACTTATTTAAACGGATGTCCCCCGGCGCTCCACCGCCGGGGGCGTCCTGTCTGCGGGTTTATATTCTCATGTCGGATTGTGTTTCCTGCTGATATAGGGTATGATATAAAAAAGGCGAAGACAGTTGTGGTACTGAGAAAAAATCAAACAGGGAAGGGCGGCACGCATGGCGGCAAAAAAGAAACATGAAATTGAATTTCGATACTACGAGATCCCGCAGAACGAGCCGTGCATGGCGCTTCTGGGGGAGGCGTGGATCCGCCCGTACGGCATGGATTCCCTGCATTTTCACAATTACATGGAGATTGGCTTCTGCTATGACGGGATCGGGGAAGTGGTTTTAGACGAGCAGGCGGTTGCCTACAAGCCGGACATGTTCACAGTGATTCCGAAGAATTTTCCCCACAATACGGCAAGCATTCACTGTTCCCTGAGCAGCTGGGAATATCTGTTTATTGATGTGGAGGCGTTTCTGAGGGAGATTTATGGGGAGGATTCTCTTTATCCGGACGATTTGAGTGCGATTATCAATAACCGTGCATGGGCGGTGGACGCTTCGCAGTACCCGGAGACAGCGGAGCTGATCAAAAAT
>ERZ779637.803-NODE-803-length-17146-cov-19.272483_pt1 | contig 17146 bp, 12 predicted proteins | sample MGYA00514196_ERZ779637 | MGnify/ENA primary metagenome ERZ779637 (study PRJEB29562, sample SAMEA4376700) | mouse gut metagenome | isolation source: Cecum | study: EMG produced TPA metagenomics assembly of the A DSS colitis mouse model was used to assess the...
TTCCCATGCTCTCCACACTGTCTGGCAGCTCTACTCCCGTCAGCCCTGTACAACCATAAAACGCACTCGGTCCTATGCTCTTAAGACCTTCCGGCTGGTCTATCCCCGTCAACCCTGTGCAGCCGTAAAACGCACTCCCCTCTATGTTTGTCACATTCTGCGGTATCGTGACTCTTCCCGTTATTCCCGTGCAACCATAAAACGCACTCCCGCTTATCTCTGTGAGCGTCGATGGCAGTACCACTCTTTTTATCGTTGGACAATCCTTGAACGCATACTCCGGCAGCTTCGTGACTCCTTCCGGTATTTCGATCTCTTCCACCCTCGTCCCACTGAGGATCCCTCCCCAGCTGCTTGCCTTGCTCCACGATATCGGATAGTTGACCGTTGTCAGGTTGCTGCAGCCCTTGAACACGTCATTTCCCATGCTCTCCACACTGTCTGGCAGCTCTACTCCCGTCAGCCCTGTACAACCCATGAACGCATTATTCCCGACCGTACGTAAACCAACAGGAAACGCAACATCAATTACCCCTGCGCAATTGGCATATGCGGACGCCCCAATTTCCGTCACAGACTCTGGTATGCTCAATGTACCCTGAAACCCTGAACAACCATAAAAACAACTGTTTCCAATACTTGTAATATCTGAATTAAATACAACTCTTTTTAACTTCGTGCAGTTATAAAAATTACTTCCGCCAAGTATCTCCAAACTTTCTGGCAACGTCACCACTTCAACCGTCTTGTTATTTTTAAATACGTTTTCCATTGCCTGAACTGCATAGCCGTCTATTGATTCTGGTATTACCACTTCCACTTCTGTTCCGGAATAGCTTGTCAACTTAATATAGCTTCCATTCAAAACAGTATAATTAAAATCGTTTTCAGCCAAAGTCTGAATTCCAATCTCAGTCCCTGTCATTTCCTGTTTTTGAGAATTGTCATCTTCAATATTCACTCTATTCTCATCATTTTCTTCAATGCCTTCAGCATCCTTATCCTCTTCTTTGTCAGCACTTTCGTCATCTCCTTCGGTTTTCTCGGCTTCTTCATCTTTCCCACTTTCTATAGTTTCGCCATCCCCTTCAGTTTCTGTAGACTCATCACCTTCTTCGATTTCTGTATTTTCATTATCGTCTTCAATTTCCGTATTTTCATTACCATCTTCAATTTCTGTATTCTCATCAGTAATAGGACCGTCTTGAACAATAGTTTCATCTTGTGTAATGTCAGACTCCGTCACTTCCCCTTGCTCAATATCTTGCAAATTCTCAAAAGGCTGAACTTTTGCCTCCGTCGCTTCCTGCTCATAAAAGGTATATGTATGTTCATCCGAGTCAACTCGGGGATTAATCCCGCTATAATCTTTCGCCGATACATTACATACCACATCTGAAAAGACAATAATAAATGCCAAAAACCCCGCCAATGCTTTTTTGTACATGCATATATCTCCTTTGCCCGTTAAAAATATAATCATAAAGAAAACGCTATCTATACATTTGCTCCAAATAACTGTATTGAAAATAAAAGAGGCTGTCCAGACCCTTATCCGCACACCGCGTCACAGGATTCTGAACAGCCCACACATTATGCCTTATCAAATGTCAATCCTGTCACACCCTTCCCTATCTGGTGGTCAGGAATTTCTCGATTTCCGCAACTGCCGTCTCCTCATCGGCTCCGTCCGCAGTAACCATCACCTCAGCGCCGCTCTCGAGTCCCATGCTCATCATGCCCATGATACTCTTCGCGTTTACTTTCTTGTTGTCGGAACCAAGATAGACGCTGCTCTCAAACTGGCTCGCCACCTGCACGAGCATTGCCACCGGGCGCGCTTCAAGCCCCGTCTCCAGTTTGATCTGGATTGACTTCTGAATCATAATATTTTCCTCCTCTTTTTCTTTTCGAGACATCCCGCCTCTTATTATGATCTGATTTTGTCAGCAATTTCACTCAGCCTGCGTAACCTGTGATTCACCCCTGATTTCCCCACAACCGGTTCCAGATACCCGCCCAATTCTTTCAGCGCCGCATCCGGATATTCCAGCCGGACTTCCGCCATCTGCCGCAGATTATCCGGCAAATTTTCAAACCCATACCTGTCTCTGATCAGAAGGATGTCTTCAATCTGCCTGCCCGCAGCCGTCACTGTTTTAGAAATGTTGGCTGTCTCGCAGTTCACCCTTCTGTTGATTGAATTGCGCATCTCTTTCAGGATTCTCATATTTTCCAATTCCATCAGAGACACATGCGCGCCCATTACATTTAAGAGCTCTACAATGCCCTCGCCCTCTTTCAGATAGACGACCTGATATTTCTTTCGTCCGATGATTCTCGCCTCAATCTGAAACTCCGAGAGCACTTCCCGAAGCTGCGCCGCCTGCGCCTTCTCGTCACAGACAAACTCCAGATGATAGCTTTTCCTCGGGTCACTCATGGAACCCACACTCAGAAACGCGCCGCGCAGCCAAGCCCTTGCACAACAGGAATGCTTGATCAGAAGAGAATTGACCGTTTTGGTTAATAGTGTCTTCCCCTCCTCGTCCCTTACAAGATACAGCGCCTCTGTCACCCTGCGCTCCGTCTCGTCGTCAGGGATCAGCCTCTGCCTGCCCTGCGCAACTGTTTCTATATTAAATGTTTTTTTAAGTAATGTAAAGCATTTTCTCGCAACTGCCTCATTTTCCGTGTCCAGACAAAGGTGCTGTCCGCCGTCGCAGGCGCCGCCGTTGTACTGCAGGAGCGCCGCAAGTTCCGCCAGCTGACAATGTCTCGCCGAGCTTACATGAGCTGCCAGTTCCTCTTTTACCGTTCCCGAAAAAGACATATTTTTTCCTCTATTTATCTACGTCCCTGTGGTACAGCTTCACGCCGTAGGTGCCGTGGTCCTTAAGCCCCGCATAAAGCGCGTTTGCCAGCGTCACACTCCTGTGTTTGCCCCCGGTACAGCCGATGCCGATGACAAGCTGGTGCTTGCCCTCCTTCACATAGTTTGGAATCAAGAAGTCCAGCATGTCCGTCAGCTTTTGCAGAAACGCCCCCGCTTCGGGGAAAGACATTACATAGTCCTGCACCTCTTTGTCATTGCCAGTCTTATGTTTCAGTTCATCGATATAAAAGGGATTCGGAAGAAAGCGCACGTCAAACACAAGGTCGGCATCCGCCGGAATCCCCTTCTTAAAGCCGAAAGACAGGATTGTAACTATCAGTGAATTATATTCTTTATTTCTCACAAAAATATCATCAATTTCTTCTTTCAGTTCCCTTGTCAGAAGATGGGAAGTGTCAATGATATAATCCGCTTTTTCCCGAATCTCCTTCAGGATTTCCCGCTCCCTGTGGATGCCCTCCTCCACCCTGCCCTCGGGGGAAAGCGGGTGCAGCCGCCTTGTCTCCTTGTACCGTTTCAGAAGAACGTCGTCACTCGCTTCCAGAAAAAGCATTTCAAACAGATAGCCGTTCTCCTTCAACTTGTCAAGAATCCGGCGCACACCGCCGAAGGACTGATCCGCACGCACATCAAGTCCCAGCGCCACCTTATTGACTTCGCTCGCGGGCGTCGTGATCAGCTCCACAAACTTCTCAATCAGCGCAACCGGCAGATTGTCCACGCAGTAAAAACCCGTGTCCTCCAACATTTTCATGGCGGTTCGTTTTCCCGAGCCGCTCATCCCCGTCACAATTACAAATCTCATCTTAAAAGTCCCCTAAGAAAATAACCTCTGGCTCTAAACGGACATGGAACCGGTCTTTCACGCGCTCCTGCACTTCCTCGATCACTTCCCTGATATCCGCCGCCGTCGCACCGCCCGCGTTAACCACAAAGCCGCAATGCTTCTCAGACACCTGCGCGCCGCCGATGCGGTAGCCCCGAAGCCCCGCGTCCATGATAAGCTTTCCCGCATAATATCCTTCGGGACGCTTAAAGGTGCTGCCCGCGCTCGGGTATTCCAGAGGCTGCTTACTCTTCCTCTGTTTCATCAGTTCTTCCATTCTGGCACTGATTTCTTCTTTGTCGCCGGGCGTCAGTTTCAGAACCACCCCCAGCACGATAAAGGGTCTGTCCCTGATGATACTGGTGCGGTAGCCAAACTCCATCGTATCGTTGTCAAGCGTCAGGATCTCTCCCTCTTTGTCCATCACGCGCACCATCTGCACGACCTGTTTCATCTCACCGCCGTAAGCGCCCGCATTCATCACAATGGCGCCGCCGATGCTGCCGGGAATCCCCGCCGCAAATTCCAGACCGCTCAAGCCCGCATCCCTCGCCACAGACGCCACCTTGGAGAGCAGCACGCCCGCCCCCGCAGCGATATGGTTTTTCTCCACGCCGACCGCGCTCAGCCGCGGACCAAGCTTCACAATAATCCCGCGGTAGCCCTTATCTCCCACCAGAAGATTGCTGCCGTTTCCCAAAACAAAATAGTCCTGCCCAATCCGTCCCAGATAGGAGACAAGCTTTGACAGTTCCTCCTTCGTCTCCACGACAGCCATGCATTCCGCCTCGCCGCCCACCCGAAAGGTGGTATGTCTGCTCATAGGCTCGTGAAACAAAAGCCTCTCCTCAGGCACAATCGTCCTGATATATTCATACATTGATGTACTCAAAATTTACTCCCGCTCTTTTTTTATTTATATAATATATCCTTTATGGCTTATACCCATTCGCGAAATCTGCCATCCGCCGGGCTCGATTTGTCAAAGCAATAACCTAGCCGCGCCGTAGATGCCCGCGTCGTTGCCGAGGGTCGCCAGTGCAAAAACCACATTTTTGCAGCCGTGGAAAGTGGTTCTCTCGAACGAAGGTTTAATATAGTCGAACAGAACCTCGCCCGCTTTGGAAACGCCTCCTCCTATCACGAAGATCTCCGGGTTGATGATACCTGCAATGATACCCAGACCCTTGCCCAGATACTCGCCGAACTGCTCCGCGATTTCTATCGCCAGCTCGTCGCCCGCCTTGACCGCGTCAAATACAGTCTTGGCTGACACCTCGCCTTTCCTCAGGACGCTGTCCTTATCGCTCGCCTTCAGTGCGCGGTTCGCCAGCCTGGTAATGCCTGTGGCGGACGCATACTCTTCCAGACAGCCAAAATTCCCGCAGCCGCATGCTTCCGTCTCATTGTCTTCTACATGGATATGACCGATCTCTCCGCCCGCGCCCGTGGCGCCCGTCATGATCTCGCCGTTTATGATAATGCCGCCGCCAACGCCTGTGCCGAGGGTAACCGCCACCAGATTTTTATATCCCTGTCCGCCGCCCTTCCACATCTCGCCGAGCGCCGCCACATTCGCGTCGTTGCCGCCCTCCACGCGCATCCCGTCGAGCAGCGCGGTAAGTTCCTCTTTCAAATTCAACTCCGCCCAGCCCAGATTCACTGCCTTATGCACAATACCGCTTTTTTCCACAGGACCCGGCGTGCCGATACCGACGCCGACCACGTCCTCCTTCGCAATGGATTTCTGCGCCATTTTCTCTTTAATGCCCGCCGCGATATCGGGAAGAATATTTTCTCCGTGATTTTCCGTCCTTGTGGGAATCTCCCACTTTTCCAGGACATTGCCTTCCTTGTCAAACAACCCCATTTTGACGGTGGTGCCGCCCACGTCCACCCCAAATACATATTCTGCCATTACTCATCCTCCTCTCTGCCGTGCGCAAGGGAATTCTGCACGCGCTTGTACAGCTCCTGCGCCGCATTGTAACCCATCTTCTTCTGACGATGGTTCACTGCCGCTGACTCGCAGATGATCGCCAGATTACGTCCCGGTCTGATCGGAATGCTATGGCAGACCACGCGGTTGCCCAGATACTCTGTATACTCCTCCTCCAGACCCAGACGGTCGTACTCCTTATCCTTATCCCAATCCTCCAAGCGGATAACCAGATCAATATTCTGGGTATCTCTTACGCTGGACGCACCGAACAGCGCTTTGACATCCACGATGCCGATACCCCGAAGCTCGATAAAATGCTTCGTGATATCCGGCGCGGAACCGATCAGGGTATCCTCGCTGACACGTCTGATCTCCACCACGTCATCTGTCACCAGACGGTGCCCTCTCTTAATCAGCTCGAGCGCCGCCTCGGATTTACCGATGCCGCTCTCACCTGTAATCAGGACGCCCTCACCGTAAACATCCACCAATACGCCGTGCACGGAAATGCAGGGAGCCAGCTTTACGTTCAGCCAGCGAATCACTTCCGCCATACATGCCGATGTCGCCTTCTTGCTCATCAGAAGCGGTACATTGTGCTTCACCGCAATCTCCCTAAAAATTTCATTCGGGTACAGTTCCCGGCAGAACAGAACTCCCGGAAGGGGATTGTTCAGAAGCTTTTCAAAAATCTCCCGCTGTCTCTCCTCATCCATCCCGTTCATATAGGAGTATTCCACAAATCCGACAATCTGCAGACGCGTTGTCTCGAAATGTTCAAAATACCCTGCCAGCTGCAGCGCCGGTCTGTTGATGTCCGGCTGCGTCACCTTAACTTTGGAAATGTCGATTTCCGGCGTCAGGTTCTCCCACTTAAATTTTTCAATTACTTTTGTTAAATTGATGCTCGCCATAGCTCCCTCATTTCCGCGCTTTCCCCGCGCATTCACGTTATGTATTGCTGTAATCTATATTACCACAGTGTAGGCACAAAGTCCTCACCTATTTTTCCTCCGCCCGAAAAAACTCATAAATCTGCTTCCCGATATGCTCGGGGATCTCGGGCACCTCGCACAGTTTCTCCACCGGCGCCTCCTTGATCTCATTGATGGATCCGAAATGCCGCATCAGCGCCTTCCTCCTCGCCGGGCCCACGCCGGGAATATCATCGAGAGCCGACTTAACCTGCGCCTTGGAGCGCAGCGACCGATGGTACTCTATCGCAAAACGATGCGCCTCGTCCTGTATCCTTGTAATCAGTTTAAACCCTTCCGAGCGCGTGTCTATGGGGATCTCCACATTGTGATAATACAGTCCTCTGGTGCGGTGGTTATCATCCTTCACCATGCCGCAGACGGGGATATCCAGATGCAGCTCGGAAAGTACCTGCAGGGCGATATTGACCTGTCCTCTGCCTCCGTCCATCAAAAGCAGATCGGGAAACTTGGTAAAGCTCCCGAAAGCGTGATCCATCTGCTTGCGGTCCAAGTCCTCCTTCTCCTCCATGCCGTGCACAAACCGTCTGGTCAGCACTTCCTTCATGCAGGCATAATCGTCCGGACCCGACACGGACTGGATGCGGAATTTTCGGTAATCGCTGCGTTTCACCTTCCCTTTCTCAAAAACCACCATGGAACCCACATTTGCAAAGCCGCTTATGTTGGAAATGTCGAACGCCTCCATGCGGCTCACATCCTCCAAATCAAGAAGCGCGGCGATCTCCTTCATAGCACCGATGGTCCGCCCTTCCTCCCTGCGGATGCGCTCCTTATCCTGACTTAAGATAAGCCTCGCGTTCTGCGCCGCAAGCTCCACCAGCTTCTCCTTCGCGCCCTTTTTCGGCACACGGATATAGACCCTGCCGCCCTTCCTCGCGCCAAGCCACTTTTCCAAAATCTCAATATCCGCAATCTCCTCCTGCAGCATCAGCTCCTTCGGAATGTAAGGCGTCCCTGCGTAAAACTGTTTTACGAAATCAAGAAGGATCTGCGCGCTGTCACAGTCCTCCACATGGGTCATGTAAAAATGATCCCTGCCAATCAGCTTGCCGTCGCGCACAAAAAACACCTGCACTACCGCGTCATGTTCCTCAAGCGCCAGCGCAATGATGTCTTTGTCCTCGCCGTCGGAATCCGTGATTTTCTGCTTCTGCGCCACGCTCTTTACACTGTTGTATAAATCCCGGCACGCCGCCGCCTCCTCAAACTCCATTTTTTCTGACGCTTCTGTCATCTTCTGCTCCAATTCCCGGAGCATGGGCTTATAATTTCCGTTCAAGAAATCCAACGCCTGCTCAATCCGCGCCCGGTACTCCTCCTTGCTGATATACCCCTGACAGGGCGCCGCGCACTGTTTGATGTGGTAGTTCAGACAGGGGCGTTCCAGCCCAATATCCCGCGGCAGTTTGCGGTTGCACGTCTTAAGCTGATACAGCTTATTTATCAGGTCGATGGTGTCCTTCACCGCCGCCGCGCTCGTATACGGTCCGAAATATCTCGACTTGTCCTTCTTCATCTCACGGGAAAGAAAAATGCGCGGGTACTCCTCGCCCACCGTCACCTTGATATAAGGGTAAGTCTTATCATCCTTTAACATGGTGTTGTATTTCGGACTATACTCTTTAATCAGATTGTTCTCTAAGACAAGAGCTTCCAGCTCCGAGTCCGTCACGATATACTCAAACCGCGCAATCTGCTCCACCATCCGGTCGATCTGCGGTCCGCGTCCCACGATTTTTCGGAAATAGGAACGCACGCGGTTGTGCAGGTTCACCGCTTTACCCACATAGATAATCGTATCGTTATCGTCATGCATCAAATATACGCCCGGGGAATTGGGCAGTTTTTTTAATTCCTCATCGAAATCAAACATACAAAAATCCTCACCATTCTTCTTACATTATTGTACAGGAGGCGGGTAAAGAAAACAAGGCAAAGTCTTTATCAGACCTTGCCTTATCATAAGCAAACCTATTTTTCTTCGGAAGTGTGCCCGGGATCGGGCGCCTGTGAGAACAAGCCCCGGGGACCTGTCGGCTGCTGTCCTTGTTGCTGCTCGCCATCCGTTCCGCCGTTCTGCGCTGAAGCATCCGCCGTGTTCTGCGCACCGTCCTGCTGTCTCACCAGATTCGTCATGCTCTGCGCACCTGCTGTCGTTTCCTGCCCGCTCTGCATCTGCGCGCCGCCTGACGGCTGCACTCCTGTGCCCGACGGCATCCGGAATCCTGTACCGCCCTGCTGCCCCGCGCCTGTCATCGGCGGCATCTGGAAATTCGCCGCGGGTTGCGGCTGTCCTGCCGGCTGGTTTTGTTGCTGAACCGAGGGGTTCGCCTCCGGCTTCGCGGCATTGTCTTTCGCCTGCGCCTCTTTCTGCGGCGCCTTGTCCGCCTTGCCCTCTTCCTCCTCCGCAGGTTCCGGGATGCCCTTCTCCTTGCGGTAAATCTTCATAAACTCCTTGCCCGTGATAGTCTCTTTCTCAATCAGGTGCGCCGCCAGTTTATCCATGATCTCGCGGTTTTCTTTCAAAAGCTTTTTCGCCTTCTTGTAGCTCTCATGGAGCAGCTTCATTACCTCGGAGTCGATATCCGCCGCCGTCACATCCGAACAGGTCAGGGACGCCCTGCCGTCCAGATACTGACTTTCCACCGTTGCAAGCCCCATCAGCCCGAACTTTTTGCTCATTCCGAAACGGGTAATCATATTTCTCGCAATGCTCGTCGCCTGCTCGATATCGTTCGCCGCGCCCGTGGTGACCGTGTCGAAGACAATCTCCTCCGCCGCGCGCCCGCCAAGAAGGCTTACAAGCCTGTCGCGGAGTTCCGCCTCTGTGTCCAGATACTTTTCCTCCTCCGGCACGTGCATGACATAGCCGAGCGCACCCATCGTGCGGGGCACAATGGTAATCTTCTGCACCGGCTCGGAATTTTTCTGCAGTGCGCTCAGAAGCGCGTGCCCCACCTCGTGGTAGGAGACAATCTTGCGCTCCTCCTTGCTCATCACGCGGTCTTTCTTCTCCTTGCCGACAAGCACCTGCTCCACCGCGTCAAACAAATCTTTCTGGCTCACGTACTCCCTGCCAAGCTTCACGGCGTTAATCGCCGCCTCGTTGATCATATTCGCCAGGTCGGAGCCGACCGCACCCGAAGTCGCGAGCGCGATCTCATTCAAATCCACGGAATCGTCCATGAGCACATCCTTGGAGTGCACCTTCAAAATCTCGACGCGCCCCTTTAAGTCCGGCTTGTCCACAATGATACGCCTGTCGAAACGCCCCGGACGCAGCAATGCCTTATCCAGAATTTCCGGTCTGTTGGTCGCCGCCAAAATGATAATGCCCTTTTTCCCGTCGAAACCGTCCATCTCGGAGAGAAGCTGGTTCAGCGTCTGCTCCCGCTCCTCGTTGCCGCCGCCGTACTTGGAGTCACGGCTTCTGCCGATGGCATCGATCTCGTCGATAAACACGATACAGGGGGCATTCTTCTCCGCCTCCTTAAACAGATCGCGGACACGGGACGCGCCCACGCCCACATACAACTCTATAAAATCCGATCCGGACAGGGAGAAGAAAGGCACATGCGCCTCGCCCGCCACCGCCTTCGCCAGAAGAGTCTTACCCGTACCGGGAGGTCCCACCAAGAGCGCACCCTTCGGAAGCCTTGCGCCGATCTTGGAATACTTGCCGGGATTGTGCAGGAAGTCCACCACTTCCACCAGAGACTCCTTCGCCTCGTCCTCTCCTGCCACATCTTGAAAGGTGATGCCCGTCTCCTTCTGCACATAAGCCTTCGCCGTGCTCTTGCCCACGCCCATCGGTCCGCCTTTGCCGCCCATACGCCGGAAGAGCAGGCTCAAAAGCCCCCACATCAAAAGCACCGGAAGGATGTAATATAGAAGCACCGTCATGATCACGCTGGAGCTGTCGGAAACTTCCTTCTTCATCTCCACGTTATATTTCAAAAGCCGTTCCGCCAGCTTGTCATCATCCTCCATCTTGCCGGTGTAATAAGTGCTCGCACCCATGCCATAGGCATAGAGGAATGCGGAATCATTCTGCCCCGCTTTCGGATAGATCGTGATGCGGTCAGAACCGACCTGCACGCTCTTTACCTCTCCGTTCTCCACCTTCTTCACAAAGTCGTTGTAGGAGATTTCCTGATTCGTTGCCCCCGTCAGCATCTTCATAAAAACGCTGACGCAGAGAAGGGTGATCAACGCCGCCACCACAAGCATGATCAGACTCTGCTTGCGCGGGTCGCCTCCGCTTCCACTGGGACCGCCGGATCCATTCGGTCCGCCGCCATTTCCGGGACCGCCGGGACCGGGACCGCCGCCGTTGTCATATTGATTTACATTATCCGTATTTGCCATAAAAGAGGCATCCTCACTTTCATCTTTATACAATACTCTCATTATAAGATAGTAAAAATCATAAATCAATGAGGGAATTATGAAATTCTGTACACATGTGTAAAAGAATTATAAATTTTTTTACATTTTTTGACCTTTGGAGTAGATTTTTCCTTTCTTTTCATTGTATAATGAACAGTGTATTGTTTTTGACGGTAACTATTCAGTACAGGTCGAAGCATTTTACGGCTGAACAGTTGCCTTTTCGTATTTTAGAAAGGATTAGACAGATGGCAGTAAAATATGTATTCGTCACGGGAGGCGTTGTTTCAGGGCTTGGCAAGGGCATTACGGCGGCGTCTCTGGGTAGACTCTTAAAGGCTCGCGGTTACAAAGTGACCATGCAGAAATTCGATCCCTACATCAATATTGATCCGGGCACCATGAACCCAATTCAGCACGGCGAAGTGTTCGTCACAGAGGACGGCACAGAGACCGACTTGGATCTTGGGCATTATGAGCGTTTCATCGATGAAAATCTGGACAAAAATTCCAACGTGACCACAGGCAAAGTGTACTGGTCTGTGCTGCAGAAAGAACGACGGGGCGATTACGGCGGCGGCACCGTTCAGGTTATCCCCCATATTACAAACGAAATAAAGAGTAGATTCTATCGGAACTTTACAGACCAAGAAACCCGTATCGCCATTATCGAGGTGGGCGGCACCGTGGGCGATATCGAGAGCCAGCCTTTCTTAGAGTCCATCCGCCAGTTCCAGCACGAGGTTGGCAGGGAGAACGCGATACTCATTCATGTGACACTGATCCCGTACTTAAGCGCTTCTCAGGAATTAAAGACCAAGCCGACACAGGCAAGCGTCAAGGATCTGCAGGGCATGGGTATTCAGCCCGACATTATTGTCTGCCGCAGCGAGCATCCCTTGGATCAGGGCATCAAGGATAAAATTGCTCTGTTCTGTAACGTGCCGAACAACCGCGTTTTGCAGAATCTGGACGTGGAGCATCTGTATGAGGCGCCCCTCGCTATGGAAAAGGAGCATCTGGCGCAGGTGGCTTGCGAATGTCTGAAACTGGACTGCCCGGAGCCGGATTTGGCTGACTGGAATGCTATGGTGGAGTCCCTGCGGACACCCACCGATTCCGTGACAGTTGCTCTTGTGGGCAAGTACACACAGCTTCACGACGCTTATATCAGCGTGGTGGAAGCATTAAAGCATGGCGGCATTTCCCATCGCTGCGTGGTAGATATCAAGTGGGTAGACTCCGAGACTGTCACCAAAGACAACGTAGATTCCCTTCTGCGCGACGTGAGCGGCATTCTGGTGCCCGGCGGCTTCGGCGACCGCGGTATTGAGGGCATGATCGACGCCATCTCTTACGCAAGAGAACATAAGATTCCATTCCTCGGGCTCTGCCTCGGTATGCAGTTATCCATTGTGGAGTTTGCCAGAAATGTGATCGGCTACAACGACGCTCACAGCATTGAACTGGATCCGTCCACCACCCACCCCGTCATAGCGCTGATGCCCGATCAGAACGGCGTGGAAGATATCGGCGGCACCCTGCGGCTCGGCTCCTATCCCTGTGTGCTGGACAAGTCCTCCAAGGCGTATGCGCTGTACGGCGAGGAGACCATCCACGAGAGACACAGGCACCGCTATGAGGTCAACAATGACTACCGCGCTGTGCTCACCGAGAAAGGTATGCTGCTCTCCGGGCTTTCCCCCGACGGTCGTATCGTGGAGATGTGCGAGCTGAAAGAACATCCCTTCTTCGTGGCGACGCAGGCGCACCCGGAACTGAAGTCCCGACCGAATAGACCGCATCCGCTCTTTAAGGGGTTTGTGGAGGCTGCACTACATTTTAAAAACAGTTGAGAAAATACAGCAGGACAGAGGCGCCGCCTCTGTCCTGTTTTTTAAAGTTGACTTCTTCATCTACTGCCATTTGCGTACTCTCAAGCCACTCTACCAATTCCGGGTGTTCCGCAAGCAGATCATTGTATGCCGCAGCAGTTTCATTGCTATGTTCTACAATTTCATCCGATAAGCAAATCTCCCGCACTTCTTTGAGGAATGCGTCTGAAAGCTCCGAACTATTGTCTACCATAATTTTGAAATCGCCATTTACGTCTTTTTCAACCAACAGCACGATCAAACCCGGTATTCCGAAGTTAAAATTATCCGTGAGCAGATCGCTGCTCACCGAAGCGACCCAGTGCTTCCCGTCAGACATTGGCTTCGCAATGACCCTGATATTTTCCCAGCCCGTAACGCCCAGCTTGAACATCGCCTGATTACGCAAAAGGTCTCTTTGAAAGTCCACGTCATCCGGATTATCCACATAATCCGCCAGCGTGTCGATCCCTTCCGGTGAGAGCGCTTTGCGGTAGGCGGTGACGAACTCGATCACTTCCTGTTCGTCCGCGGCTGCAGCATCCTTCTTTTGCGCTGTGACAGCCGTCCCTGTCTCCTTCGCCTCACAGATGATTCTCCCGTCGGGAAAAATCCCACATACCGCAAGTAAAATACCCAAAATCAGCAATCCCTCTGTAAACGGCAGGATTTCCGGCACCCGCGGCAGCCGCCTACTGTTCCTGCTTGCACGTGCACTTTTTCCATCACCCACAGACATTACCCCTCCTCCAGCGCATTCAGTTTATCCACAATCTCCTGTATATCCGCCATATTCATATCGCCGCCGAAGCTGAGCGCGCACCGCAGCGGCGTGAATTTCGCCATTGCAGCACTCATTTCATTGGATATGGCTTCGTTTGCCACGTCGCTTTCCGCATTCTCCGGCGCGCCGCCGAAAATATCAAGTTTGAGAAGATCTTTCACGATCTCTTTCGCGCGCGGATCGCTGAGCACGTCGCCCATTGTCGTGTCCGTTGTGTAGACGAACGGAATCTTTACCGTGGATTCCACCGTAACCTCTTTTGTCAAAACAATATCGCGGGAAGACCTGCCAATCATAATGTCAAATGCGCCCGTCTCCACATGCCAGTCCTGCACTTTCACACTGTAGTAGGCAAACGCTCTCTTATCCAGCGTGAAAGTCACCGTCTTCGTCTCCCCCGGCGCAAGCTCCACTTTCTCGAAGCCCTTCAGCTCCTTCACCGGGCGGATCACCGTGCTTTCCTTGTCCGCCACATAAAGCTGCACCACTTCTTTGCCCGCCATACTGCCCGTATTTTTGACGTCCACGGAAACCTCGATGGTGTCCGTATCTTTTATGGCGTCCTTATCCGTACGCAGATTGGAGTAGTCGAACGTGGTGTAGGACAAACCGTGCCCGAAGGGGAACATCACATCCATTTTCTTCTTATCATAATAGCGGTAGCCCACAAAAATGCCCTCGCGGTATTCTACCTTATCCCTCTCCCCGATATAGAACAGATAAGACGGATTGTCTTCCAGTTTATAAGGGAATGTCTCCGGCAGCTTCGCGCTGGGATTCACCTTCCCGAACAGAATATCGCAGACCGCGCCGCCAACCGCCTGACCGCTAAGATACGCCTCCACAATGCCCTTCACTTCATTTACCCAAGGCATCTCCACCGGGGAACCGTTGTGCAACACCACAATCGTATTCGGCTGTACCGCCGCCACCTTGGAAATCAACTCGTTCTGGCAGTCCGGCATACGCATGTGCTCCCGGTCAAACCCTTCCGACTCAAAAGCGTCCGGAAGCCCCGCGAAAATAACCGCAACCTTCGCCTTTTTCGCCGTCTCCACCGCCTCCGCGAGCAGCTTATCGTCTGTCTTGTCTTCCATATCGTCAAAGCCCTGCGCGTAAGTCACATTCGCCATTCCCTCAACCGCATCTAACGCCGAGGTGACCTTATGGCTGTTGATGTGGGAACTGCCGCCGCCCTGATAGCGGGGCGTCTTCGCGTATTTTCCGATAAAGGCAATCTCATCCTGCTCCGACAAAGGCAGCACACCCTCATTTTTCAGAAGCACAATCGTCTCCTGCGCCACCTTTCGCGCCATCTCATGATCCTTGTCCCTGTCAAACACCGCGTTCTTATCCCGATTTTCCTCATAGCGGAATACAATATTCAAAATGCGCGTCACCGCCGCGTCCAGAACTTTTTCCGGAAGCTCGCCACTCTGCACTGCGCCCACAATCAACCTGTCGTTGAAACCGTTCGAGGAGGGCATTTCCAGATCAAGCCCTGCCTGTAAGTCCTTCACGCGGCTGTTGACCGCGCCCCAGTCGCTCATCACATAGCCGTCAAATCCCCACTCGTCACGCAGCACCTCCGTCAAAAACCTGTGGTTTTCCGCCGCATAAGTGCCGTTGATTTTATTGTAAGAACACATCACCGTCCAAGGTTTTTCCTTTTTCACCGCCCCCTCGAATGCCGCCAGATAAATCTCATGCAGGGACCTCTCCCCGATTCTGGAATCCGAGGTCATCCTTCTCGTCTCCTGATTGTTCCCCAGAAAATGCTTGATGCTCGTTCCCACATTTTTACTCTGCACGCCGTGAATCAGGGCTCCCGCCATCTCGCTTGCCACAAGCGGATCCTCGGAATAGTATTCAAAGTTTCGTCCGCAAAGAGGGGATCTCTTAATGTTCACCGCGGGACCGAGAATCACGCTCACACCCTCAGCCTGACACTCTTCACCCAGCGTCTCCCCCATCTGCCGGATTAGCTCCCTGTTAAAAGAAGCCGCCGTACCGCATCCGGCAGGAAAACATACCGCCTTGATACTGTCGTTAACCCCCAAGTGGTCTCCCTCCTGATCCTGCTTGCGCAGACCGTGCGGTCCGTCCGACACCATGCTGGCGGGAATCCCCAACCGCTCCACCGCCTCGGTGTGCCAGAAATCCGCACCTGAACACATAGATGCTTTTTCCTCCAGCGTCATCTGTGAAACGATCTCTTTGATTTTTTCTGCTGTCATGCTATCCTCCATTCTGCAGTCCGCTTTTTAAGCTACACACGTTATGCTCTAAGTGTAACATGACAAGGCGAGGCTTCCAATAGATTTTTTAGGATCATTTGTTACAAAAAATTTATAAATATTTGTGAGATAATTACTGTAAAAATTTACAAAGGAGAAAATTTACCATGAACGAGCTACAGACACATATCAGCGACTACCTAAATTATTGCCGTGCACAGAAACGGCTGGATGAAAAGACGCTGAAAGCTTATCGAATTGACTTAAGGCAATTCACAGAACACTTCCCTGATGTAACCGTTTCCGAACTTACCTCTTCCGATCTGGAGAACCATATCTCTACTCTTCATCGGCGGTATAAGCCAAAAACGGTCAAGCGTAAAATTGCCTCCGCAAAGGCTTTTTTCCACTATCTTGAATACAGGGAGATAATTGACATGAATCCTTTCAACAAAATCCAGATACGTTTCCGGGAACCTGCCCTGCTGCCGAAAACCATACCGCTATACACGGTTGAAGCGTTTCTGTCCGTCATTTACCAGCAACAGCAAAACGCCCCGACAGCTTACCAGCGGAGAAACGCGCTGCGAGACGCTGCCGCCATAGAACTTTTATTTGCCACCGGGATGAGAATATCGGAACTCTGCTCCCTAAAGGAATGCGATGTAGATCTGTATGATGCCACCGTCCTTATATACGGTAAAGGTCGAAAGGAGCGGCGGATCCAGATCGGAAGCGAGGATGTGGTTCGCATCCTGACAACTTATAAAAAAGATTTCCGCGAAGAAATTCAGTTATGCCAGCATTTTTTTGCCAATCAATCCGGCAAGGCGTTCTCCGATCAGGCAGTCCGGAGAATGATATGTAAATACAGTTCTCTTGCCTCCATAGAGATGCACATTACGCCTCATATGTTCCGCCATACCTTTGCCACCTGCCTTTTAGAAGCCGATGTAGATATTCGGTTTATTCAGGAAATGCTGGGACACAGTTCGATTAACGTTACGGAAATTTATACCCATGTAGCAGTCGGGAAGCAGCGGGATATTTTAAGGACAAAGCATCCGAGGATGGGATTGCGGGTGTGAGGAGGGGAATAGGGGGATTAGGCAAAGCGGCTCCGAGGGGGGCTGCTTTTCTCTCTTTTTGAGTGATAATTGAAAGTTATCTGTTAGATCCATTGATATATGGAGGCAAACG
>ERZ779637.804-NODE-804-length-17139-cov-5.384219_pt1 | contig 17139 bp, 16 predicted proteins | sample MGYA00514196_ERZ779637 | MGnify/ENA primary metagenome ERZ779637 (study PRJEB29562, sample SAMEA4376700) | mouse gut metagenome | isolation source: Cecum | study: EMG produced TPA metagenomics assembly of the A DSS colitis mouse model was used to assess the...
TCAGCTCCGGCAGATTGAAAAACTTTGCGAACCTTGTTTTCGCCCGGTATCCAGTCCCTTCCGGCGCAAGTTCTATCGCTGTCTGCGTTTCCCCGAACGATGCCGCCCAACTGTCAAAATGCCCCAATCCCAAGCGCTGTAACGTGTTGTACTGGAGGTAGCGCATATTCGTGTATAACTCCGTCATGCTGTTGGAAATCGGCGTTCCCGTTGCGAATGTGATGCCCTTCCCTCCGGTCAGTTCGTCCATGTACTGGCACTTTGCAAACATATCCGAGGACTTCTGCGCTTCCGTCTGTGCAATCCCTGCCACATTCCGCATTTTTGTGTATAAAAAGAGGTTCTTATAATTATGGCTCTCTGCTTGTGTCAAGTAAGGAATAAAAAAAATCACCCATTTAAAATCAAAATAATTTAGTCGAGCTACTTTTTTTGCCAAGCGCACAGAAAATGCACTAAATAATTAAATTATCTCTCTACACTTCTAATTAATTGCTCTGCAAGCTCATAAAGTAATTTACTAAACTCACTATTTCCCTTTTTTTCCTGTATAGCAGCAAGTCTTTTATATTTGTCAGCTTCTTTTCGATCTTTTGAATCATATTCAAAAGATCCATTGGCGTGAAACCCATTCATTGAGAAATATGCATGAGAGATAAAACCATACCTTTTATCCTTAGATTTTTCTAATAATTCCGCAACACAATCTGATATCTTGTATTCACCATTTATATCAGTTTCCATTGTATTGTATAGAATATGTCCAGCCCAAAATTCCCCTTTTTTCTTAATCTCTTCTGCTTCATTACTCATAAGATTATTTATATCATCCATCCAATTAACAGGTGATTCAGGCTCTTGATCACAACTTTTCATGATATGTTCCTCTAATCCCAATGGATTATCAATAATATATTTTACAATTTCAACAAAATACGAAGAATCATTGGCAATTTTTTTAAATGTAATAATAGGCTTAAGTCCAGCGTACCCTTGCATATAATATTCAATCCTTCCATATAGACAAAATGATAATTGTTCCATCTTTTCTAACATATTTGCATCAATCTTATCAAACAAAATCCTATACACTGTCTCATAAGCGCTCTTGGAAAGATAACATTTATCATACTCTTCCTGTTTCATTAAAGCATTAAAAAGCCATTCCGAATCTAACTTTCCCATTTGACTAATTTTAAATAGTTCTAATAAATCAAATGCTTTTTGAGGCATCTCATATTCAATAAACCTCTTAAATCCATATTGAATGCTTAAGTTATCAGAAAACATATTGGTATCAACCTTTTCCCAATATAATTTCATATCATTATCCAATATATTTTCAAAATACTTTATATTTTCAATGCTTGGATTAAGAATGGCAAAAAACAATGCTTTATACTTTGGACTCAAATTATCAATTTTTACACTTTTAATCCACTTCAGTTTTTCATTATATGACTTGTTACGTAAATAACTTTCATATTTTTGATGACCAAACAAAAAAGCAGAAAGCAAAACAGTATCTTCCTCAATTGATAACAAAAACTCAGGTGATGATAATATTTGTAAGAGATGAAATGAATCAATCTCAACTGATTGGATAAAATTTACCATTTCATAAATCCCGTCACTCTGATAAATCGACAAAAGAACCATCTTCTGTTTCTGCAATATTTTTTCTCTTACTGCATCATAATCAGATCTATCAAGCGTTAAATCCTGCTGAATTTTTTTTCTAAACCATTGCTTATTCTGCTGAATTGTACTTTCTGGCTTAAATTTGTTTCCAACAGATAAAAAACGTTCTTTCAACGCTTTCTCCACAGGTTCATCGGTTACATAAACTAGTGGCGTATTACATAACCGATTCCATAAATTCATTCTTTCATCAGCAGATACGATAGACGGATCAGCTTTTTCAATGCAATCTGCCAAATGCCATAAATTACTAAATGGGTACGGCATCAGCCAATCTGGCAAAAGTTTCATAAGCTTCTCAGCGCAGACACCAGCTATATCAACAAGAAGATTATAATATATTTGCAGTTGTTCAAATTTTAGTTGATAAGTGCCTTTTCTAAACCTTTTATATTTCTCCGGAACATTGTTATGATCAATGATTCTATTTATTTTTGGATTAAAATAGAGCACATTGTTCAAAATATCAAACGCTAAATCTACATCATTCTTTGCTATATCTTTTATCAAATCCAATTTTTGTTCATAGCATGCAGCAGATGCTATTTCTTCACACATAAACAGCTCATACAATGCTTTATCATTAAATTCTATTAAGAGTTTTACCGCTCTTTCATAATATTCGGGATACCATGCAATTGTTCTTAATGCTTGTATAGCATTTGCCTTACTTTGGTGTTGCGCCAACAATTCTGACTTATGTTCAATTATCAATTTCAAAAAAAATTTAGGTGATGCCTCTGCTATTTTTGAAAAAATGTAGTGCCTACCATTCTGGAACATATCTAGACTTATCGTTTTTTTCATTAACTGTTTTACATAAAATGAAAAACCATGATTATATATAAAAATAAGTGTATCTGTTATCCCTTGAAATAATTCTTCTGAATATTCCGTAGTCTCATTCTGTAACAAGATGTCAATTATATCAATAGCATTGAAGATTTCATCAGATGTAAATTGAAGCAGCCTTTCGTGCTTTTCTTTCACAACAACTGTTATTGAATTTCCCAGCCCATATATACTCTTTTCATCTTGAGTTAATTTATTATCTATATTCAAGCAGTATGCTTTAATCTCTGCATATGTTTTTCCGGTTTTTTCTTCAATATAACTAATATCAAATGAATTACGGCTATTATACTGACCCAAAATCACTAGTAGATTAAGTATATCTGATTTTAAATAAGTTCTGCCATTTTTAACAATTTCAGTTTTCTTATTGCATAACTTTGCCTTCTCGGATTCCTCCATTTTACATACATTTCCACCACGCCTGATAGGATAGTTTTCTTCGCCATTCCTACAATAATAGTATGGTACCATATCGTTCTCTGCAAATATACATATATATCCAAGTAATAAACCTTTGTATTGTAAAGTTCCTGTTTCAATATAAGGGGGAAATGGTTTAATATATTGGAATATGTTTTGCCATTCATTGTCATCAGGAAATTTATCACTTCCTAGTCCGCATATAGTCTTTACTTTTTTTTCTTTTTCTTCTGAAATCCCAAAAATTATATATTTATTTTTACCAAATGCCTGTAATGAATTTAAAAAAGCTATGACAAGCTTATTAATTTTATTTTTAAACGCTTTACCAGAATTGCAAGTCGCCTTATAATCAATCCAACTACATTCTTCTGGAAGCCCTCCCAAAGTATCTAAGATTTCCTTAACATAATATTTTGTATTCTGAAAAGACATATTTACATTCCTCCTAAGAATCCTCAAGCATATTGAAATATTCACTTTCTATAGTTTAACTTTTATTATTCATAATAAAAACAAACAAATTAATTTTGATTTACAAACAAGCTTTCCAACATATTTTTCACCAACCATTAGCTATGCTATTGTTTTAATTGCATTTTTCAAATGTATCAATATATCGTTGTTCTATAAATATACTATTTCTTTACTTCTCTTTATCTTGTACTACAATATTCATTTTTACCAGCATATCTACCCTACTTGCTGCAGTACTATAAGACATATAAAATACACCAACTAAATCTTTAATCATAAAAACTGGATTTTGTTCAAGGAAGCCATATATATTTCAAGATGTACAACGTCTTTTATCTTTTGTAAACTCCAAACGATGCCCATAAATGTCGTTTCATTGAATTTAAAAATGCTGTTGGCATTCCAACAAACGTAGCCATTGCAGCAACTGCACCCATAGGTGGTAAAATTGGTGTGAGAACCGTAGCTATCACTCCACTAGTTGCACACACTTTTCCTATGTTTTCAATAATTCCTTTAAATTTCATAGCTTTTTGGGCTTTTACAATATCATCTTCTATCATTTGCATATCATCATAGTTCTGTTCGGAAATAGCAGACATCCACTGATCTACTTTTTCTCGATATGCTTTTGCCTCATCTGTTTGCACCAATTTAACATTATCTTCCAATGATGAAGCTGTGTATATTCTGTCCAATCTTTTAGATGTGTATTTTAAAATTTTAATTGTTTCAGCTCCTTCTATAACAGGAACTTTTTCGTTAGCATAGGACGAAGCCGCCGTATTAGAATGCGTAGCGTTAATCACTGGAGATAATAAATCATTATGATAGGCTACATTGAACAGCTCTTTATATTCTTTAAGTACTTCAATAACAGGATTATGATAAATAAAATCTCCCAGTTCTATGAAATGGTCAATATCAATGCCGGTGTAATCCCTTTTCGGTTCTAATTCAAATGCTTTGAGAAATTGAAGCTGACTGTAACTGACATTGTATTGCCTCTCAAATTCTAAAAATTCTTCAACTTTTTTATTCCATTCATCATATATCTCCCTAATTCTATCTACCGTATAATACTTGATATCAAGTCCTTTTTCTGCCATCATCCATTGAACTGTATCTATGTCAAAAGTGAAAAATCCTTCTACATCATCCTCACATTTTTGGTATGGCATGATAATTTTTTTCTCAATCAGTTCCCCATCCATACAACCATATGTAAATGGATCTACATAAACTGCACCAGCAACTGTAAATTGTTCAAGAATCATTCGTGCAAACCATGATGAGGGTGTATGACGTGTCACCATGTCAAAAACCCCATCTGTCCCCTTTTTCACAAATCAGCCCCTCCTGTGCCGCCATTGACAAAAAGGCATTTCTTTGCATTTCATCTAAAACAATCCCTTTATACATCAATCACTCCTCCTTAACAAAACCTGGCTTGTATCAAATAACCAAGAAATTTTATTTAAAAAATCTGTTTACATATCATCTACTTTATCCCAAAAACCTTCAAAATCCTTTTGCTCTATTTTTTCAACTTTTACCTTATCCTGTATATCTAAAACCATTTTCATCATTTCCTCCCTTGAATGTGGGCTATCTTCCAGCACTTTATCTATGTTTATTCCTTGATGTTTCATTTTTATCAATCCATCTATAATATGTGATGTATGTTCTACAAACACTTCTTCCAAAATTGCATTTTTAGTCTTAGTGTCTGCTCCATCATACTCATCATAATATGCACTGATATAATCTGCAAACTTCTTTATCTTTTCTGGTGATTCTAAAAAACTGGTTAATACATCATCCTCATGGTTCTTTTTGCTTTGTCGAAGATATGTAGCAATTTTACTAAATACTTTTTTAACAGCATCGGTTGACAAGTTTCCTATTATTCCACTAGCAATGGCTAATGCAACAAAATTTAAGATTTCCCCACACTGCTCTGTATAATAGCGTCTGCCATCATCTTCATTCTCATATTCTATGCGACATGTCCAACCTCGAAAAACAGCCTGTCTAATATTCTTCATTACTTTTTCATACTCTGATAAATGTATGGTTTTACCACAAACAGGACAAATCAATATTTCTTTATCCTTTTCCTCATATACAGATGCACAATAAAAACATATTTTTCTATAATCATTTTCTTTGCTTTCCATTTTGTCACCTCAATATATCTTACATCAAATTAAAACACATTACTTTAGCAAATAAGAGCTATAGACACCATGCCTATAACTCTTATTTTACCAATAAATCTCACAAAATGAAATAATTTTTTTACTGCGCTTTTATCCTTGTAAACGGATCATCTACTTTCTACACAATTTCTATCTCGTTCTCCCCATAAACAACTACTTTTTCAATCAGTAATTTCAACTTATGCAAATCAAAATTAGCCAAGACCGAATTTTCTTTCAAATCCGCATCACAAACCTCTGACTGATTCTGAATGCTTTGCATATTTTCAAGTTCTTCCAGTGCGTCATCTTTAATCCTCTCCAGTTTTTCTAGCCTTATCTTGCCCTTTTCAATTTTTGCTATATACCCTTCCCTGCTAATTGAACCAGATTTGTACTACTCATAAAGAGATAACTTTGTGTTTCTCCACTGTAAGATTTCCCTATCACTGTCGGCAATTATTTTCTCAAGTTCCGGCTTTATTTCATCTTTTACATATACCACTGCTGCCGAAAGCAGGCACCACCAAATGCAGGTTCCAATAAACACACCTGACACAAGCTGTATGCCATTCACAAGCCCTGTCTTTCCCATAATTCCAAAATAGGAAAAAGCAAACAGAAAGGTAAGGATTGCCGCCGGATTGGTAATTCCCACCGCAAAGGAGGCTAAAAACATTTTAATTCCATTTCCAACCGGTCCTTCCACTCCGGTCTGCTCCCTCTTTTTTAATATCAGCCGCAGTCCCATCACGAAAATCAGCGTACCTCCCACAGCATGAATCACGGTCTGGTATTTTAGGAAAAAATCAGAAACAAATGTCAGCCCAAAAGCACCGCATATGGCATACAGGCAATCTGCCGCCGAGGAACCAAGCCCCGTTTTCAAACCTGCAGCGAAACCATGAGTAAACGCCCTCTGTGCCGCCATCGTTCCTACCGCACCAACCGGGACCCCAAAGAGAAGCCCAATCAGAATCCCTTTTAGCAGATAACTTACTGCCACGGCAATCCACCTCCGCACAATGACACTTTTTTTGTATGGCAGCAATCCGGTCTGGCGTTAATAATTTTTCCTTTTGCGTGTTCATCTGCTTATGTCAAGTAAGAAACAAAAAAATATATTTTTTTATGGGGAATACCAACATCGGCATTCCCCATACACATTCAGTTCCTATCCACAGACAAATCACATTTCTTTAATAAAATCATCCGCTTTCCAGACAATCTCAATTTCCGTCCCGCTGTGTACCAGCACCACGTCAACCAAAAACCTTACCTTATCCGCATCAAATTCATCAAGCAGACTTAATACGGTTAATGTTTCCATATCTTCCTCCGGACACATATCCTGCCGTGCGATTTCTTCCCTCTTTTCAGCGAGCAGGCGTTTTGTTTCCTCTATCTTACGGCTGACGGCGGCAGTCCTTTCCGACATGGCTTCCCTTGCCATCTTTCCCTGAGTGTATTCGTCATATATGGAAAATTTCTGCCTGCCATACTTTTCAAGCGATTTTTCCAGCAGGGCTGCCTCGTCCGATAAGGTGTCTTTACAGACGGAATGTGCTTTTTTCAGTTCCAGGTCCCACAGGGCTGCCAGTGCCATGGATTTTACACATTCAACCACGCTGTCCTCTGCCTCACTGCGCCTTATCTTAAATTTGTGGACTGCACACCGGTAGTAATTCCCGTTACTGTATTTCCTCATGGCCTTCCCGCACTTTGCACAGACAACCAGCCCTCTTTTCCATGCCCCATTGCTTTTCCTTTTCTGGTATGGCCGGCTGCCCACTGCCTTAACAGCCCTTTGGTAAAGTTCTTCCGATACCAGCGGTTCATGGCATCCCTCCACCACAATCCAGTCCGCGGCATCCCTCTGTTCCACCTTATGCCCGGTATCAAGATTGTCGGCAGTCTTGTTGTTGATGACCTTCCCGAGATAGGCCTCATTGAAAAGTATCTCCATCACTGTCGTGGGCGACCACATCCTCTCGCCAATATCCCTGACATGGGAGCGTTTAATATGATTTTTCTCGTAATATTCCAGTATGGAATCATAATGGTTTCGGTTCAGGTACTCACAGATTTCCGTATATTTCTTCCCTTCCGCTGCCATTTGGAATATCAGCCTTACCACAGGCGCGGCATCCGGGTCCGGTTCCAGCACATGCTTGTCCGCTGCCGACTTACGGTAGCCGAACGGTGCAAATGCCGCAATGTATTTCCCCTGCTCTGCCAGCACCTTTTTGGCTGAACGTACTTTCCTTGAGGCATCCCTGCAGTACATCGCATTAACAATATTCTTTAAGACCACGCCCATTCCCCCGGTGCTCCCGAAGGATTCCATGCTGTCATACCCGTCATTGACGGAAATATACCTTACCTGCATTAACGGAAAAATGCACTCCATATAGTTTCCCACTTCCAGGTAGTCCCTCCCAAGCCTGCTGTAATCCTTTGTAATGATTACGCCGATGCTCCCCGCCTTTACCATGTCCATCATTTTCTGAAAATTGGGACGGTCAAAGTCGGCGCCTGAAAACCCGTCATCCGCAAACTCGGCTATCCGGTATTCCTGCAGGTCAGGGTGCTTTGATACATATTCCATCATGAGCTGCCTCTGGTGCGAGATGCTGTTGCTCTCCGCGCCCTTTGGCATATTGTCGTCCTCATCGGACAGCCTCATGTAAAGTGCCAGCAGTTCCCGCATCCGCACCACCTGTCCTTTCCTCTGCCATTTCAGATAACTGTTTCAGAAAATCATCATAGTAAAGATGGATTTCCATACTCCCGTCCGGGTGGAAATAAATTTTATCCACAAAGGCATCGACCATCTCCCCTGTCAGTTTCCTTCGCCTGAAATATTTCTGTACCGTCTGCTCCCAGTCCTTGTCCAGATGGAAATTTCTGTCATATCCTTTCTGCCTTATGAGAAGTTCAGTAATCTGCTCCTCCATGCTTTTTATCCGGGTTTCATACTCTTTCTGATACTGGCACAGCTCCTCCGCTGTTACCAGCCCGTCCCTGTAATCCTCATACAGTCCGCCTTTGACTGCGTTAATGCGTTTTTCTTCATTCCTGAGCCTGTCAATCTCTTTGCGGTATACATTATACTGCAGTACGTTTTCTTTCCGGCGGTTGAGGTCCTGCACCAGCCGCACTTTGTCAATGCAGAGTTCCATGTGCTTATGGATTACATCAAATACCGCCTGCTCTGCCTCCCCGACTGACACATTCCTGCACTTAATATGTCCATGAGCCTGTTTTTTCCCGCGCCTGCAGCATTCATAACGGAAATATGACAGCTGCCTGTAATGCCTTTTCAGATACATGCGTGAACCGCATTCCGAACAGAATATCTTCCCGGCCAGCTTGTTTTCCGGTTTCTCCGGCAGCCCCGGCCTCCTGCCCCTTGTTTCCATGTTTTCCCTGCGTACAGTTTCCACACGCTGCTGCACCTTATCAAAGGTTTCCCTGCTGACTAAAGGCTCATGCACGCCCTCCAGCCGCACCCACTCATCCGGTGACGTATGGATGTTCTTACGCCCGGTTGCAAGGCATCTTGACTGTTTCCCATGAACAATATTCCCTATATAATACTCGCCGGTCAATATTTCCTTAACATGGGAATAATGCCAGTCTCTTGATTTATCCGCGTTTGCGGTGTCGCCCTTTTTCAGGAAACGGTATTTGGGCGGGGACGGTATCCCCTCTTTCTGCAGCACCCCCGCAATAGCCGAATATCCCATGCCGTCAAGGAACATCCGGTAAATACGGACTACAATCCCGCTTACCTCCGTATCTATTACCAGCCGCCTTGAACCGTCATCCGCACGCACATATCCGTATGGAGGCGTGCCCTCGCTAAACCCGCCCTGTTTCCAGATGGCCACTTTCCCGGTTTTAACCTTTTTGGAAATATCCTTTGAATAATACTCATTTACAATATTTTTCAGCGGTACGGACAGGTCTGCCTCCTGCCTTGCCGAATCAAAGCCGTCCGTAATTGCAATGTACCTCACACCAAGGAAGGGGAACACCCTTTCTATATAATTTCCTGCCTCCACATAATTCCTGCCGAGCCTGCTCAAGTCACGGGTAATGACGGTATTGATTTTCCCCGCCCGGATGTCCTGCATCATGCGGTCAAACTCCGGCCTGTCAAATGTTGTCCCCGTCACGGACACATCCGCATATATGCCGGCCTCTGCCATGTCATCCTGCCCGTCAATGAAATTCCTGATATAAGCAATCTGCGTTTCCACCGTGTCCCTTTCCTTATTCGCCTCCGACTCAAAGGAAAGCCTTGCGTACACCGCCGCTCGGTATGGTTTCACATCCTGCTTTAAATCCATCACTGCCTGCTCTGTCAGGTTGCCGGAAGGCCCTGCCGCACCTGCAGGCATATTTTTTCTGCTCTTTCTTGCCATGTCACACAGCCTCCTTTACCCTAATATCCAGTTTCCCGTTTCCGTCCACCGACACGTCATGGCCCGCGCTTGCAAGCCCCTCCAGTATCTCCCGGTAGCAGTCGGCAAAATCAAACACAACTTCTATATTTTTCTTGTCCATTACCCGGACCTCTCGGACCAGTGAAACCACCACAAACCGGGTAAGCCCCTCAATGTTCCGGTGCTCCGTGAAATAATCCAACCATGCGAACCCGTCGCTTTTCCTCTCCAGCACCTTTTCCATTTCCATGTCAATCTGCCGGATGGCGAGCTGCGCATTCTTCCTTCTGGCTTCATACGCCGCATGGAGTTCCCGGTAATCCTCCTTTGAAATCATGCCGTCTTTCATATCTTCATACAAAGTGGTGCGGAGTTCTGCACACCGCTCTGCCTCCAGTTCTTTCTTTGCCTTCCGTTCTTCCAGCCTGCGGATGTCAATCTGCTGGAACGGCACCATCCCTATAAAAGACAGAATTCTTTTCAGTTCCAGTATGTTTGAAATGTGCTGCCGCAGCAGGCATAATACCGTTTCCTCCAGTTTATCCGCCGGAATACGATGGGGGCTGCATTTTTTCGATGCCTTGTGCGTGGAACACACATAGTAAGCATACGTCTTTCCGCTGACGGTGGAAGTTTTCCTTACCATCGGCATCCCGCAGTCCCCGCAGACCGCCAGCCCCGACAGCGGATATACCCCGCCATGCTCCGGCGCCGTCCGTGTGTCCATTGACAGAAGCCTCTGCACAATTTCAAACTCCCTGCCGCCGACCACCGGCTCATGGTTCTGCTCTATCCTTACCCAGTTGCATTCTTCTTTCAGGACGGTTTTCTTTACCTTGTGGTTTGGCGTTGTCCGCTTTCCCTGCACAAGATTCCCGATATAGACCTCGTTTGTCAGGATGCGCCTTACCATAACGGAAGTCCACTCTGACTTTTCCTTTGTCTTAAAACCTGTCCGGTAGCTGCTTCCGGTGCTTGCCTTGTACTCTGCCGGCGGGAGTATCCCCATTTCATTCAGCCTCCCGGCAATGCCCTCCTGGCTCATGCCGTGCAGTTTCATTCTGAAAATATCCTTTACCACGTCTGCCGCATACGGATCAATGACAATCTTATGGTAATCATCTCCTGACTTCCGGTAGCCAAACGGTGTAAATGAACCAATATATTCACCATTCTTCCTTTTTACCTCCAAATGGCTCCGTATCTTAATGGAGATGTCCCTGCAGTATGCGTCATTGATTAAATTCTTAAACGGGATAATAATTTCATCTGACTGGTCCTTTCCCTCCAGACTGTCATAATTGTCATTGACTGCGATAAAACGCACGCCCAATGCCGGGAACAGACGCTCAATGTAACGGCCGGAATCAATGTACTCACGCCCGAACCTTGACAGGTCCTTGACGATAACACAGTCCACAGTCCCTTTTTTGATGTCCTCCAGCATCATCTGAAATGCCGGCCGCTCAAAATTGGAACCGCTGTAACCGTCATCCACCCGTTCGGACACAACGACAATATCCTCTTTGTCCTTCAGGAAATCCTTAATGAGATTTTTCTGGTTAGAAATGCTGTTGCTCTCTGCCTTTGCAGAATTAGCAACATCGCCATCTTCTTTTGATAACCTTACATAGATGGCGGCATGGTAGATTTTTTTGGTAATCATATAAAACCACTCCTTCTATTGAATTATCAGAAGATAACGCCAGTAAAACGAGTATAAGCCCACGAATTGCTCCTTGCATCCGCACTCCCGCAATTCTATCCGGCATTCGCACTTCCTGCTTCGCACAATCAGCGTAGCCCGTGCTCATACCGGTTGCCGTTGCTAAAACCCATCCACATCAGCGGGCAAGCCCGCCATGTGCCTGTGTTTTGCAACCGGCTTATACAATAAATCTTCTATGTAATAGAAAGAGCCGCATTCAATTTAGTCCTGCAATCATTGTAACACGTCTCTTTCCGTTTGTCCGCTGCTTTTTTCTGTTTTCTTTTCTATACGGATAAAAGCATATTTTCAAATGCCTCCTCCATGGACATGCCGCCCTCTGTGAACCTTACCTTTACTTTCATGCCTGCTACCCGGACCAGATAGGGGTTCCCCACTTTTTTCAAATACTGCTGCCTGCGTTTTTCCAGCAGCTGCTCCTTGTCTATCCTGATTTTAGATATGTCCGTAAGGCTGCCCAGCTCCACATCCCCAAAATCCACATCCAGTAACGCCCTGTACTGCTCTGCCGTCATACCCTGCTCCTTTCATGATGCCATATGCGGATCTCCCTCACGCCGCCAGCCCGCACTGGACCTTAACGGCATGTCCTATCTCTGCCATCTTCCTGTCGCTTACCCTGCCTGCCACTTCCAGAATATCCGAATAGGCAACGGAAGTAATCTGCTCACAGAGGGCAAGGCTGTGGCGGTCCAAACCGGTATTCCTGTACCCGTTCAAAAACACATGGGTTGGGAGGTATTCCTTTTTGTGTATTTTGGAAGTAAGGGGCACAACCGTTAAAACCGGGCTGTGCCTGTTTGCCATGTCGTTGCTCATCACAACACAAGGCCGTATTCCTGACTGGATTGATGTTTCATGCTGCCCCAAATCCGCAATGATAATATCGCCTCTCTTAATCTTCATAACTGCCTCCATTTTCAAAAGGAGAAAGCTCCGCCTCCCCCTGCAATACTTCCTGAACATACTCCCATGCCTCCTGCTCGGTAGGGCAGGACATGACTTTATTCCCTGCCCCGTCCACTACCACATGCTCCGACGGATAAGGAATAATCCGGTATTTTCTTTCATTCCTCATAGGCACCGCTGACAAACTCGCCCGCATCTGCCAGATACACCCGTACATCCATATCCGCCATGTCGCCCACGAATTTCTCCCAGTCCGCATCATCCTCTGTCACATCATACTGATTACGGAGCACCAGAACCTCATACCCTCTGTTGACAATGGCATTTACGACAGACTTTACCACCGGCCTGTCCATGTCCATATCCCCGATCCGGTTATGTTCCACCGCAACATCCTCCACGAGAATGTTGCTCTTGGCACACTGCACTTTTATCTGCATTACCATCTGCCCCACATTCTCCTGGCACCTCATGCTGCTCATAAACAGTACACCCATAGCAATCGGGCTTTCCTCATAATTCATCATAACTGACCTCCAATCCAAATATCTGTTAATTGTTCCATAGGGAAAAACTCTGCCGGCTGTGTTATCCTCCCATATAAACGCTCACGCCCCAAAAAGCCCTATTATATTTTGTTGTTTCTTCTTTGGAACGAAAGCGTTTATATCAGAGGACAACCGGCCGCATACGCAGCCAATCATCTCTCTTTCAAAAGAACGCTGATTCTGTGTTCTTTTTAGGTTTGACATAGTTTCACTTGGCATGGTATTCTCATGCATTAGTGAAACTTCAAACCTTGCGGTCATGCTGCGCCCAACGGAAGCAGCTAATCCGCCAAGTATTGTGCTGTCCACAGTACAATACTTGTATTGCGAACTTTGTTCGCATTTTCCCCCAGCCGGGTTACACACACGGAACTGCGCCTGTTCCCACTGCACTTCCACTAGCCCATCCGGTTTCATGTGCAGGACGCCACTCCCACGAAAGGATTATCTTCTGCAATCATGGTGTCCGTATAATCCATTACCCCCAGACGCTACTCTGGCAGGCCGTAACCTCTGCTCCAATCCTTCACGGGCAACATAGTGATGCAAGAATCACTTAATGATTCTCCGAATCATCTAAGAAGAAACTTCGTTTCTTCCAAAACAACTCTCAAAACACCATGCAGGATTATCATGGCACGAAATGGGTTCCGGCCACTCTGCCATACGGCAAAGCGGAAATATATCGGAATGTGTGCTTGTCCTATTCAGTTTGTAAGGCCATTATATAACCCTTTTTCCAAAAATCAGAGACCACAGTTCGGTTACTTGTAACCGTGTGGCGGTTACCTCTGCTGATATTTTTTTATGTTTCTTATCAGACTTTCCGTAGTGGAACGGACAATGCTTTTCTGGCTTTCTGTCAGCCCCTCCGACAGGCTGCTTATGTAATCCCGGTCCTCTCCATATACCAGATAATCAATGGAAATATTATAGTAATCCGCTACCATTATCAGACTGTCTATGCTGCCCCCGTTCTGCCCCTGCTCCAGCTTGCGATATCCACTGAGAGAAAACCCCATCCTCTCCGCTGCCTCGCTCTGGGTTAGGTTACTGTCCGTCCTTAAATCTTTTATCCTCTCTGCGCTTTTCTGCACATCATAATACATACTTTAACCTCCTGATTTTTACTTTTCTGTTCCTTTGTGGGTAAAAATCAAAAGAAGGTCGGGGAACGGCATCGAAAAATCAGATGCCTACCTAATGTCATAATTGGAAATTTGAAAACGAATAATAGAAAAGAAATTAGAAGAATCAAAGAATTTGTCGAATAAAAAAATACCGCTTTCCCCTTTTGGTATGCGGTATTTTTCAAATAAAATCTATGTTCCATATTGGGTATTCGATAACCCATTTTTGCCTGCGGCATATTTATAATATCCCCTCTCCGGGGACATATAAAAACAATTCCCCCTGCAAATTGACAAGGGTAAATTATAAATTACAAAACAGTAGAACAACCGTTTTCTAACAGTCAGCTTGCAGTCATCCATCGCAAGTTACGACATATCAGACAGAAAATGACAGCTTAATCTTCAAAGCCACAAACGCTGTTCTTCATTTATTTACAAAACTAAAAACAGCCTGAAAATCAAGCTGTTTTCATACATTGTACTTAGATTTCCTCAAAGCAATATCCAACTTCACGCACACACCGAATCGTAAACGGACAATCCGGTGCTGCTTCATACAATTTTTCACGCAGACGGCGTATATGACAACCGATTGCATTTGTTTCCCTGCCTAATGCATCCTCATCCCATACTTTTTGATATATCTGTTCATATGTCAGGACACGTCCTTTATTTGCCACCAGAAAACTTAAAAGGTCATATTCTTTTGTTGTAAGATTGATTTCCCGTCTGTTACGATACACCTTTCTCTTGTCTGGATATATCTCCAGACCAGGCAGGGACAACTTCGTTTCATCCGGCAGGGTAAACCATTCAAAATGAGGATGCTGTTTCAAAACTGCCATGACTTCCTCAAAGATTGATATATCTTTATCCGTAAATTCTATCATCAGTATTTTACCCATGAAATCACCTCTCTGCTCATAGACAGAAATCCACCGTTATTTCTTCAAATGGTGTATTACAAATTAGGACTATTTTCCCATAATCCTACATTTCAATTCCTGCTCGTAAATCTCTTTATCCACATCCTTAAATACATTAAAAATAATTCGTTCTATCTTAGAACCATTCCTCTCCAAAAAATTCCTGACTGTCCTGACTGCAATCTTTGCCGCCTCCTTGTTCGGGAATCGGAACTCTCCCGTACTGATACAGCAAAAAGCAACTGTCCGTATTTCATTCTCCACACAGCATTGCAGGACATTCCGGTAACAATTTTCCAAATCCTTTATTAAATTATCAGTCAATCGGTAACTGACAATCGGCCCAACTGTATGAATCACATATTTCGCAGGAAGTCCATACCCTTTCGTCAATACCGCCTGTCCGGTGGGTTCCTCATACTGCGGTCCGTACCGTAACTTCCGGCGGTGCATATACCGGTTACATTCTTCCCTGAGCTGAATCCCCGCTGCACTGTGAATTGCATTGTCAATACATTTGTGGCATGGCACAAAACACCCCAGCATCTGTGAATTTGCTGCATTGACAATGGCGTCCACGGCAAGCCTTGTAATATCTCCCTGCCAGACGGATACCTTATCCGCATATGGGCCGCTGCAGCCATACTGATCTTTTGCCGTCAATATATCTTCTGTCCGGACAATTCCTTTTTCCTCTGCCTCTTCAGACAAAAATGCATCCTGTATCCGCAGCACCTCATCCTCCATCGGGCCCGGCATACGGATATTCATGAAAGAACGAAGCGCCATTCTTCTTTCCTCATAGCTGTCTCCGGTTTCCAAATCCCTGTAACGGCCGGACTCCGCCTTAAATTCATGGAGAAGATAGTCCAGCCGTTCCTCCTGTGTTTTATTCTGCATTTCCCTGCACCTCCCTCAACAAGTCACGAATACTCTTTCCCATATCTTCGTTGATACCAACTGCCCTGTCTCCAAATTCCTCCGGTATGACGGCTTCCTCCATATTGAGACGCAACAGTGACATATTGGGATATTCACGCATTAACTTTTCAAAAGGAAAGCGGATGATGGTAGGTGTATTAAAACCTGCACCCAGCTCCAAAAGCACTGTCTTTTTCTCTGCACATTCTGCCAATACGTTACTGAAACGGTTCTCTGCCTCATGCCATGCCTCATCCTCTACAAAATAATTGTCGCAGCGCAGGTTCATTTCCATCGGTCCGCCGCAGACCGGACATTTCGGCACCATGTAAGAAGGCACGAGACAGTCTTTTCTTGCCTGATCCATCTGTCCAAACATTTCCACTGCATCATAGGTTTTTGGATGGCATCCCTTTTTACATTGTATCAGGCCATAGTCCCCCTGTGTGGCAAAAACATCTTTCTCATGAAACCCGGAAAGAAAAAACTGATGGTCTACATTCGTTGTAAGCACAAAATGGGGTTTCTCACGGACAAGGACATATACATCCCGATATAACGGTAACGCACCGGGAAGAACACGGTTTACCATTCCGCTTTTTGACCAATATCCCCATTTTGCCTCCTCTGACGGAAAAGGATAAAATCCGGCACTGTACATATCCCGCATATACGGACCACCGTATTTTTGAATAAACTCATCAAAATTGTCTAAAAATCTTTGTCCGCCCATAGTAAGCCCTGCCGCCGTGGACAAGCCGGCCACTGCCCCAATCAATATAAACTCAGCCTCCCGAAGCCTCTCCGAAGCCTGCCTGATCTGCTGCTCATACGGAACCTTTTGGAACACATAATCCCCTGCCGGTGT
>ERZ779637.805-NODE-805-length-17137-cov-15.534832_pt1 | contig 17137 bp, 15 predicted proteins | sample MGYA00514196_ERZ779637 | MGnify/ENA primary metagenome ERZ779637 (study PRJEB29562, sample SAMEA4376700) | mouse gut metagenome | isolation source: Cecum | study: EMG produced TPA metagenomics assembly of the A DSS colitis mouse model was used to assess the...
AGGCATAAAGCATGGATATAAGCCAATTTCAGAGAGCAGAGAAGAATCAGCAGTATATAGCAGGCATGCGTCCGGTCATCAATAAAGAAGCGTTATTTTCAGACACTACGGAGGATTATGCATATCCGCCGGAGCCAAGCGCCTACGGGGAGGTCACGATTCGTTTTCGTTCGGCCAGAAATAATATTGACAGAGTGTTTTTCGTGTGTAAGGATGAGAAACACATTATGTTAAAGACGGAGACCGATAATTATTTTGACTATTATTCCTATTCTGTACAGCTTGACAATGAGAAGCTGGTCTATTATTTTGAAATACGCGTAGGCAGGATCGACTGCTTCTATGACACGCGGGGCATCTGCAAAGACATTAATGAGTATTACCATTTCCAGATCATTCCGGGATTCAAGACGCCGGAATGGGCGAAGGGGGCCGTATTTTATCAGATCTATGTGGATCGGTTCTACAACGGCGATCCTTCTAATGACGTACTGACGAATGAATATCAGTATATCGGAGATAAGACGGTCAGGGTGGAAGATTGGAATAAATATCCGGCGGCCATGGGTGTGAGAGAATTCTATGGCGGCGATCTGCAGGGTGTGCTGGATAAGATGGACTATCTACAGGACCTGGGCGTGGATGTGATCTATTTCAACCCGCTGTTCGTGTCGCCCTCCAATCATAAGTATGATATTCAGGATTATGACTATATCGATCCGCACGTAGGTAAGATCGTTCACGACGAGGGTGAGTTGTTGCAGCACGATCAGCATGAGAACCGGTTTGCCACCAGATATATCGACCGGGTGTCCAACAAGGAGAATCTGCAGGCCAGCAATGCCCTTTTTGCCGAGGTGGTGCGGGAAGCCCACAGAAGAGGCATGAAGGTGATTCTGGACGGGGTGTTCAACCACTGCGGGTCTTTTAACAAATGGATGGACAGGGAGCGCATTTATGAACATGCTTCCGGGTATGAGAAGGGCGCCTATGTGGCACAGGATAGTCCGTATCACACCTATTTCCAATTTCATGATAATCACAAATGGCCCTACAATGGCTCCTATGACGGTTGGTGGGGACATGACACGCTGCCCAAACTCAATTATGAGAATTCCCAGCAGTTGGAGGACTATATCCTCTATGTTGCCAGAAAGTGGATCTCCGATCCTTATCATGTAGATGGCTGGCGGCTGGATGTGGCGGCGGATCTGGGGCATACGCCGCAGTACAATCATTATTTCTGGAAAGAATTCCGCAAGGCGGTGAAGATGGTGAACCCGGAGGCTATCGTGCTTGCGGAGCATTACGGAAGTCCGAAGGACTGGCTGCAGGGCGATGAGTGGGATACGGTGATGAACTACGATGCCTTTATGGAGCCGGTGACCTGGTTTTTGACCGGTATGCAGAAGCACAGCGACGACTACCGGGAGGATCTGCGGGGGAATGCCGACAGTTTCTGGGGTGCCATGATGCATCATAGCGCCAGCTTTACGACGCCGTCCCTGCAGGTGGCGATGAATGAATTGTCCAACCATGACCATTCCCGCTTCCTGACCCGAACAAACAGGAAAGTGGGCAGGACGAATACCCTGGGGCCGGAAGCGGCGAATACGGGTGTGAATAAGGCGGTCATGCGGGAGGCTGTCGTGATCCAGATGACCTGGCCGGGAGCGCCTACCATCTATTACGGCGATGAGGCAGGTGTGTGCGGATTCACCGATCCGGACAACAGGCGTACTTATCCGTGGGGACATGAGGATCAGGAGCTGATCGCGTTTCATAAAGAGATCATCCGCATTCACAAGCGATACAGAGAGTTCCTTACAGGTTCTATCAAGCAGATGGAAAGCGATTACAATGTGATCGGTTACGGCAGGTTCACCAGAGAGGGGCAGTCGGTGATTCTGGTCAACAATAATGATCATGAGATCACGAAAGAACTGTTCGTGTGGTATCTGGGCGTTCCCAAAGAGTGCATGATCAAACAGCTGCTGCTGACCACTGCGGAGGGATTCACTACGGAAGAGAAGGAGTACCCGGTCAGAGCCGGTAAAGTCTCCATAACACTTCCGCCCACATCCGCCATCATCCTGCGGTATGAGGATGAAGAGATCAGCAGTTTTATGGAATACAGGTAATCCGATGAAAGACCGGAGGGATGCATGAATGTATCCTGCCGGTCTTTATTTCCGCGAGCAACGAGCCAAGTGGCTGCTTGCAGACATTTGGCGACTGCCGCGAGGGTCAAATACCCCGCTGCTTGCAGAGGGGTATTTGATTATGAAATATAAGGATATTGCAACCGGAAAGATTTTGGCACATTTACAGTATATGCTTGACAGAATGATAAATGAAATGTATAATTTAATCGTGTTACAAGTGTAACACGGCTGAAGAGAGGAAGATGACAATGCGCACAATAAGCTTTAAGATTTCTGATGCTGAACTTGAGGTAATGAGAATACTCTGGCGAGAGAAACAGGCTGTAACGTTTAGTGATATTCGTACAGAATTAAGTGATAAAATGAGTTGGGAGAAGTCTACGATTGCGACACTTTTAAGAAGGTTGCAGAAAAAAGGTGCTATTTCGATACAGGAAAAAGAAGTTCATTACTATATGCCGAATATAACCAAAGAAGAATATATCATGTTCAGGAAGAAAAGTTTGATAGATAAATTTTTTGATGGTAGTGCTAAGAGTTTTGTTGCAGCTCTATGCCAGAATGGGGAACTCACAGAAGCGGATATTGATGAGCTAAAGAAATATTTCCGAATGGGGGACGAGAATAAATGAGTGTTGTTGGAGAATTCTCTGTAGAGATGATCAAGGTAATTCTTTCGATGACATTTACTGGTAGTATAATTTCACTTTTTCTATTTATTTTAAAACCGGTCATAAAAGATAAACTTCCTAAATCATTTCAATATTATATGTGGATTTCAGTAGTGATAGCTTTGATGCTGCCTATATCCAAGATCATTGTTATTCCTGTATCGGATAGTTCGGTAATGCCAATAAAGAACGAACAAATAATCTCGCAAATCACTCATTCGTCAGACACTGCAGTGAATTTATTTGTTTTCTGGCAAATAGGAATGATTTTAGTTCTTGGTTTTCATATATTATGTTATGTGCTATATGTACGAAGGCTGCGCAAACATAATATAAGTGCAGACCGGCAGGAAGCAGAGTTGCTGAATGACCTGTTAAAAGGAAAAGGTGCTTTGCAGTTATATAAAAACTTAATTTTGGAAACACCAATTCTAATCGGTTTCTTCCGTCCTGCAGTTATTTTGCCTGATAAAAAATATGAAGATGTGCAACTTCGTAATATTTTGATGCATGAAATTACACATAGGAAAAAGCAGGACATTTTCGTAAAGTGGCTGTTGATTTTTGTCGGAGCAGTTCACTGGTTTAATCCAATGATTTATTTTGTACGTCGAGAGATGAATCAAGCTTGTGAATTAGCGTGTGATGAATCTGTTATAAAACGCTTTGATATTAGTGAAATGCAACAATACGGAAACACTTTAATTGCAGTTGCGGCTGATTCAATAAGAAGGACACCCTTTTCGGTCACTATGTTTGAAGATAAAAAAATTTTGAAAGAAAGGTTAGCTGCTATTATGAAACATAAAAAGTATTCAAAAAGAACAGTTGTTACAGCAAGCATTATTCTGACTATTATTGTCTGCGGTATTTTGGGGTTTAGTACATTGAGCGGTGTAGGAAACGGACAAAAAAGTAGTAGTTATGCGGATAATTATCTTTTGCCTTCGGATCAAAAGCGTATTAAAGAGATTGAACTAAAGAAATCTTTACGGGATTATTATAAAAACAAAATTACCGAAGCCTATGTATTTTTAAGTGATTCAGATGATGTGATCACGGATGCTTATATCACTGTTGTCGGCAAAGAGGAGAAACCCGATTCTGAAATGCAGAGAGGAATACAATCTCTTGCATCTGAAGAACTTAAATTGGATGTTGAAAGTATTTACGTTGATTATATAGATTTCGAGTCATTTACTTCAAACCAAATAGATGAGTAATTGAAGCGAAAATTTTTTATTTGAAAGGGTTACTAAAATTTTAGTGATTGCAGAGCAGCAGGGTATTTGATTCTCGCGGCAGTCGCCAAATATCTGCAAACAGCCACTTGGCTCGTTGCTCGCGGGAATAAATAGAATATGAGATAATGTATTGGATAATGACACAACTTTGACACATCTATAGTATATACTGTTGCAAGTAAAATTTTGTAACAAGGGCAGTCATACGGCATATCGATTCGGCTGTATGGTGCGGGTTTGTTATATAGATGAGGAGTGGTTAGCAATGCAGAAAATCCTGATCGTCGAAGACGATGCGGCCATCGCTAATTTGATCAAGATCAATCTGGAGACGGAGGGCTACAGATGTACCTGTGCTTTTGACGGCAAAGCCGGGGCAGATCTGATCGAGGAGGAACACTTTGACTTGATCCTGTTAGACATTATGCTGCCGGAGATTGACGGTTATGAACTGCTCGAATATATCAAGCCGATGGGAACACCGGTGATCTTCCTGACGGCGAGGGGCAATGTCGATGACCGTATTAAGGGATTAAAACTAGGAGCGGATGATTATATCGTCAAGCCGTTTCAGGTGGGAGAACTGATCGCGCGGGTGGAGGCTGTATTGCGGCGATATGGGAAGGCGGGCCAGAAGCTGGCTTTTGCGGATGTGGAGATTGACGTGGTCTCCCGGACTGTAACACAGGCGGGCGTCCCGGTTGAGTTGACGATCAAGGAGTTTGACTTGCTGGTAGAGCTAATGCAGAACAAGAATGTAGCGTTGTACCGGGAGCGTATCTACGAGAAGGTTTGGGGTGGGTCTTTTATGGGAGACACCCGTACATTGGATTCTCATATCCAGCGTCTGAGGAAGAAGCTGGGCTGGGAGAACTATATCAGGACGGTGTTTCGGATCGGATACCGCCTGGAGGATGATACATGAAACTTTTTCATAAAATATTTCTCTGCTTCGTGGTGATCTTCGGGATTGCTTTTCAGGCCGCAGGCGTACTGTTGATCGATCATGTCTATGAAAACGCCCTTGAGCAGGAAAAGAAGTACGCGCTGCAGGAGTTCCAATATAATAAGTATATTCTACAGTCTATTCTCTACTCCGGGCAGGACTTTCTGTGGACACAGGAAGGAGATCTGGAGATCCGGGATTCTTTCACAGCGCCGGTCGCGCTCTATGACCAGGAGAAAAATTGCATCTATTCCAATATGTCGATGATGCCGAATGTGTCAGATCTCCGGGAAAGTGGGGAAGGACGGCTGGCTTTTCGCATCTATCAGAAGGAAGGGGAAAGTTATATTTACGTATATGATCATGTGCGGCAGGGGGAGAGCGGGGTTTATCTGGTGACGCAGACGGATATCAGTTCGGTGGTGGATACCCAGAAGAGCATGACGGCATATTTTCAGAGGATCTACCTGATCATTTTGTGTATTGGATTCCCATTGATCTTTTTGCTGACCAATCTGCTCACCGGTTCTATCAAGAAGGTGAGTAAGGCGGCCAGAAGGATCGCCAGAGGGAAGTATTCTGAGAGGATCTATGTGGGTACTAAGGATGAGATTGGCCAGCTGGCAGCGGATTTCAATCAGATGGCGGAGAAGATAGAAGAGAAGGTAAGGGAGTTATCCGAGGCGGCCAGAGCAAAGGAGGACTTTACGGCTAATTTTGCCCATGAGTTGAAGACACCGCTGACGTCGGTGATCGGATATGCGGATATGCTGTACCAGCGGGAGCTGCCAAGGAAGCAGGTCAAGGAGGCGGCGGGCTATATTCTGCATGAGGGTATGCGCCTGGAAGCACTTTCTTTGAAGCTGATGGATCTGTTTGTTATGGACAGGCAGGATTTTTTATTGGAAAAATTGGATACGGGGGGGCTGTTTGAAAACATGCGGCCGGGCATACTGCCCGTGTGCGGCAAGCATGGCGTGAAGCTGCATATGGACATAGAGGAAGCCGAGATCGCGGTGGAGTTCGATCTTTTCAAGACGATGCTACTCAACATTATTGATAATGCCGTCAAGGCGGAGTGCAGTGATATTTGGATCACCGGGAAGAGACAGCAGACCTGTTATCAGATCCGTGTGGAAGATAACGGAAAGGGTATTCCGCCGGCGGAGTTGGGGCGGATCACGGAAGCTTTCTATATGGTGGATAAGTCACGCTCGAGAAAGCAGCACGGAGCAGGGCTTGGTATGGCGTTGGTGGCTAAGATCGCACAGCTTCACAGGGCAGGGATGCGGGTGGAGAGTGACGGTAAGTCCGGCACCACGATTCGCATCACGTTCGGCCTGCCGGAAGGAGGGCATAGTGAAGAGAGTGTCTAAATATACATGGGTCTGTCTGCTGCTTGCGGCAGTCTTTGCCCTGGGAAGTACGGCAGGGATGAATGTGATCTTGCAGATGCGGGAGCGGCAGCGGCTGAAGGAGAGCGGTACCGTGGTGATGGAATCTCCCGTGCTGGCATGGCAGGATCCGGCTGCAGAGGATATTGCCGCGGGAGAGGGTGATGAGACGGGGGAGACGAAGGAAGATGCAGAGCGTATTTTGACTGTGGAGCAGATGGAGCAGGTGATCAAATACAGGAATCACTGTGAAGGGGAGATCCTGCATGAACCGGCAGTTGGACAGATCACAATGGAGGAGGCCATCGCTTCCGGAGAAAACTGGCTTGTGGAGATGGATTTTTGGAAAAGACAGAATCCGGAGTTTTTATCCCGAAGGGCATCTTTGGGGGTAAAAGCGGATCTGAGTACGCTGGAAGTACCGATGGAATCCTGGTACAGTTTTTGGACGGTGCGCTTTTCCAATGAGTATCTTTATGCAGATCTGTCCATCAATGCAGTCACGGGTAAAGTGTGGGATGCGGAGATATCGCTGTACGGGAATATGGCGCACAGGCAGTCATTTGATAAGCTGGAGCTTTTTGTCCGGCTGGCAGGTGTGCAGGGGGAAGTGGAGAAGTTTGCGCAGACAAATCAAAGCGGGTCGTTGGTGTATATAGCGGTAAAAGGGAGTCAGTTGTACGCGGAGCAGGGCTATTATACTGCGAATACGACCCGGATCAATGAGTTTATTGAAGATGGAAGGAGTACAATAGTTGAGCTGCATGACCAGCGGGTGATAGAGTATCGTCTGAGAGTAGAGGAAAAAGAATCCTGATCTTTTTTACATGTATGACACAATTTCAACGAAAGTATGACGCAACACTCTGATAGGATGAAAGTATCTATCCTGTCAGAGTGTTTTTATGAGATAGAATATGGACTAGAAAATTGCTCCGGATCTTACGAAGCCGCGTGGCGGCGGGGTCAGAGAGATCAGGATGACATTGGGGGAAAGAGGAATGAGGAATTATATGGAGAATGACAGAGAAATGGAGCGGCAGATGGAATACAGGAGAAGGAAGCAGTTGAAAAAGTTACAGAGAAATATTTTTTTCATTATTTTGGGTATGATCCTGGCCTTGTATGGAATGCGGATCCGGCAGTTAGGCGTATCTCTGACGAAGGTACAGACAACTTTGAAACAGATAGAAGTCTTACAACAGAAAGCGACTGAGAACGGGAGCAGTTCGGATGCAGAGGATATATTTGGAGAACGGCAGGCCGGCGGACAGCAGACAGCGGATTTTATCAGCAGTATCAAAGCAGTGCATTTGGACAAACCCATCAAACGGACACGGGAGGAAGCCGTGAAGCGACTGGAAGAGTTGGGGCAGTCGAATCCGGTTATCGCACAGATTGGGCGCAATAGTTCCCTCTATCCGGAAAACATGCTGACGGCGTTGGCCAATAATCCTGAAATGGCAGATTTTGCAGCGGGATATTTAGAGAGAGACAAGGTGGCAGCAGGGGAGCTGACGGAGGAGGAAAAGAGACAGGATTTTCCGCTTTTTCTCCAATGGGATCCACGGTGGGGCTATGCTTCCTATGGGATTGACAGTAATATTGGTCTGTCGGGGTGCGGCCCGACCTGTATGTCGATGGTGCTGTACTATCTGACAAGGGATGAGACACTGACACCGGACCGGATTGCCGATCATGCCATGGAAAATGGCTACTATGTGGAAGGAACAGGAACTGCCTGGGCTTTGATGCAGGATATGCCGGGGCTGTATGGAGTGAGAGTGAGTGAACCGGAGGTGTCCGAGTATGGTTTCCGGAATTCCTTGTCGAAGGGGCGTGTGCTGATCTGTGCCATGGGTGCGGGGGATTTTACGGCAGCCGGGCACTTTATCGTGATCTATGGGTACGATCAGGACGGTTTTATGGTAAATGATTCTAATTGTGTTGCGAGAAGCAAGAAGAGGTGGACTTTCGACGAAATCCGCGGACAGATCAAGATGGTATGGGCCTATGAGCCGCAGAAGAAACAGTTCGAGGAAGAGCAGGTGATCACTTTTGTGGATTATGCAGGGTAAGTTGAATATAGTATTCGATTTTGACGGGGGATTTTTGTGCCAAAAGAGGAGTGGATTCGGCAGTATGGGTTCGCATTTGAAGGTTTTTGATTCCGGCAACAAAACTACAGATTCGATAGATTATCGCAGATAACAACCCAAACAGCGTAGCTGATATCCATAGCCTGCTTAGGGAAAAGGAGTCAGAGGCAATGGACATTTGATGAGATCCGCGGACAGATTAAAATGGTCCGGGCTTATAATCTGCGAGAGAATAGAAAACTGTTTTTGTTTATAAATGTATGAGAGCATGCTATAATAAAACTACTTAGTAAGTTGAAATGGGGATAATTCATAACTTGCTTTTATTCTAGTACTCCGTACTGAAAACCCTTGTGCAAATATTTCAGTCTATTTTCCCGATTGCACAAGCCCAGAATACTCAACGTAGCCCGCTACGCCTCCGTTTCTGAACTTGTACACTCGAAAAAATATCCTCGAAAATTTGCACAGGAACTTCAAGTACGGAGTACTAGCGAACAATGAGCCAAGTACCGTGCTTGTAGCCAGGTATTTGACTCGCAAGAGTAATTTTCAGATATTCGATCAATATACAATTAAAGTGGAAGACAGGCTTCATATGTTTTCAGGGATGTTTATGCACGAGATTGGAGGATAGGCCATGAAAAAAAGATTGTTTGCAATGATTCTCGCTCTTTTGACCGTAGTCTCAGGATTGCCGGTAGAGGCAGCTGAAACATCAGAAGAGTTTACTGCGGAGACAGCTGACGAAGTGGAGGCGGAAGGCAGCAGTGTGCTGCCGGAAATTTCGGAAGATATAAAAATAGCCGGCAGTAATGGGATATTATACGACAATATCATGTATTTGTCGGCAAGGACAGTGATGGCCCTGGAGGAAGACACGCGAAGCCTTTACTATGACGTGTGCGATGAGATTGCCTATTATAAGGAAAATGGATACGAATTAGAGGATGTTGTATTTGCGGTGGATGCCGAGGGGACTCTTTATTTTTCCGTATCCATTCCATCGAAAATACTCGATGATATTCAGGAAAAAATGATGCAGGAAATGCTGTACATAACTGAGGATGTTATAAACATAACAGCAGAAGATGCGGACGAGAAGAACGAAAACACGCAGGAATGCAGGATCGATGAAGATACAAAGGAGGGAATGGAGAGTACAGAAGAGGGCATAACAGAGGAGAATATAGATGAGAGGAACGAAAACGCAGGGGATGACATAGCGGAGGAGGACAATAAAAGTGCAGAAGAAGGTATAACGGAAGAGAATGATGAAAGCGTAGAAGAAGGCATAACGGAAGAGGATGACGAAAGCGCAGAAGAAGGCATAACGGAAGAGGATAATAAAAGCGCAGAAGAAGGCATAACGGGAGAGGATAATGAAAATACAGAAGATGATATCATAGAAGAGAATGCAGATGAGAGGAACGAGGGCACAGGAGATAATATAACAGAAGAAACATCGGAAGAGGAGAATAAGAGCGCGGACGAAGAAAGTGCAGCGGAGGAGGCCGCAGCAGAGGAAGAGGAGCAGACAGAACGGCCTGTGTCAGAACGTGGGACGGAGGGATTTACCGCCGAAAACCTGGATATGCTTCCGGATTTTGCGGAAGAGACATTTGACGTGATCGAGACGGTAAAAGTTGATAATGTGATCGAGCTGGGGTATGGGAATGAAAACGATCAGGTTCAGATCAAAACGATAACGCCGACCAGCGGCTATTTTTACAATCAATTATCGGCTGAAGAAAAGAAGATCTACAGCGCGGCAAAACCGAACTTTACAGGCGGAAAGAATTTCTTTTCCTATCAGATGCGTAATACAGGAAATTTTAACTGGAATCCGATCTGTCATGCGGTGTCGGCAGTGATGCTCACATATCCAGATAAGACAGACTGGATGGCAAGACCAGGCAGTTTGCGTGCGAAAGGAACCTATCAAGGAGGAGGCTCTGCGATAAATTATACGATCAGTTATGATAAGTCAAAGTATTACAGCGGTTCGCTTAACGAAAAAGCAAAGACGCAGATCCAGACGATTGCAAATGCGGCTCAGCAGTATGCTGCGGAGCGTTATCCAGGTTCTCCCGTATATGGAATTGTGCAATATTTTGATACATGGATCTGTGAGAACAATTATTACGAGATGCTTGGCGCGTTAGAAAGTTTAAAGGGGCAGCCTGACGACGTAAAGAAAATATATTACTATTGCCACTCGGCATACGGAATTTTACTCAATGGATATGGTGTCTGTGAAAGCTATGCCAGAGCAATGTCAAGGCTTCTCGATGCGGTTGGCATTCCAAATATGTATGTAATAGGAGATACATCGAGCGGATTTCATGCGTGGAACTATGTGCAGATGCCTAACGGAAGTTGGTATCTGGTAGATTCCACATGGAATGATGCGGTCGATCCGAATCAGACATGGTCATGGGGGACATATCTGTTGATCGCGGATGATGGAAACCATATTCCAACGGGAGCCAGCTGGGGCGGTGAAAGAAATTTCGATTATCCGTCTCGGGCAGACAAAGACTATGTGCCGTCTACCGAAAGTATTTCATTTGAAACGGCAGTCTGTCATTTAAAACCGAAGGAAAAGGAGACAATTCAGGTATCCGGGTGGGATTATATCAAGAATGCGCCGAAAACGTGGTCCAGCAGTGATACGAAAGTTGCAAAGGTTGACAATAACGGCAAGGTCACAGCGGTTGCGCCGGGGAAGGCTACCATTACACTGGCGGCGGCAGGTATGACAGCGTCCTGTGAAGTATGTGTGTATCAGGTAAAGGCTGTTACTTCTGCGAATACTAATAAGAATAGCGATACGCTGTCTTTTGGTATATCCGGGACACAGGGAGCAAGCGAGGATGCAAAAAATATAGTATTAAATGTAAATATGGGAAATTCACCATATGATGCGGAGTGGGTGCTTGCAAATGGGAAAATATCGTATCCCGTGATCACCTATACAAATAAGAAGGTCAATGTCGCAACAGCGTATGTTGAAAAGATTGAACAAAATCAGATAACGCTTACGATCATACCGAATGCTGCGGGGACTACAAATATAAAAGTTGCATTTGCCGGTAAGACAGCGACCATAAAAGTATCAGTGGGCAAGGTCTTGCAGGAAGATTGGTTTGCGATAGATAAAATTGAAGGGGACCAGATTTCCTACACGGGAAAAGCGATCAAACCGAAGGTGACGAAAATAACCACGGAAAAGGTAACATACAAAGTAACATACCTGAACAATAAGAATGTGGGAACTGCAACTGTCAAAATAACCGGTACAGGTAAATTCGGCGGAGAGATCCTTTATCATTTTAAGATCACACCGATCGACATCACAGACGCGGTTTTCTCCAAAGCCTTAAAGGATAAGATTTACAATGGCGGCGTTAACGCTCCGGCAACAACGATAAAGCTTGGCAAGAAAACACTCAGGATGAATACAGATTATACAATCTTGTATAACGGAAGAGAGAGGGAGATCATTCCCGCAGGTACCTATACAATTTCAATTCGGGGAAAGGGAAATTACGCAGGGACAGCGGCTCTGACACAACTCTATACGGTAAAGCAGAATACCATTGCCAAAGTCACGGCTTCATGTCCACGTACGGTAAAGTATACAGGTAAAGCGCAGAATCCGGTGACGGTAAAGATTGGCAAGAATGTTCTGCCGGAAAGCGACTATACGGTTGTCTATCATATAGGAAGTTCAAAGAGCGGCAAAGAGATCAGATACCCTCTTGCTAAAGGAAAATACACGGCTGTCATTACCGTTAAAGGTAACAATCTGACAACGACATCAAAGAAAACAGAGATCGTAAAGCGATTTACGGTGAAATAGAAGGTGAACCGCCAGGCGTCGTCGGATGCGCAGCAGACGCTTTTATGAAGGATAAGCGTTGAATTGCTATAAATAAAGAGTGAAGTTTAGCTGTTGATAACTAAACTTACACTCTTTATTTTATGCACCCTTTACTTCACTTCGATCTTCCGCACTTCTTCCTTCGCGGTAATCTCCTTCTTCGGGAACTTCACTTCCAGAATACCGTTGTTGTAGGAAGCGTCGATATCGCCGGGCTCCACGTCGTTCACGCGGAAACTTCTGGAATATGAGCTGTAATAACGCTCCCGGCGGATATATTTGCTCTTGTCCTCTTCGTTCTTTTCTTCCTTATGGGAAGCGGAGATGGTGAGCAGATTGTCCTTCAGGTCAATGTTGATATCGGACTTGTCGAAGCCGGGCAGTTCCGCCTGCAGCAGGTAGCTGTCGCCCTGGTCGATCACGTCCGTCTTGAAGGCGTCGAAGGTAGCCAGTTCATTGTTGCCCCAGAAGTTCTTGAAGGCGTTGTCAAACATCTGATCGAAGGAATCATCAAAAAACATGGGTTTATAGGTACGATTGTTGAATAATGCTGGTCTTAACATATAAGTCACTCCTCTTTTCTTATACTATGCGGCCTACGCTCCGGCGGTGTGCCGCATGTGTTATCTGTTATCAGTATGACCGGATTTCGGGTTCCGATGCATCTCGGATAACTTGTTTGCTGTTTATAATTGTTATACAACATATATAACATGAAATCAATTATGGAAATCTAAAGCATTTCTTAATAAAAAATAAAGCGGGATCTACAAAAATTATATAGGAAGCAGACTTAGAATATGGTAGCATAGAGGAAGAAACGAAGAGCCTCGCATGGGGAAAATAAAACGCGCGCAAGGCAGCGCAGAAAAGAGGGATTCATGAGACTGGGAGCATTGGAAGCGGGCGGTACCAAAATGGTATGCGCCGTAGGAAACGAAACGGGGGAAATCTTCGAGCAGATCTCCATTCCCACAGAAACGCCGGAGATTACCATGCCGAAGCTGATCGCTTATTTTAAGGATAAGCAGGTGGACGCTTTAGGGATCGGGTGTTTCGGGCCGGTGGAACTGGACCGGCAATCGCCGGAGTATGGGCATATTACTACTACGCCGAAGCTGGCGTGGCGGAATTATGATATTGTCGGCGCTTTTCGGGAAGCGCTTGGCTGTCCGGTGGGTTTTGACACGGACGTGAACGGGTCTGTGCTGGGGGAAGTGACCTTCGGGCAGGCCAAAGGAAAGAAATGCGTCATCTACCTGACCATTGGCACCGGCGTTGGCGGCGGCATATACATAGACGGTAAGCTGCTGCATGGTATGCTGCATCCGGAGGCAGGACATGTGCTAATCCGGAAGAGGAGCGATGACGCATACGAAGGCAAGTGTCCTTATCATAAGACCTGTCTGGAAGGTCTTGCGGCGGGTCCGGCCATTGAAGCGCGCTGGGGACAGAAGGCGGTGGAATTGAAAGACAGGCCGGAGGTGTGGGATCTGGAGGCGGACTATATCGCGCAGGCGCTGGTGGGCTATATCCTGACGCTCTCACCGGAGATGATCATTTTAGGGGGCGGCGTGATGCACCAGGAACAGCTTTTCCCATTGATCCGGGAAAAAGTGACCCGGATGCTGGGCGGCTATATCCAGACGGAAGAGCTGGCGGATATGGAGCACTATATCGTGCCTGCAAGCCTGCACGACGATCAGGGGATCATGGGTTGTCTGGAGCTGGCAAGAAGAGAGAAAGCAGGCTGTGTATAATGTGTGAGGCACCTTTTTCAGTGTAGATTCTTTCAATGAGGCTGTTGCTGAACCCGGCAATTCCACGACAGGAGGCCGCGTGCAGCAACAGCCTTGTTGCTTTTTCATCCTATAGGAAGTGTTTTTGCCTGTGGGCGCATTGCGATCCGGTACAGAAAATGCAGTCATGAGTTTATCAGGGAGATCTGATCATCAATCTGCATCATGTAATGGATTTTAGCTGTGCGCAGTCTTTTGGAGAGAGTTTAAGAGTTGAGGTGCTTTGTGTCTGCGGAATGTCTCATGCTCCGGTATACAGGTAACGCAGATAATCCAGAGCGGAATCTATGCGCGGACAGTTTGCGACAATACCCAGATAGACGGGTTCGCTGAATCCGGCCTGCCAGATCAGTTTCGTGCGGGAAAGATCTATCCCGTAAAAAGCTTCTTTGGTTTTCGCACTGTAGGTGAGAGAATCGTCAAACAGCATATCCATGGCATTATCTTCCAAGATAACAATATTCTTTTCCAGTTGAGATGACACAAGGTCATACAGGTCCGGATCTTCTCTGCACAGTAATTCTTTCAGATCGTAGAGATAGCCGCTTTGTGAGAAAGCGTCGAAGGCTTCCCTGTTCATCAGAACCACATCCATCAGTTCACCGTCAATGGCGGCTTGGATTTTCATGCGGGAAGCATAAGTATATTCGTGGTACTGATTCGTCTCGTTGTCCGTGAGATAAAGTCCAGTATACAGCTCCAGCTCGTTTTTGGAAGGATTCAGGTTCAGGTAATCCAGAAAATCTCCGGTAAGTTCCTGCGTCAGATCCTCCCCTGCGGCCACATTGACAAGAGCGGCGTACAACACGGTGTCTTTATGAGTAATGCGGCCGTAGAGCATATAGCCGGCGGCATACAATACGATACAGAGGACTGCCAGCGGCAGTTTATAGTAATCCCAGATATATTGTACTTTCTTCCTGCCGTGCAGCGTCCGCAGGTTTTCGTCCCTGAGAAATGCCGCCGGATTAAATGAAGCGTGTTTCATAAGCTGCCTCCAGGGTTTTTTATCGTCGGCCGCTCCGGCGTTTCTGCCGCGGTATGGTCTGTTTCTGTAAGGTCTGCCACGGCATTGCCCGTCACTACACAGTCCGGATCCTGGACGTCTGCTCCGGCATCTGGAAGCTCCTCCGTCTTACCCTGGCATATCAGCAGAATATTGGAAAGTAGGTAGGAGCAGAGCAGAGCGCACAATCCCTCCCCGAAAATAATGGCCGGTGTGAAAATGTTAATCACAACAAAGGCCATGGCAAAGTAAATAACAGCCATGAGAGCGGTGCACAGAAGGAAACGCATGCCGATCATGATCGCGTTTTTGAACATGGCAAAGGTCGTATTGTCGAACCTTGCGAGCAGTGGGAAGATGTACATGAGGACGATGGCGTAAGCGACGAGAGCGACAAAGAAAACCGCCGTGCCGATGGTCCAGAGTACATTTTCAAAACGCATGTGGTAGAATACATATCCGTCAAGCGCCAGGGCGATTCCCAGCGTCAGAAGGATCAGCCAGATTTTGGTCGCCTGTTTGAAATTTGCCTGAAAGGAATGGAAAAAGGCTCTGGTCAGGCTGCCTTCTTCATTCTTCGCCACCTTTAAAGTTACATAGAAAAGGGCGGTTGTGGATGCGCCGATCGTAACGACAGGCAGACAGCAGATAAACCATAAAACATTCAGGTAAGCGCTGTAGGACAGTTTGGTAAGAAATGACATCAGCGGCCCCTCCGGGCTCAGTAGATTGCGCATGGCGGCGTTCCTCCTTATTTCTGTACAATTCCTTAGTCTTCGGTGGATTCCCTGTAGATCAGGCGTGTCTCCGTATGAACCGTGCGGAAATTGAGGGACGGTTCCTTGATTCGGGACATCAGCAGATTCACCGCGGAAAATCCCATGATCTGACTATGGATGTGGATTGTGGTCAGAGTGGGCGACATGATTCTGGATTCCGGGGAGTCGTCGAAGCCGCACAGGTAGACATCGCCGGGAACGGAAATCCCCAGTTTCTTAAATACCTGCAGAGTGTCTATGGCAATAAAGTCGTTCGCACAGATAAATACGTCCGGCAGAGTATCCAGATTCCGGAGTTGTTCCATTAAGTAATCCGGATAGGCCGACCCCTCAAAAGTCTTCTGTACGGGATTGTCGCCTGTAATGCAGTATTCGTCAGGACAGGGAAGACCGGACAGATACATGGCATTCCGGTAGCCTATATACCGCTCAAAAAAGGACTGGCAATGTGTCGCTTTTCCTATGAATCCGATCCTTGTCTTCCCGCGCCGTACCATTTCCTTCACAAAAACATGGATGTTGGATTGGTTATCCATAATAAGGCGATCCGCGCCCAACGGTTTATCCAGCCCGGTCACCGGTGAATCTACGAGAAGAAGGGGAATATCCAGTCCGCAGAGCATGGAACAGTATGCGAGATCGAACATTTCAATACACATGATCCCGGCGGTTTTTTCCTTATTATAAGTGGCCGGCATCCGCAGATTCTTTATCTCGGTATCCTGAAGCCGGTGCATGGTGAAGCTATAGCCCAGTGTGGAGAGCTCCCGCTGGAATTTATCCAGCATGGTGGAAGCAAAATGTGAATTCCCGATAAAGTTGGAAGTAAACAGGGAGATCTCCATCCTGGACGATCTGTCTGCCGCAGCAGGCTCCGATTTCTCAAAATGGGAGATATTTACATAGGAGAATTGTTTGTATCCCATTTCTATAGCTTTTTTCAGGACCTTCTGTCTGGTGGATTCGGCAAGGAGGCCGGTGTTGTTGATCGCCTTGGAAACTGTATTGCGGGAAACGCCGAGTTCGTCGGCGATATCCTGAATGGTAATTCGTTCTGCCATATCATATTACTTCCTTTTCCTGTACTGCAATTTTTCCACCTGTGCGGTTGCAATCCAATGACCAGTCTGCATGCCATTTATGGCAAT
>ERZ779637.806-NODE-806-length-17110-cov-15.303958_pt1 | contig 17110 bp, 14 predicted proteins | sample MGYA00514196_ERZ779637 | MGnify/ENA primary metagenome ERZ779637 (study PRJEB29562, sample SAMEA4376700) | mouse gut metagenome | isolation source: Cecum | study: EMG produced TPA metagenomics assembly of the A DSS colitis mouse model was used to assess the...
ACCGGACACCAGTTGATGATCCTGCTGCCCTTGTAGATCCAGCCTTTCTCGTGCATCTTGCAGAATACTTCGGTAACGGCCTTGTTGCAGCCCTCATCCATGGTAAATCGCTCCCTGTCCCAGTCGCAGGACGACCCCATCTTTTTCAGCTGGTTGATGATCCGCCCGCCGTATTCCTTCTTCCATTCCCAGGCGCGTTCTAAGAAACCTTCACGGCCCAGCTCCTCTTTGCTTGTACCCTCTTCTTTCAGCTTCTCGATGATGCGCACCTCGGTGGCGATGGAAGCATGGTCAGTGCCCGGCTGCCAGAGCGCATTGTACCCCTGCATCCTCTTATAGCGGATCAGGATGTCCTGCATAGTATTATCCAGCGCATGTCCCATATGCAGCTGTCCCGTGATATTTGGCGGCGGGATGACGATGGTAAAAGGCTTCTTCGTCTCATCTACCTCGGCATGGAAATATTTCTTGTCCATCCATTTCTGATACAGCCTGTCTTCCAACCCCTTCGGATCGTAGGTCTTTGCCAGTTCTTTACTCATGTTGTGTCCTCCTGTATGAATTGCTATTCATGATACGTTACTTTGTTCGTCCGGCTGCGCATCCGGTTTTGTATCATAGGACGCTCTTTTCTATGATGATCAGGGTGTCAAAAGATATTCTTTATAACTTTATAATATGAAAGGACATATTGCACAAAAACTCCCTTGTGTCGGCTCCGTCGAATGGATTTTCTAAATATTCCGACATAGTTGATGCGAGGACGAACGCAACCGCCCTTTACACGCCATCCAGGCGTGATACGGGCTTTTGCGGACATCCATGTCCGCAAATTGCTGGATATCGAGCGGACTATTAAGAAAATCTCAATCTCCTGCGCAAGACAACTGCGTGAGCAATTTGTGCAATATGCCATGCAAAATCTAAAGAGCACCTTTTGACACCCTAACCCTATGATACAAAAAAGCCCTCTGCCGATCCTGTCACGGCAAAGGGCGCATTCTGCGCGGTACCACCTTAATTTCTCACTTTAAATCTAATCCGTTAACGGGGATCGGGCGGGAACATCTACTGAGTTGTCTGCTCACAAAACTGCAGCGCCTCTTCCGTTCAACATTCCGGTTCAGAAGCTACCTTCCACAATTCCTCTCCGAAGCAGCCTTCCAGCCTGCGTCTGCTCTCTCTGGCGGCGGTCAAAAGTGTACTCCTCTTCGTCATCACCTGTAAAATATAGAAAAGATCTTAAAGCATACTATAAGGCAAACACCTCTTTACTGTCAAGTGGTCTGTTTCATTTTGCCGTCTGACAGGTAACGGTTCTTTACTATTCACGACGCCCTGCACCTTGCTGCATGGGCATTGAGTACGTAGTGCTCGCCGATAACTTTACGGTTTCAGGCATCCAACAGTTCAGCCCTAGTACTCCGTACTTGAAGTTCCTGTGCAAATTTTCGAGGATATTTTTTCGAGTGTACAAGTTCAGAAACGGAGGCGTAGCGGGCTACGTTGAGTATTCTGGGCTTGTGCAATCGGGAAAATAGACCGAAATATTTGCACAAGGGTTTTCAGTACGGAGTACTAGGCTTTACTGTCACACCTGACTTACCTGCGCATTATTCCCGTTCAGAAAGCAGCAGCATCAGGTTTACCCGGCCTGCTCCCGCAAATATTTCTGCAGATAATTCCGCAGTCCCTCCGCCGCCGCGCTCCTTCCCCTGCCACTGTCATAGACCAGCCGGATCTCCCGCTTTGGCGGTTCACAGTCAAGCGGAATCCGCACCAACTGCCCCGCATCCAGCCAGGGCTGAGCCATCTCTTCCGGCACAAATCCGATTCCCATACCCGCCCGGATCAACGGAATCAGAAGATCGGAAGTCGCCACCTCCGTATCCAGCCCAATATCCACATTCCGCCGAAAGAAGAATGCCCGATAAAGTTCGCAGGTTGCCGTGCCGCTGCCGATTCCCACCCAAGGATATGCCTGCAGATCCTGCAGACTCCATGGTCTGCAAAACGTTCCGCCGGAATCACCTTCTTCCCCCTTCTTTCCCTCTCCAAGTTCTCGGTAAGGCTCCCCGCCTGCCAGTATCTCCCGAAAACCGGTCAGTTTTGTGCCCACCAGATGTCCCGCCGTCTCGAAAGGCGTGGTGATCACGGCCAGATCCAGCCTGCCAAAGGAAAGCTGCTTCAAAATATCCGGCGTGGTATGATTGTGAATTTTGATCCTGACTCTCGGACAGGTTTCCTTAAACGACCGCAGCGCATCCAACAGAAATAAATGCAGCGCCGTTTCTGTCGCACCGATATCCACCGTCCCCGTACCGTCGATCATCTGCGTACCGATCTCCTCCTGCGCCCTTAACAGCTGATGAAAAGCAACCTCCACATGGGCATACAGACGTTCCCCCTCCTGTGTCAGCGCGATCCCTCTCGCCTCCCGCACCAACAGCTTGCATTGCAGCCCTTCTTCCAACAGTTTCATGATTCTGGTCACATTGGGTTGATTGCTGCCCAGCGCGGCGGCAGCCCGGGTGATGTTCTTATACTTTGCTACATAATAGAAAATTTTGTAATACTCAAAATTAATATCCATCATACGCCCCGATCATTACAATAGTCTCTTGAATTCGCCACTGTCTTTATGTCATGATGCCAGGGTCAAAAGGTCATGTATGACATGCTTGTATGTCAATACATGACTTTGACCCTGGCATCATGTCATACAATATTACATACAATATTTATATATATATTATATAATCAATATATTTTTAATATTTCTTTGTTGGTATTATAATACGATATTGTATAAAAGACAAGAAAAGTAAGAAAGGACCGAATCTTATCATGAATAAAGACTTGACCAAAGGCGACCCGCAGAAAGTGCTCTGGGCCTTCTGCCTTCCCATGTTCGGAAGCATCCTCTTCCAACAGCTCTATAACATTGCCGACTCCCTCGTGGCCGGCCGGTTTATCGGGGAAAATGCCCTGGCCGCCGTGGGAAACAGCTATAATATCACCCTGATCTTCATCGCTTTTGCTTTCGGCTGCAATATGGGATGCTCCGTCATCGTCTCCCAACTGTTCGGCGCCAAAGATTACACCCGGATGAAAACCTCTGTCTACACCACCCTGATCGCCGGTGCCGTACTCTGCGCAGTGCTGATGTTTGCGGGGTTCCTGTCCTGCGACGTCCTGTTGCGGCTGATGAAGACACAGAAAGCCATCATGGCGGACTCTGCCCTCTATCTGGATATCTACATACTGGGACTGCCCTTTTTGTTCTTCTATAACATCGCCACCGGCATCTTCTCCGCGCTGGGAGACTCGAAGACGCCGTTCCTGTTCCTGGCCTTCTCCTCCACGGCAAATATCGCGGCGGACATCCTGTTCGTCGTCCTGCTTCAGATGGGCATAGCGGGCGTGGCGTGGGCAACCTTCCTCTGCCAGGGAGTCAGCTGCGTTTTCTCTGTGCTCCTGATCTTAAAAAGGCTGGCAAAGATCGAAGTGCCTTCCGGAAATGCAAAGATTGAAATTTTTTCCTGGGACCTGTTAAAGAAGATCCTCACCATCGCCATCCCCAGCGTCCTGCAGCAGTCTTTCATCTCCGTCGGCAATATTCTGGTACAGGGCTGTATCAACAGCTTCGGCGTCAGCGTAGCCGCGGGCTACTCCGCGTCCGTCAAATTGAATAATCTGGTCATCACCTCGTTCACCACCATCGGCAACGGAATGTCCAATTTCTCCGCTCAGAACATCGGCGCCAGGACCTATGCCCGGGTCAGAGAAGGGTTCCGGGCCGGGTTGAAGCTGGTATGGACCCTCTGCGTCCCTCTCTGCCTGCTCTACTTATGCCTGGGCAAGTATCTGCTTCTGCTCTTTATGGACCAGTCCTCCGTCAAGGCGCTGCAGACGGGACAGCAGTTCTTGTGGATCGTCTCCCCTTTTTATTTCGTGATCTCCGCCAAGCTGATCTCCGACGGCGTCCTGCGGGGCGCAGGTGCGATGAAACAATTTATGACCGCCACTTTTACCGATCTGATCTTACGAGTGATGCTGGCCTTCATGCTCTCCGCAGCCCTGCGCTCCGCCACCGGCATCTGGCTTTCCTGGCCCATCGGCTGGTGCCTGGGAACCGTACTCTCCCTTCTTTTCTACAAAAAGGGAGAGTGGCACACAGGCTCTTAAGTCAAACACTTCCCGAAAAGCACAGTGCACTATCTGCCCTCCGCCAGCCGGTAGGACACTGTGTAGGTTCCGGCATGCAAGCGGCACACCCCTTCCTGCACATCCGCGAACATGGGATTCGTCCGATCCTCATAGATCTCTTGGGGCGCCAGCGGCAGCGTAAGAAGCGCGCTGCAGTTAAAGGGTACCGTCACGGACAATGTCACATGCTCCCTGTCCGTCAATTCCCAGCTGCAGGCATAGACCCCTGACGCAGAATCATAGGATGCCTCCATACTGCGCACCCGCCGGTTCAGCGTCGGCGCAAATCTGGCCTTTCTGAATCCCGGCGCCTCATCTATGCTGTCGATACCGGCCGCATGGCGGAACATCCATTCCAGCACGGAACCGTAGGAGTAATGGTTCATGCTGGTGCCCGAGATAGTGCCGTCCTCCCGCAGGCGTATGGATCAGTTCCACCGGCTCGAACGTCTCGTGCACCGTCACCGACAGGCTCATCCGCTCCGTCAGACTCCGTCCACTCCGTTCTCCTGCTCTGCTTCCTCCTTCTTCCGCGTTACATGCAGATATCTGCGCAGTGCGCACAGAATACCTACGCTGATGACCGACACGAAATCGTCCACCGGCGTCGTATCACCCAGGATCATATGCCTTGCCACAAGGAAGATCAGCACTTCCATGACATTGTCGGAATTCGGCCGGCACAGCATCTGCAAAAACTCAATGCCGATGACGATGACAAAGACATCTTCCAGAAAAGGCTTGAACGCCGAAGTGTCCACCGCCAGCGAATGAAAGATCTCAAAATCCTTCAACAGACTATAAACGGACAACAGAATGCCAAACAGCACGATAACTGCCATCACACTCTCCAAAGCTTCTCCCGTCCGCTGAATATTTTTCTTAAATCTGCTCATAAATCGTTCCATAATAATCACCCATCCCAAATCTGCTGCAGCTACACGGCACCGTCCCTCCGTATTGAAATAACGCTGCATTCTTACCTCTCCATAGATATGATTTCCTGATACGATTTCATTCTATCATTATCTATTGGGGATGTAAAGAAAACAGCGTTCTTTCAACAGATGCACCCGTTCTGTCAGTCCGTAGACCTCAGCCGCTTCACCAGACTGTCCTTCTCCAGATCGTGGAAACACAGATAAGGAACAAGCACGGCAAACAGAAGCAGCAGCGGCGTACAGATCACCAGCGGCAGAAGCGTAAACCTAAAGGTCGTAAAGCCGCCCTCCACCAGGGTCCGCACACCGATCCCCACCGCCAGGGAACTGATCACGTAGGTACACAGCAGTGTGATCCATGCATAATCCATTCCTTCCCAGACAAGCAGTTTACACAATTGTGACTTCGTCATTCCCACGCTCTGCATCATGGCGAACTCTTTTCTTCTGGACACGATGGCGGTGACCATGGAATTGACAAAGTTCAGCACACCTACCAGAGCGATCACGATGCTGACCACATTGCCCATCACCGCGCTGGACCTTGTCTCACGGCGGTACTGCGCGGCCTTGGAAGTCCGGGTGGTAAGCGGGATGCTCACTCCCGTCTCTGCACTGTAACGATCCAGCATTTCCTGGGCAGCATCCAGATGCGCATCCTCCACGTCAAAGAATACTTTACGCGGTGTATTCTGGGGCCAGCGCTCCCGAAAAGTCTCCATGGGCACGATAAACTCCAGATAATGCCGGTCCTTATTCTCTGCACCTCCCTCTTTTGCCCCTGCCGTAACGACCGTGAATTCGTCGAGCACCGCCATGATGGTATATTCCCGGCCCTCGATCTCCACGGTATCTCCCACCGAGACCGTAGGCAGCGTCTGTCCATCTTCCTTTGTCATGGCAAGACCGGCAGCAATCGCATATTTTCCTGTGGCAAACTGCTCCGCATCATAGCTTCCGGCAAGTACATGCGCCGCATCGGTGTAGGCATCCAGCACAATGCCGTCCAGACCGTAGACCACCGCCCCAGCTCTTTTCTCATCCACTGCTTCCTGTATGGACTTTGGTCCCACAGGATCATAAGATGCCCAATCGGCCAGCACATCGTCCGTATAAAAAGCCTGCATGTTCGCAATGGTCTGCTCACTCAGTGCGATTTCTGTCTCATGACTGTATTCGTAACCGATGCCCTCCAGGCCTTCCAGCGCCTCCACCTGCGCGATCAGTTCCGGATCCAGGGTATCACCGTAAGGGTCGTATCCCTTCATGTACTCTTCACTTGTGGCCTGATCCATCTGGAAATCACTCAACATCAATTCTTCCAGATACTTTTCCATATCAAAAGCGGCATTCTTGGCATAGAAGGCGCTCATCAGTGTCAGCCCCAGCGTCAGGGAACAGATGACCGTCACGGTGCGCTTTCTGTTGCGGCCCAGATTGGACCACGCCAGAGCAGGCAGACCGGCGCTGCCGCTGCGTCTTTTTACAGAGCGTCCGCCCCGCTGTACGTCATTATACCGAAGCGCCTCCATGGGAGAAACCTTCCCTGCCATCTTGGCCGGACGCATACAGGAGATCAACACGGTCAGACCCGCAAACGCCGCCGAACCAATAAAGATCAGCGGGTTTACTGATACCCGAGCGTCTTCCATCTGGATCCAGACAGGCACCAGCACCATACCCAGCAGATACCCCAGAAGCATGCCGACCGGAATTCCCAGAAGGCACAGCCTCCCGGCCTGCCCATAGATCAGCCTCTTCAACTGTCTGGCCGTCATGCCCAGCGTTTTTAACTTGCCGTAGAACTGGATATCCGTGGTCACGGAAATCTGGAAGATATTATAAATGATCAGGTAACCGGCCACAAACACCAGGATCATCCCCAGATACATGGGCAGGCTCTCCTGTGCCGCCATACGGTTCATGTCCGGATCATAGGCCAGATTCACGCCGTATTCCAGCTCCGTCAGTCCGGTATCCTCCAGAATCCGGTCCATGGTCTTCTCAATCTCTCTGTCACTATACAAATTTACCTGCCCCATGCAAATGCCGGCGAGTCTGCTGTCCGGCACCTCTTCCGCAGCCCCGGAATCTGCGGCCTCCAGCTGTGCCGTCACGTCCTCCGCAAACTCCCTGCTCACCCAGGCCATACTCGCATAGGAAGATTCATTTCCTTCCCAGAATCCGCACAGCGTGAATTCCGACACCCTGTTCTCTTCTTCCTGAAAATCCGCGATCCATTCCAGAGTCACCCGCTGCCCCAGCTCATGGGGAATGCCAAGCTTATCCAGCACGATATTATCCAGCGCGATCTCGTCCGCCGCCTGCGGCATTTTACCCGTAACGGGCTTTGCAAAAGAATGTTCCGCATAGCTCTCATCCGCAAAACGTATCTCCACCTGCCGCCCCGACAGCTCTTTTCCCTGTCCAATCCCTACAACCATACTGTAGCCTGTCTCGGCTACGTCGGGATGAGCCGCAATCTTTGCTGCCTGCTCCTCAGTTATGCTCTTAAAAGAAACCTGCCCATCATACCCCGTCTGCCGGAAAGTCATCTCGATTATATTCCTGCTCATGCTCTGGCTCAGCACAAAGAGCGTGGTAAACAGCAGCGTCGTCAGAACGATGGCCAGCGCCGCCACCAGATTGCGCCCTTTGTTCTGTCGGAAAGTTCTCCTGTTCAAAACGGAAATTGGTCTGAAATTCATCTCGTCCCCTCCTTCCCTGTCACGATCTTTCCATCCTCAATCCGGATCACCCTGTCCGCCTGCACCGCAATGTCCGGATTGTGGGTGATCATCACGATGGTCTGACGGAACTGCTCACTGGTCACTTTAAGCAGGCCGATCACATCGTCGCTCGTTCTGGAATCCAGATTCCCCGTAGGTTCGTCTGCCAGGATGATAGACGGCTTGGAGGCAAGCGCCCGGGCGATGGCCACCCTCTGCTGCTGTCCGCCGGAAAGGTTGTTCGGCAGACTGTCCAGCTTGCTCTCCAGCCCCAGAAGCTGCACGATCTCCATGATAAATTTCTGATCCGGTTTCCGACCGTCCAGTGTGATCGGGAAGATGATATTTTCCCAGACCGTCAGCACCGGTATCAGATTGTAATTCTGAAAAATAAAACCGATCTGTTTGCGGCGGAAGATCGTCGCCTGTTCGCTGGTCAGCTTCGACAGCTCCTGCTTCCCGATCCTCACGCTCCCTTCGCTTGGCACATCCAGCCCTCCCAGCATATTAAGAAGCGTTGATTTCCCACTGCCGCTTGTTCCGATGATGGCGGTAAACTTCCCCCGCTCGATCTCCAGATCCACACCGTCCAGTGCTTTCACCAACGCTTCGCCTTTTCCATAATATTTTTTTAATCCTGCTGCCTTTACGATTGCTTCCATGTTGTAATCCTCCTTGTCAGATCCCGTCCATATGCCGACAGCCTATGAACTGTTTCGTTAAGAGAATTGTAGCAGTCTAAAGTTACAGATCAGGTACAGAACCGGTACAGTTTTGTAACAATCGCCACGGGTAAGAATCAAAGCCCCCACTGCAAGCAGCCACCCGGCTCGTTGTTCGCGGGAATCAATCCACCACCCGCATCCTAAATGTAACGCTCTCCTGCCGCAGCATTTTCAGGCAGTAAAGCGGAACTGCCACCGCCACCGCAAACAGAACCGGCAGCACCAACCAGAGCGGCAGCAACGAAAACCGCCATGTGATACACCATGTATTGGTGTTGGCCAGCCACCACCGGCCCCAGATCCATGTGACCGCCGCCGTGACGGGCAAAAGGATCAACAGCATTATCCCATAGTAGAGCAGCCCCTCCCACAGCAGCATGTTGCGAAGCTGTCTGCCGGTCATGCCCAGACTCTCGTAGACTGCAAACTCTTTTCTGCGCACCAGCATCCTGCTCACAAGAGCGTTACAGAAATTCAGAATACCGATCACCAACATCACGCTCCCCACAAAAAAAGGGATCATATACTGGTGAAAAACGGCATTATGAAAATTCCACCGGTAGCTGGTAAAGGATGTCACCGTGACCCCCGTCCCCTCCAGCAGCTGCTCCAGAAACGCCTCGAATGCCGCCTGCTGTTCATGGTCGATATCCACCGCCACATTGCGGATGCCATGTTCCGGGAAAAGGGCGTCGAATGTCTCCATCGGCATATAATAGGTCACATTAAACTGTGCCTGTCTACTGTTCGCTCCGGAAACCATTGTGCTCTCGTAAGGAAGCGCCGCCATGATCTCAAACTCTCTGCCGCCCAGCTCTATTTTGCTTCCCACAGGCGGCGTTGTCCTGATATCGGGGGAATTCGCACCCGCAGCAAGGACATAGTCACCCGTGGCAAATTTCTCCGGTACAAATGTCCCTTCCATGATAATGCCCTGCGCCATCGCATTGTCCAGCATCAGTCCTTCCACCCCCATCACGACGCCGATATATTCCCCGCTCTCCCGCAGCCTCTCGTAACCGGCCATCCAGTCCGGATTCCCCGCCATGACCTCCTTCTCCGGCACGCCGTTTTCATCCTCTTTCTCAAACGAATCCACGATCGGTGCACGCATCGCTTCATCCGCATACAGAGGCACTTCCATGGAACTCACCGTCCCCATATCCGTCACGGCAGGATGCTCTGTGAGTGCCTGCAGAAGTTGTGCCGTGATGCTCCGGCTTGCGGGATTGTAACGCTGCAGAGTCGATGTGGCGGATGCATCCTCCAACCGATAATCGCTCAGGGACAGCCCGTCCACATACTTGTCCTCATCATAGCTGGTCTGCTGCGTCCAGATACCGCACAGGATACACAAGGACAGCAGCAGCGAAAAGACTGTCAGCAGCGACTGCCCTTTCTGTCGCGCCAGTCCGGAAACCGCCATCCGCCAGACGGTGGTGCGACGCCTTCTCCCCCTGTAGTCCTTCTTTCCCGGTCTGCCTTCCACAAACCGCATCGCCGAGGCAGGACTGCTCATCCCCACCCGCCGAAGCGGCAGCATACAAGCCGCCAGCGTAGTCAGCCAGGCAAAAAACGCCCCCGCCGCCAGAGGCCAGATGCGGAAAAACCGGATTGCCGGGTTCTGCTCCATCCCGATCACCACATAGGGAGCCACCGCCACATGCAGCAAAAGGCCCAGCCCCCACCCCGGCACTACCGCAGACACGAAATAAAAGGCCGCCTGCTCCACGGCCAGCACCCGGATCTGCCGCGGCGACATGCCCAGACTTTTGACTCTTCCATAGAAACGGATATTTTGTCCCGCAGAAATCCGCACGATATTGTAGATCATCAGCACGCCGCACAGCACCACGATCAGATTCATCTGGTAAAAACCCATTGCCGCACTGTCCGCGAATTCCCGTCTGGCTTCGTTATAGGCCAGGTTGGTCGTATAGGAGACCGTCTGCAGTCCCACACGATCAAGCATATCCTGTGCCTGTTCCTCCAGATTTCCCGGCCGGTACAGCGTTACGCCAAGCGCTGTCCGCGCAAGCGCATCGGGACACAGCGCCTGCGCCGTCTCCTCCGTGATCCACGCACAGGTTTCCGTCTGCCCCATCAGACTTTCCCACCATCCGCACAGACGAAACCGGTCTGTCCGCTCTGCCCCGCCGTCCGCCGGCTTCCAGCGAAGCACCACCTCCGTCCCGATCTCATGAGGAATGGCCAGCGAATTCATGGTAAGCTCATCCAGCGCGATCTCCCACTTCCGTTCCGGCATCCGCCCCGCAAACGGCACCGATTCCGTGGCCTTCGCCCACCCTTCTGACACAGCCGCCAGCTTCACACTGCGGTATTCCATCATATCGTCGCTGAGAGTCCCCACTGCCGACAGAGTAACCGCCTCCCGGATCCCGCTCAGCTTACACAGCGTCCGAGCCTGCGTTTTACTCATATCAAAGAACAGAATATGGCTGTTGGAGCCATACATCATCCTGTAAGTATACAGATAACCGTCCCGGATCATCCCGCCCAGCGAAAAGGAAAAGGTGTACAGCATGCACACCAGCGCCACCGCCGTCACCAGAAAAATGCTCCGCCCCTTATGAAATTTGATATCCCGCCACACCAGCCTGCGGCAGATTTTCAGATTATTATTCTGCAGCATGATTTACTCCATTTCTGCGCTGCTTTTTGCGCATATCTTCCCCTCTGGATTACTTTATCCAGTCCATCGAAGCCGCCTTACTGACTTACGATCCGACCGTCCTTCATCTGCACCACCCGGTCCGCAAGCTGCGCCAGCTCCAGGTTGTGCGTGACAAGCACCAGCGTCCGATGACTAAGCTGCGCCGTCATCTTCAAAAGCCCCGCCACATTCTGCCCGTTCTGCGAATCCAGATTGCCCGTAGGCTCATCCGCCAGAATAATGGCAGGCTTCGCCAGAAGCGCCCGGGCAATGGCCGCCCGCTGCTGCTGTCCCCCGGACAACGCCCCCGGATAGACCTGCAGCTTATCCCTAAGCCCCAGAAGCTCTGTCATCTCCTCCAGAAACTTAAAATCAGGTGCAGAGCCGTCCAGGTCCAGCGGAAACAGGATATTCTCCTCCACGGTGAGCGTGGGGACCAGATTATAATTCTGGAAGATAAAGCCAACCTTCTTCCGGCGAAAGACCGCCCGCTGTTCCTCCCGCAGACCGCCCAGATTCACGCCGTCCACGATCACCTCGCCCTCCGTGGGCACATCCAGAGCTCCCATCATATTCAGAAGCGTCGTCTTACCGCTGCCCGACGCTCCCACAATGGCGACGAACTCCCCCTGCGCAACCGACAGATCCACACCGTCCAGTGCCTTGACCTGACTGTTGCCACTGCCGTAATATTTCTTTACATGACGTATCGTTACACTGTTAAGGATGTCCATTACACTCTTCCCTTTTCTTTGCTATTTCTTTGCTGCTTCTTCCTTATTTTTCCATTCCGAAGCATTCCAGTCTTCTCTCTCATTTCCTGCTGGTCTTCCTTTGTATTGCTGTTGTCATGAACAGATATCACTATCACAGAGCAGGAAACAGCCAAGCACTTTTCTACCGGAATACAGTATAGCAAATATCCCTACCCATGTGCAATTTCTATTGTGAAATCCAAATCGATAAAACTATCCTATTATAGTATAGTTTTTGTACTATTCTCCATTTTATCAATCTGCTTTGTCATTTTCTGTCTCATCACAAAATAACCTGGGATATGCTTAGAATAACCTTTCAAGAAACTTACAGAAATACTTTCGCGGGATAGTTCTCTAGATTTTAAAAAGAATTTATTTATAATTTCGTCAATCTTATAGTATTTAGCCTACTTAAAACAGCATGACAGCGGGGACTGTTATCAGCCTCCGCTGTCATGCTCATGATCATGGTCATAAATTGCTCATCAGAGAATTTATTCAGCCTTCTCTTTCCTGATCAATACATGATAAATTGTCGTAGCAAAACTTGATGCCAGCAGAATTTCCACAACATTATTTATGTATTTATTCAGGTCAATGCCCATCATATTGAAAATAATGTGGATCAACATCAAGATAAACATTACGATCGCCACCGCGGCAGCTCCTTTTAGAAAATACTTCATAACCTCCTGTTTCCTTTCCAAATATATTTATTTTCTATCAAACAGTATACCAAGGAAAACAGCAGTTCTCCCAAAACAGTCATAAAATACCTTATTTCATGAATAAGTGCAGTTTTTTCTTTCCTGAATACACACTTATTCTTCATTTTCGCCGGACAGTGCTTGCTACGAAGAATGATATAAAGTATAATTAGGCGTGCAAATACCAAAAGAAGGAATCTACCTAAATGTTATTGTCTTTTTTTCAGCTTTCCCTTGCTGTTCGCAATGTATGGCCCGGACGTATGAGCCTCAAAGCATTTATCGTTCTTTATCTGTCGCTGCTGCTTGCCGGAATGCCCATAAAGCTCCTGTCCTGTATACCCTACGGCCTGTTCGGTATTCCGGCGGTCATTTGTATTTACGGGCTGGTTTTCTGCCGGGATACCACCGCCCAAAATGTCTGTATGGGTATGATCGGATTTGTGCTTGCACTCGTGACGGATAACCTGGTGTCAGGCTTTCTGCATATGCTGATCCCCACATCTTTCATCGAGCAGCCGTATGTTTCTTCCATTGTCCATATGATTCATATTCTGCTGTTTTACTGGGCGACGCTTTTTTGCGGCAGGCTGCTCAGGAAACTGCTGCTTTCAGGAAAAAGTCTTTTGCGCCTTCAACAGACATGGTATCTGATCGACGCCGGATTGCTGCTCCTTATCACCATCTATCTGTTCGACGATCTGATTCCGGGACAAAACGGCTCTGTCGGTAAAATGATATACAATAATGTCCTGCATATTTCAGGGTATCTATTCGTTATGCTCTTTCTGCTTCTGGCTATGCACTGCTCCTATCTGGAAAAAATGCAGACAGAGGCGAAGCAGAAAGCCATGCAGGACTTACAGGATTACACACACAATCTGGAAGCCATGTATAACGGTCTGCGCTCCTTTAAGCATGACTATATCAATATTTTACTCTCCATGTCCGGCTATATTGCAAACCGTGATATAGACGAACTAAAGCAATATTTTGAAACAAAGATCTACCCCACAAAGAATTTGATCGACCAGGGGGATTACAAGCTGAATCAACTCGGTAATATTGATGTATTGGAGATCAAAAGCCTGCTCTGTGCAAAGATGATCTACGCCCATGAATCGGGGATTGATGTCACGATCGACATTCCCTGCAGAGTGGACAGTTTTCCGATGAATACCGTAGACCTCGCCCGAATACTGGGAATTTTTCTGGACAACGCGATCGAAGCCGCGCCTTTAGCGCAACAGCCGCAAACAGGCTTAAACATCATTCGGCACGAGGCCGGCGTATCCATCACCATCTCCAACAGCTTTCAGGATCAGGGCGCAGTATTACACAAATTAAAGCAAAAAGGCTTTACTACAAAGACCGGACATCAGGGAATCGGGCTTTCCAATGCCCGGAAGATCATCAGTTCCTATGACAACGCTCTGCTGGAAACCTCCATGCAAAACGGCCGTTTCACGCAACATCTGGAACTTACTGACAGAAAGGAATGACATCATATGCTGGATATTTTTGTGTGCGAGGATAATGCCGCACAGCGGCAGACTATCGTACAGACCATTCAAAATACCATTCTGATAGAAGAGCTGGATATGCAGCTTGTGCTAAATACAGGAGACCCTTATGTGCTGCTGGAAAAGATCAAGAACAGCCAGAACACAGGCATCTATTTCCTTGATATAGACTTGGGAAGTGATATAAACGGCATGAAACTGGCGCAGCTGATCAGGTTATATGACCCCCGTGGTTTCATCATATTCATAACCGCACACTCTGAACTAAGCTACATGACCTTCCAGTACCAGGTGGAGGCAATGGACTTTGTACTAAAAGACACTCCCGACGAAGCGAAAGTGAAGATCAGGCAATGCCTGCTTAATGCAATGGAACGCTATACCCTGCAGACCAGTCGAACACACAAAGTCTATACGATCGAAACCGGCGGCCGAAAGATCACCATAGACTATGATGATATTTTATTCTTTGAGACTTCCAGCAACATCCATAAAGTCATTCTCCATGCGAAGGATCGACAAATTGAATTTTTCAGCACCATTAAAGATCTGCTCAAGGCATTTGGCGATGATTTTGTGCGCTGCCACCGATCCTTTCTGGTCAACAAAAAGAACATAAAGGAAATAGACACCAAAAACCGGATCATCCATTTTATCAACGGAGAAACCTGCCTGATGTCCACACGCATGATGAAAGAACTCTAGGGTAAACCGGTCTATAAACCACTTTTTTCTTCCTTATCCTTTAGTACAATGGATAAAAATACTTTATATAAAAATATGGAGTCCCCAGTTCATGGGAGCCAAACCAGAAGATTACTTGTCCGGTATCTATTTGTCACTGGAAATGTACTGCCACCCCACGAAGGGAGTCGGTTCTACTATGCAGGAGAAGGCGGCTGTTCCAACGGCGGCTTTATGACCATGAAGATGATCCTGCATACGCCTGACCGTTTCGCTGCCGCCTTCCCGATCTGTGAAGCTCTGCCGGATGCCGTGATCACTGACGAGGATATCCAGAGCATCGCCCATCTGCCGATCTGGTTCACCCACGCCAAAACAGACACCACGGTAAGGCCGTCTCAATTCGTCATTCCCACTTATGAACGTCTTGTCGAGGCAGGCAATACCAACGTACACTTCACCTTCTGGGACAAGGTGCTCGATTCCACCGGTCTGTATACTACGGAAGCCGGCGCACCCTTTGAATACATAGGCCATTGGTCCTGGATCCCCATGCTGAACAATGAATGTACGCTGGACTATGACGGATCCCCCGTGACCATCGACGGTAATCCCGTCACGATCCTGGAATGGATGGCCGCACAGAAAAAAGTATAGAAATTTTGACCTGTTTGCCAGAACAGCGATCATCGGAACCATTACCACCGCCGCCACACTTAAGAGAAAAGCCGTGATCGGAAAGGTGGTATAGGTTCCGGTTATATCGTACAGCTGCGCATACAGGATATTGGACCCATAAACCTCTCTACAGATCCTTATTTGATATTCTCATCCACAAGCTCCTGCATCTGCTCACAGTAGCTGTCCAAATCCAATTCCTCCAGCATATACTTCTGGAACAGTTCTCCCACCGTCTCGATATATTCCATGGAATTGGCCGGGATCGGCCTCACCTCCATCTCCACCGAACGCAGCAGCTCTCTGATTTCTGCATAGCCGATAATATGCAATTCCTCTTCCAGAAGATCCTTTCTGGCCGGAATACTGTTTGTCATCTCCGCATAGAGCCTGTTTCCTTCCCGGCTCACTGCATAACTCATAAACCGTCTGGCCGCCTCCTTGTGCTGCGAAGCCTTGTTCAACGCATACTGCCAGGTGCCGATATAGGTCACATGCCTGCCGCCCAGATCCGGCAGCGGCGCCATATGGATCCTGTCCTCTCCATACACGCCGGCATCGGCATATTTCTTGATACCGCCGGTGTACATAAACACCATCCCGTATTTACCGTCTATAAATTTCTGGTTCATCTGTTCGTGCTGGTCGATCATCTGTTCTTTCGGCGTATACCCTTTATCGACGCACTCCTTGGAGAATCGGACGGCCGCCCTGGTCTTTTCATTGCTCCAGTCAAAGTAATCTCCGCCGAAAAGATTGATCAGCTCTCCCAGTTCATTATATACATAGGTTTTCTCCCAGGAACCGCCGTATGCATAGCGCCCCTCACCCCAGTCATAAGCCAGAAACCGATAGAAATCTTCTTCTGTTTCTATCCCGGTAAGTCCAGCCTCCCTCATCCACTCCTCATTGACCCAGAGCGCAAGAATATCCAGCACATAAGGCGCAGAGTAAATCTGCCCGCCGGCCATGGTAGTCTCCTGCAGATACTCCTGCTCAAATGCCCGCGCGGTTTCTTCGTCCATGACATCGTCCTGCAGCGGTTCCAGATACCCTTCGTTCTTGAAGGCATTTATCATTTCGTCATTCACCGCAAACACATCCACCGAAGAATCTCCTGCCGCCAAAAGAGACGACGCTTTGGCATGACGGGAATCGGCATTGGCAGGATACGGCAGCAGGTTGATCTTCATCTGCAGCCTTGTCTGCAGTTCTTCAATATAGGCCCTGAAACTCTCATCTCCTGCGTCCACATGCATGATCGTGATCTCGTCTTCCCACATGCTCTCTGCGGTATCCATAAGCGGCTGCGGACTGCTTTCTCTTCGTCCGCAGCCGCCAGATCCCATGACTGCCAATGCAGCCGCCACACCTGCCACCCAGTATGTTTTCCGGTATTTACCTGCTCTCCTCTTCGTATTCACCTCTCAATGTCATTAAGTTAATAGCGAACTGTCTGAAATGGTTAGATTCTTATTATGA
>ERZ779637.807-NODE-807-length-17109-cov-6.759059_pt1 | contig 17109 bp, 13 predicted proteins | sample MGYA00514196_ERZ779637 | MGnify/ENA primary metagenome ERZ779637 (study PRJEB29562, sample SAMEA4376700) | mouse gut metagenome | isolation source: Cecum | study: EMG produced TPA metagenomics assembly of the A DSS colitis mouse model was used to assess the...
TGCCGAGATGGCCGCTCGCCACCCATGTCTGGGGATTCATCAGAATCGCGCAGTCCACGCCCACGTTATAAGGGCTTTCCATTACGAATTTCTGCCACCATGCTTTTTTGATGTTATTTTTCAGCTCCACGCCCAGGTTGCCGAAATCCCACGTATTCGCCAGTCCCCCGTAAATCTCCGAACCGGGATACACAAACCCCCTCGATTTCGCCAACGCTACAATTTTTTCCATCGTTTTTTCCATAATAAACATGCTCCTTTTATCTTTGATTCCCGCGGGCAGCGGGTTATTGAATCCATTTACTGATATACAATATAATACATTCCGGTATTTTCCCCGTCGCCGGAACAAAGCGCCCAGCCCTTACTGTCCACCGATACATTGCCGCTGGCATACTGTATCTTACCGGGCACTTTCACCCTCATGGGCGAGTCGGAAATCAGGATATACTGCTCTCCCATTTCCAAAAGTTCCTGCTTCCCGATGGTATTTTCACCCTTAGTATCCTGCATGGATACATCCAACGGGTACCCTGCGTCATATGCGTCCTTCACGGTTCCGCAAAACAGTTTCTTTTCGTTATAGTCGTCGGTATTGTACTGGGAATAAATTTCGGCGGAAGGGTACGTGAGCTGTGCCGTCACCGCGCCGTCTTCCCGCTCCAGCCTATCCACGGAAACCGATGCATCCCCGTGACTCTTATTAAACTCCGCCACCTCGGCAAGTATCATGTTCCGCAGGCTTTCCTCATCGTAATATGTCTCCGCAAAATCCTCCACCAGCGTTTCGGTAATGCTGCCGTCCTTTAGCACTTCCACCTGGGCGGAAAGATTCTCCGCCGCTTCCACTTCCATATCCCCGTCCCCTGACTGGTTATCCCCGCAGCCCCACAGGAACAGTCCCGCTAAAAGTATCATGACCGCCGCTGTTTTTGTTTTACGCATTGCTTCCGCCCTCCGAACCTGTTTTTTTGTTTTCCGTTCTCTTTTTTTGGATTCCGTGGATTCCGTATTTCTTATTCTTTTATATTTTTATGCATTCACATTATTATAGCCGACTTAGATTGGTTTTTCAATATGAAATTATTTTAACAGGGATTGCTTTATTTTTTCGACTTTATCTTTTGACGTTTCCTTTTATTTTCACTGATGCAGAGCCGTATGTTTTAGAATGGACAGATGCCCTTTAAACTTAATTTCCAATACCGTTCTTTCATGCTTCTTCTAAAGTTTTTTACTTTATTCTCTCTATGCTCTGTATTTCTTCCATGATTTCTTTTTGACTCATCGCATTAAATTTATTGGAAAACAAAAAATTCAGAATAAGGCTTAACCGGTCAATGGCAATAATGGCTGCATTCCGACACAAAACATATGCATAGTCCGAAAAATAATTAGACGTTATAAAGCAGGGAACAATAGGTGTAAATGCATCAATATTTAAATTGCTGTATATCACTTTCTCACTTTTACCATTCCGTTTTTTTGCAAAATCATTTGTTCTAAGCAGATAAACAGCCCCTGCCAATTCCCGTATTTCCTTTGTATCCACGCATGTGTCTTTATAATGTTTTGCCTGTCCGATTACATACAGTAAATTTTTATTTTGTTCTTCCGTTGTCAGACACCGTATATACTTTTTATATCCGACAAAATCAATCCCCTGGTCATGGGAGCGCTGTGTTGCATTCACTGATTCGCATTTTACTATTTCTTTCAAAAACAAAGCGCACATTTTTTCAAAATCATCCGCCGTAATTTGCTCAATTACTTTTGTCAGATTCATCATATCGTTTTTATAATGGTCGTCTACTTTATAGATTAGGGTATCCGTATCCATTTCCAACAAACAATAATTATATTTTTCTTTGACATTTTCAAAAAATAATGAAATTTTTTCTGCTAGTTCTTCAATTTCCCTTCCACTCTCTCCATCCCCATACTCTTTGCCATACACTTCTTCATACAATCCATATACATTATCGATTCTGTCCGAATAAAGAATCAGTTTTTCCATTACTTCCCTGAATTTCTTTTCTTCTTCATAAAAGTATCCCATACATCCTTTGTATCTCCTTATTTCCCTACTCAATCAGTTTGTTGATCAATCCGCTTTGGTTTTCCAGTTTTCCCAGCATTTCCTTTACGGTTTGTTTATCTTCTTTCGTAAGCTCCGTTAAGGCCCCTAAATTGAGCTTATTTAAAAACTTAATGATTTGTTTTAAACTGTCCTTTAAACCTTCCTTTAAATAAACGCCGCTTTCTTCCAATGCAACCGCTACGCTTCTGCTTTCTTCCAATTTTACCAAGGCTTCTTCATCCATAATGATCTTCGCCAAGACTCTGATTTCGTCCCGTTTCGTAATAATAGGCTCCAATAGTTTCCCGTCATCCGCCTCGTTGGGAACCAGCCAGGAAAAAAGTCTCCTCATATTATTCTTATTGGTAAAAGAATTTAATTCCTCATCCCAACCCAGCCATTGATCCCGGATAACACCTTTCCCCATGATTTCATAAAAAATGGACGATAGTTTATTCGGGGCAAAAGCCCACCCATAATCCTGGTCATTCCTGAATATTTCCAAAGCATAATACGTATTCAACCGCTTTTTTACCATTAGAGCAGAAATCCCTAAACTATTTGCAATTTCCCTCAAACTCATTTTATGATTTCTTGCCAAATTTGCAATCAGTTCCGCCTGTTCATAATCCCCCCACTCTTTTATTCCGCTGACATGACGCAGCCCCATGATAATTTCATATTCTTTATCGCTGACATCGTACAAAACAACATCCATGCCGTCAAAAATACCGGGATCCAAATTTCCGATATCCATTCCATCGTCATACAGTTCTTTTAACGTTTTCAGCGCTGCGACACGCCGGTTTCCTTCCACTACCACATATTCATTTTCTTTCCCCAAATTTTTAACAATAATATTATCGATTTTCAGATATCCGTTTTCCTTAAAACTATCCAGTAAATCCTTTATGTTAGCGGAGTTATCCCCCCGGAGCATTTTTAATACGCGTTTTTGGACCATTACGTTATTTATATTTTTATCTTCCACATACTTATAGTTCTCCGCTCCCCGAAGCCTGTAATTATTCGGATCAAGCAGCAATTCCCCGATAGAAACCTTCCTGAAATCCATCCCTATTTCCTCTTTTCTTCCCACTGTTTTCCCTCACCCACTCTTCTCATTATACACCGGAAACCCAAAAATGAAAACCAATCCGCCTCCATTTCCACGAAAATCAATTTTATACGAACTCCCCTCCAACCATCCCTTCCAAAACCCCAAGGCTCTTAAACTCCCTGTCCACAAACCGTTTCCGCAGTCCGCCTGCAATTCCCTTAAGTTCCGCAAGCACTTCCTGCGTAACCGTAAACGTATACAATTTCTCCACCGGGCTTCCTGCTATGTAATTTGCCGCGTACACCGTGGACTCCAAATACTGTCTGCCTTCCGGCAGCCCCGGATATTCGCCGTTTAAGACCAGCGCCTTTATCTCAAAGACATACCGCACCAGTTCGTCCGGCAGGCTGGGAAGCTGCAGCGCCCGCAGGGACTGATATAGCAGTTTTAACATCTGCACCTCGTCGTTGTTTTCCCTCGTGTAGTAGTCCATGACATCCAGGAAATACATGCCGTAACATGCCCCCTCATAATCTTCCCGAAGCCCTTCAAAATAATTGGAAATATCCGCCTCCATAATGTTATAGGAACTTCTGCCCTCGTACAGCTTAAATTCCCCAAAGGAAAAAGGGGAAGCCGCAGCCGAAAAGCGGCTTCCCGGTTTCCTCGCTCCCTTGGCAAAGGCGGATACCTTTCCCCTTTCTTTCGTCAGAAGAACGACGCGCCTATCGTATTCCCCGATAGGCACCGTCTTCAAAACCATTCCCGTTAATTTTATGAATTCCTGCATATGGGTTCTCCCCCATCGCGGCATATTCGCCCGTCCTGCCGCTTGCGTCTGCCGTTTCCCTGAATTTTAAGTAATCTTCCACCCGTCCCGTGTTTATGAATTGTTGCCAGTAATTTGATTCTTTCATCTTGTGCCCCCTAACCTTTTGCGGTTCTATATGGTTAGGGTTTGCTTTTTTCGTCTTTCCTATTCGTTCCTACTTGGAATCTTTCGGATTGTAACCGAAATTTTTCATGTACAGGTCGCTGTCACGCCAGTCTTTCCTGACCTTCACCCAAAGCTGTAAATTCACCTTACATTCCAGCATTTCTTCAATTTCCGGACGCGCCTTGCTGCCTATTTGTTTTAACATCGCACCGTGCTTTCCGATTACGATTCCCTTATGGGATTCTTTCTCACATATGATGGTTGCCTCGATATCCGCAATGGTCTTTTGCTCCGCATTCCTGCGGTATTTCATGCGTTCGATGGTTACGGCGATGCCGTGGGGAATTTCCTCATCCAGACATCGCAGCGCCTTTTCCCGGATTAATTCCGCCACAATCTGTCTCTCCGGCTGGTCCGTAACCGTGTCCTCATCATAAAATGCCGGACCGTAGGGCAGGTATTTCATGATACAGGCAATCAGTTCCTGCGTATTGTCTCCCTTAAGCGCCGATACCGGAACAATTTCCGCAAAATCCAGCTCTTTCCGGTAAGCGTCGATGAAAAGGAGGATTTCCTCCTTTTTCACCGTATCGATTTTATTGATGACCAGAATAACCGGGGTCTTCGTCTTCTTTAACTGCTCGATGATGTGCCGTTCCCCTGCGCCGATATAAGCGGTGGGTTCCACCAGCCAAAGCACCACGTCCACTTCATTAATGGTATTCTGTGCCACTTTGACCATATAGTTCCCCAGCCGGTTCTTCGCCTTGTGGATGCCGGGGGTATCCACAAACACAATCTGCCCTTCCTCCGAAGTATATACCGTCTGTATCCGGTTCCTCGTGGTTTGGGGTTTATTGCTGGTAATCGCTATTTTCTGACCGATTAAACGGTTCATCAGCGTAGATTTCCCCACGTTCGGTCTTCCTATTAGGGTTGCAAACCCTGACTTAAAATTTTCTTTCAACTTTTGTTCCTCTTTTTCCTTTTCTGCCGCTTTTCTTTTTTTAATGAAACAGCGGCTCCACTCTTTCGAACAGCTTGCTTTCCCCTATCTTTTTCTCATTTCCCACGGCGCACAGACAGTCCGCTTCCATAAAGGCACGGATATGTCCGGCAAGCAGGCGGATGTCCTTTGGCGTGGCGGAAAGCAGTTCGTCCCGTTCTTTCTGCACCCTTTCAAAGGGCAGGTTCGTCATATATCCCGTGAGGGAATACATTCCCTTCGCCGCCGGGGTCATGGGCATGTCCATTTCGCTGACTGCCCCGATAATATACTGGGTCATTGTCCGCTCGTCCGCATCAAAAGAGGCAATATAATCCGCCGCATTCTCGTATACCTCCACGGTTCTCTCAAGGTTCGGGTCACGGTAGGAGACAAAATAACTGTCGCCGGATTTCCCGAAACTGCACATGCAGCCGTATGCGCCGCCTTTGACACGTATCCTGTTCCAAAGGTACTCATAGCCCATCATGACTTTCAGTACCTTAAGGGCGCCCGTATAAGGGAGTCCTTTTTGTATGAAATTGCCCGCCCTGCAGACATACTGTATCTGTGCGGAGGTCTGGAACCCTTCGTTCTTCCGTTCCGGTACCGGACGGTAAGGCGCTTTTCCCGTCTCCACCGGCACGGTAAACAGTTTTTCCCGGAATGCGCAGACCGCTTCCTCCAGCCCTTCGTATTCTTTTTCGCCGGCCGTATAATCCACCATCAGGTTTTCAGGACGGAAGATACAGAATACCAGTTTCTGCAGATTTTCCACCAAATTTTCTTTTTCTTCATCAAAATGTCCCTCCAGCCGTTCCAGCAGCCGGTACTGCGGGATTCCGCTTATCTGCTCCGCTAACGCCGCCGTGGGGGATAAGTAGGACAGGGCGCGCACCGCGGCAAGGGAATGTCCTGCCGATGCCATGGTCGCCTGCATCCGCGACTGGATCTCCGCAATAATGTCATACAGCCGTTTCGTATCCCCGAAACGGGAATACAGGAGGATTTCCTCCGTCAGGGCAAAGGCTTCCTTCAGATTTTCGTACAGTACTCTCACCTTTACTTCAAACGTCGCCCGGTAGTCCGGCATGTTCTGCGCGTCCGTATAGGTGTTGACCACCATTTGGATTCCGCCCGTCTTGATATTCGTCTCATGGTACAGCGCGCCGTAGCCGTAATGCTCGGTATCCACCATGCCGAGCACGTTCTTCAGCACCCCGATATAAGGGAACAGTTCTTCCGGTACGTTGTCAATGCTGAAAATAAAACGCAGATATCCGATGCCGTTGGTAAAGATATTGTGGAACAGGACCAGGGTATCCCCAGCACGGCGTTCCTCGTTCACATAAGGCTGCGCTTCCTTCTTCATGTCCGCCCTGGTTAAGAGCGGAATCTTTTCCAATGCTTCTTTCGGGCTCGGTTCCTCCTGGTAGCGCACCAGTGCCTGCGTCTGCCTTACGATTTCCTCCACTTCTTCCCGGCTTAAGGACGCCTTATATTCCTGCAGTTTCCGCTGCAGCTCCCGGTCCTTCTTTTCCGTCAGCCCTTTTACCGGGGAAAGGACAATGACCGTCTTATGGCTGTTTTCCAACAGGTAACGGCGGACCAGCCCTTCAAAATATCCTGTGTCTATTTCTTTTTTCAGGGCGTCAAAAGTGTCGTTAGCCTCGATATGGATAAACGGCTTCCCGTCGTCATACAGCCAACTGTCCAGCGCCTGCAGGCCGAGCATCAGCCCCTTGGGATAGCTTCCGAAATCGGCTTCCCGGTAGCGGAATTCAAAATAGTTCAGACCTGCCTGCAATGCCTTCCGGTCAATCCCTTTTTCCGCCTGCTCCCGCAAAACTTCCTCGATAACGGAAACAAACTCCTCTTTGCGGGATGCGTCCGCATTCTTTGCCACGATGCTGAAATAAGGCTGCATCACGCCGTTATCGTAAGAGCTGTATATCTCCTTCCCGATGCCCCTATCCGTCAGCGCCTCCTTCAAAGGCGCCCCCGGTGCGGAACAGAGTGCATAATCCAATACCTGGAACGCCACGTACAGTTTCCGGTCCAAATTGTCGCCGATTACCGTATTATAGGCAAAATACGTATTGTTTTCCTCCGACTCGCTTTCCGCGATGGAATACTCCTTTTTTATCTCCCGCGGCGCATCAAAGCGCTCCTGCACGGAAATCGCGGAATCCACCGCAAGGGCATCGTAACCGGACAGGTATTCCCTGTCGATAAATTCCAACTGTTCTGCCATATCCATGTCGCCGTACAGGTAGATATAGCTGTTGGAAGGATGGTAATATTTCCTATGGAAATCCAAATAGTCTTCGTAGGTAAGCTCCGGTATCGCGTCCGGGTCCCCGCCGGATTCCGTGCCGTAAGGCGTATCGGGGAACAGGGAATTAAATACTTCCCGTTCCAGCACATCGTCGGGGGAGGAAAATGCCCCTTTCATTTCGTTATAAACCACACCGTTGATGGTTAATTCGTCTGCGGCATCCTCCAGTTCGTAATGCCAGCCTTCCTGCCTGAATATCTTTTCCTCCCGGTATATATTCGGATGGAATACCGCGTCCAGATAAACATGCATCAGGTTGCGGAAGTCTTTCCCATTGCAGCTTGCCACCGGATACACGGTCTTATCCGGGTAGGTCATGGCATTTAAGAACGTATTTAAGGAGCCTTTTGCCAGCTCAATGAAAGGGTCCTTTGCCGGAAAATGCTCCGAACCGCATAGCACCGTGTGCTCAATGATATGCGCTACCCCCGTACAGTCCGTGGGAGGTGTGCGGAAACCAATGTAAAACACCTTATTGTCGTCTTCATTGGACAATAGCAGCACCCTTGCCCCCGTCTTCTTATGGCGCAGCAGATAACCGTCCGAAGCCAAATCCCCGATTTCGCGTGCTTCCAGCACCTCATACGCTGCCAGTCCCCTTAAACTGCTTTCTGATGTTTTCCCATATTTCATGCCTGTTTCCGTCCTTCCTTCTGTTTTTCTTTATTAATAATTTACATCGTAAATTTATTTACATCTCAAATATATTTGCATCGTAACTTTTACACCGTAAAAGTCATTAATCCCAGCTTGGAAATTGAAATTTCCCTTATAATCAGACCTGTCTGCTTCTTTTTTGCCAAATTCAAATCCGCAAACTCCTTGAGGGGATAAACCCTGTCCTTATAAACGAAACGTTCCTTCCCCGTCAGGCTTTTCTTTCGCTCCGGCACGCTTACCTTTACTTTTACCTTTAACTCCCGGTACGTCTGGAACGCAAAGGAATCCCCCGCCATATGGTAAAAATGGCTCTCCAGCGTCGTGGAAGCATCCACTTCTTTCAGGATGTATTGGGAAACCACCGCTTTTAGCTTAAAAGGAGCCATTTCCTCCGCCAGCAGTTCTTCATAGGAAAAACGTGCGCCAAGGTAAATCTGTCCCGCATCCTGAAGAATGTACTTAAAATCCGTATCCGTACCCATCATGCATCTTCCTTTATAATATACACAATCTTTCCGCCGCTCATACGGACCGCCTTCAAAACATCGTCTTCGGACAGTTCCGTTTCCGCCACTAATTCCTGCACCGTTACTTTGCGCTGCAAATCCTGTGCCAGTTCTTTCGCCTTTCCCGCCACCAGATTCACATGTTCCAAAACTTTTTTGTCCTTGTTCTCCTGGTCCAGATTCTCCCGGACGGCGTCTTCCATGGCATCCATAATCATCCTGCCCAGCATCCCTTCCACTTCGCCGGCATGTTCCAGGCAGCCGAGCATGGTCACGCCCGTGGCAAGCGCCACATTTCCCTCCCCGATTAAATCCTCCAATAAAACGCCCTGCCCGCTGTACAGTTTGGCAATTTCCGCCACCTGCGGCAGATAAATTTCCACAAGCCGCGCCTGTGCCTGTCCGTCCCCTGCCATCGCCGAAAGGGATACCGCTTCCTTTTCCCCTGACGGTGCTTTTTCCATCCTGTCCAGTTCTTCCAGATAAGCATCCAGGTAGTGCACCTCGTCCTGTGTCATGTAATCTTCCGGATTCACCGGTTCCCCGATTCCAATTTTATGCTTTTTCAGATAATCTTTCACCAGTCCGAGCTGTTCTGCATCAAACTCCAAACTGGCGAAAGCCTCCTTCAACTGTTCTTCCGAAATGCAGTTTCCCTGCTCCTTCGCCAAACGCTTCACTTCTTCCAGCGTTTTGGCAAACCATACCTCTTTGTCCATATACCTTTCCTTCCTGAACGAATCAGTGGGATTTCACATGCTGATGCGTAAACAAATGATCCTGACAGTATTCATAGTTTCCTTCGCATTTGGAGCAGAACCGGAACTCCAAATCGTCCCCGTCCAGTTCCGTCCTGCCGCAGATTGCGCATTTATGCTTGGTCGTTCCCGTATTCCTGCGCACTTCCCGCTTAAACTCCTGCCTGCGCTTCACCTGTCTGGGCGACATATGGATATGGTTCCTGCTGCCCACCCAAAACAGTATAAAGTTAAACAGGGATGCCGCCATGGCAAACCGGCTGTACGGATTCCCCTGGATAAATTCCACCAAAAGGATAACGCCGTAAAGGATTCCCAACACCTTCACCTTAATCGGAACGATAAACATCAACAGTACCTGCACTTCCGGGAACGTGGCGGCAAATGCGAGGAAAATGGACATGTTCACATAGTAAGTGGTAAAATACAGCGAAAGATATTCAAAAAAAGTTTTCCCGCCCGTCACGGCAATCATATCCCCGTGTACAAGATAGCTGTATCCCATCATCAGGAAACTCCCGATTACCATAAACAGCATTCCGGAAAACAGGTATACATTATAACGGTAAGTCCCCCAAGTTCTCTCTAAGGAAGTCCCCAGCGAATAATAAAAATAAAGCATGATAATCACAAAAAACAGGTTGGAAGAATCCGGCGGTATAATAATCCACGTAACGAGCCGCCATATCTGCCCATGCAGTATGGCATAGGGATTCAACGACAGATATAACAGGAAATTGGCATTTACCATGGAAATCAGGTATCCCACTGCATAACACATAATCAGCATCAGCGATAAATTCCTGATGGCGTATTTTCCGAATTTTTTTTCAAAATTGCTCATTTTTGCTTGTTTCCTCCATTCCAAATTCCACTTTGGCTCCACATTCCTTATACATTCCCATTCTGTCCGCGCTGCGGCAGTCATGAGATGAAAAACACGTGAATATATTCTATCATTCCCGTACTTAAAAGTAAATAATTACCCGTCGATTCTCCGGTAAGTCATAAAATTTTTATAATTACCCGTAAAACTTCACAAATAATTCACATCCCTTCATTGCATTTTGCAAATGCGTGTCGTATAATGTCTAGGAATGTCCTGCGGTCCCGTCCTGCCACATATAAATAGGAAGGATTTGGAAATATGTCGGCAGACCGGACAGACAGGAGGAACAAAAAGATAAGGAAACAAAAAGAAAAAACAGAAAGGGCGATAAGCATATGAGCGAATTACACTGTACTCTAGGAATCGATATCGGTTCCACCACTGTAAAAATAGCGATTTTGGATGATGCCCATAAAATATTATTTTCGGACTATGAAAGGCATTTTGCCAATATCCGCGAAACCCTGTCAGGTCTTCTGCAAAAAGCGTACAAAGAGCTGGGCAACCTTACGCTGCATCCCATGATTACGGGGTCCGGCGGTCTTACGCTGGCAAACCATCTGGAAGTTCCTTTTGTCCAGGAGGTTATCGCCGTATCCACCACCCTGCAGGAGTTTGCGCCGAAAACGGACGTTGCCATCGAACTTGGCGGAGAGGACGCCAAAATCATTTATTTTGAGGGCGGTAATGTGGAACAGCGCATGAACGGCATCTGCGCCGGAGGTACGGGGTCCTTCATCGACCAGATGGCATCCCTGCTGCAGACGGATGCCTCCGGTTTAAACGAATACGCCAAAAACTACCGCTCCCTCTATACCATTGCGGCACGCTGCGGCGTCTTCGCCAAATCCGACATCCAGCCGCTCATCAATGAGGGGGCTACCAAGGAAGACCTTTCCGCCTCTATTTTCCAGGCGGTGGTCAACCAGACCATTTCCGGGCTCGCCTGCGGCAAACCCATCCGGGGCCATGTCGCTTTCCTGGGGGGTCCTCTGCACTTTTTATCCGAATTAAAGACGGCTTTCATCCGCACGTTAAAACTGGATGAAGAACATATCATAGAAACCGGGCATTCCCATCTGTTTGCGGCCATCGGTTCGGCGCTGAACGCAAAGGAGGAAGTACATTATTCCATGGAGGAAATGGTGGGAAAACTTTCCTCCGACATCAAAATGGAGTTCGAGGTAGAACGCATGGAACCGCTGTTTGCCGGTGAAAAGGCATACGCAGACTTTAAAAAGCGCCATTCCGCCCACCATGTGGCGACTTCGGATTTATCCGCCTACCACGGCAGATGTTTTCTCGGCATCGATGCGGGCAGCACCACCACGAAAGTGGCGCTGGTAGCGGAAGACGGCTCCCTTTTATATTCCTTTTACAGCAGCAACAACGGCAGCACCTTAAAGACTGCCATCCGTTCCATCAAGGAAATCTACCGCCTGCTGCCGGAGGATGCCGTTATCGTGCGTTCCTGTTCCACCGGCTACGGGGAGGCTTTGTTAAAAGCCGCCTTTTTACTGGACGACGGCGAAGTGGAGACCGTGGCGCATTACTACGCCGCCGCCTTCTTTAACCCCGATGTGGACTGCATCCTGGACATCGGCGGACAGGACATGAAATGCATAAAAATCAAGAACCATACCGTGGACAGCGTGCAGCTCAACGAAGCCTGCTCCTCCGGTTGCGGCTCCTTTATCGAAACCTTTGCCAAATCCCTGAATTACAGCGTGGAGGATTTCGCCAAAGCAGCGTTATTCGCCGCTCATCCCATTGATTTGGGGACCCGCTGCACCGTATTCATGAATTCCAAAGTAAAGCAGGCGCAGAAAGAAGGTGCGGAAGTATCGGATATCTCTGCGGGACTTGCCTATTCGGTCATTAAAAACGCCCTGTTCAAGGTTATTAAAGTGGCGGATGCCTTCGAACTCGGAAAACATATCGTGGTCCAGGGCGGTACCTTCTACAACGATGCCGTCCTGCGCAGTTTTGAAAAAATCGCGGACTGTGAAGCCATCCGCCCGGACATCGCCGGAATTATGGGCGCCTTCGGTGCGGCATTGATTGCCAGGGAACGGTATGCCGAAGGCTATGCCACTACTATGCTCTCCATCGGACAGATTAAAGCGCTCCAATTTGAAACAAGTATGGCAAAATGCAAAGGCTGCACCAACAACTGCCGCCTGACCATCAACAAATTCAGCGGCGGACGGCAGTTCATTTCCGGCAACCGCTGTGAACGCGGTCTTGGCAAAGCGAAAAACGAAAACGGCGTGCCGAACCTGTTCGCTTATAAGTTAAAGAAGATATTCGGCTATGAACCGCTGACTGCCGAACAAGCGCGGCGCGGAACGGTAGGGATTCCCCGTGTCCTTAACATGTATGAAAACTACCCGTTTTGGTTTACGTTCTTTACAAAGCTGGGATACCGGGTGGTCTTATCCCCCCTATCCAACCATAACATTTATTCGCTGGGCATCGAATCCATACCAAGCGAATCCGAATGTTACCCGGCGAAACTGGCGCACGGGCATGTAAGCTGGCTGATCCATCAGGGCGTGGATTTCATTTTCTACCCTGCCCTGTTCTATGAACGCAATGAGTTTAAGGAAGCAAACAACCATTACAACTGCCCCATCGTTACTTCCTATTCGGAAAACATCAAGAACAACGTGGAGGAAATCGGGCGCGGGGAAGCGGTGCTTCGCAATCCGTTTATGTCCTTCCGCGATATCCGTACCGTAACGGAAGCGCTGTTAAAGGAATTTACCGAACTTCCGCCACAGGAAGTCATCGATGCAGCCGATGCCGCATGGAAGGAACTGGCGCAGGCAAGACAGGACATAAGCAAAAAAGGGGAAGAAACCCTGAAATACATGGAAGAACACCATAAACGCGGCATCGTGCTCGCCGGACGCCCTTACCATGTGGACCCGGAAATCAACCACGGGATACCGGAACTGATTACTTCCTATGATATCGCCGTGCTGACCGAAGATTCCGTTTCCCATTTGGCGGCACCGGAACGCCCGCTCATCGTCTCCGACCAGTGGATGTACCACTCCCGCCTGTATGCGGCGGCAAGTTTTGTCAAGACACGGGATGATTTGGATCTTATCCAGTTAAATTCCTTCGGCTGCGGTCTGGATGCCGTAACCACCGACCAGGTGAACGACATCCTCACTGGCTCGGACAAAATATACACCTGTTTAAAGATTGACGAAGTCAGCAACCTGGGCGCGGCAAGAATCCGTATCCGTTCCCTGCTTTCCGCCATCCGCGTGAGGGAGGAAAAACAGCAGGAACGCATCATCCGTTCCTCCGCCATCCGCAAAGTTGCGTTTACGGAGGAAATGCGAGGGGATTATACCATTCTCTGCCCGCAGATGTCGCCTATCCACTTTGAAATCCTGGAACCGGCATTTAACGCCTGCGGCTACCGCTTCAAGGTGCTGCCCAACGACAACAAACACGCCGTGGATATGGGATTGAAATTCGTAAACAACGATGCCTGCTACCCTTCCCTTATGGTAGTGGGACAAATCATGGATGCCCTGCTGTCCGGCGAATACGATTTGGATAAAGTGGCGGTCATCATGTCGCAGACCGGCGGCGGCTGCCGTGCCACCAACTACGTGGGCTTCATCCGCCGCGCTTTGGAAAAAGCCGGAATGCCGCAGATACCGGTGATTTCCTTAAACCTTGCCGGACTGGAAAGCAATCCCGGATTCCACGTAAATGCCGACCTGCTTCTGCGCGCGGCTTACGGCGCGGTATTCGGCGATATTTTTATGCGCTGCGTTTACCGTATGCGTCCTTATGAAAAGGAAGCGGGTTCCGTGGAAGCAATCCATGCCAAATGGTTGAAGAAATGCCAGGATTTCGTATCCGCAAAGCATTTAAACCCTTTCACGTTCCAAAAAATGTGCCGGCAGATCATCGAAGAATTTGACGCGGTACCGGTAACGGACACCGTAAAACCGCGGGTAGGCATTGTGGGGGAAATTCTCGTAAAATTTGCCCCCGCCGCCAACAACCATTTGGTGGAGCTTTTGGAAAGTGAGGGTGCGGAAGCCGTCGTGCCGGATCTTTTGGATTTTATGCTCTACTGCTTCTACAACCAAATATACAAAGCGGAGGAACTCGGCACCGGCAAAAAGGCGGCGCTGCTTTCCAAGGCAGGCATCGAGGCCATCGAATACCTCCGCGCACCGGCGCGGAAAGCCTTTGCAAAGAGCAGGCATTTCACGCCCCCGGTAAGTATCTATACTTTGGTGGATTACGCCAAATCCATCGTTTCCATCGGCAATCAGACCGGCGAGGGCTGGTTCTTAACCGGGGAAATGATTGAGTTAATCCACGGTGGCGTGAACAACATCGTCTGCACCCAGCCTTTTGGCTGTCTGCCCAATCACGTAGTAGGCAAAGGCGTCATTAAGGAGCTGCGTAAGCATTACCCGCTCTCCAATATCGTCGCCATCGACTACGACCCCGGCGCCAGCGAGGTAAACCAGCTAAACCGGATTAAACTTATGCTCTCAACGGCACAAAAGAACCTTGCCAAATCCCAGGCAGATGATACCGGGCTAACGGCACAGGAGCTACCGGAACTCAAGGCAGGGCAGTTCGGGGAAGCGCTGCCGGAAGATGACTGGGAAGACGGAACAGATGCGGATGCGGGGACGGACGGTAAAAAATTTGCATAAGGGAATATGCAGGAAGAAAGCAATCTAAAAATTTTGGTCTCCCAAGGAATTAGAAAACGCCGGGAGAGTGCATAAACACTGCGTTTATGTACTCTCTCGGCGTTTCTGTTATTCCTGCGGGCAACGGACCAAGCAGCCGCATTTGTGCGGATATCCGGCGACTGCCGCAAGGGTCAATCCCCCGCTGCCTGCTGCGCCGGAAGTTTGATACCGGCTTAAATCCGTTTAAGCAAGAACATTTCCATAGGCTGTTCAAGTTCGGGAATATCAAGTACCAAACAGCCGCAATCTTTGTAACCTATCTTACGGTAAAAATGCTGTGCGCTCTCATCTACCTGCGTAGAAGTCATAACAACATTATGCCCTTTGGCTTTCATCTCATTTTCCCAAAACAGCATTACCTCTTTCCCAATTCCGTTCGCGCGCTGTTCTTCCCTGAGATAAATTAAAGTCACAAAAGGTATTTTGTCCCAAAACATATTGTAGCGAAATACACCTGCCGGAACACTGTCTTTCCAAATAACATATCCGGTTTGACTGCTTACCTTATGTGCAAATTCCTCCTCCGAAATATGTGAATCTAAGGCAAACCAGTTTTCCTTGTCCTCCAATTTAACTTTTTTTACTTCTATCATAAAGATTGCTATCCTTTTTCGCTTCTTTCGTCCCCTCTCCTGCCGTTTGGTAAAAGCCGTCTATCATTTTCTCGATTAAGAGCTTTTTCACATAAGCATCAAAACTCAGCATACAGATAAAGGAGAATAACTGCAGCATCTCCCGGCTTTCTTCCGGCGCATCCTGAAAAGTTTCCTTCGCCTCCCCAAACTTCCGCACCACGTCTTCTTTCAACAAATCCACATGGGCTTTCTCCAAACTGAATACTTCCTTATAAATGTCCCCCAGGTTAAATTCCCCTTCATGAAAAAACCGTCCCGTCAGCGGATTTAACAACGCCTGTATGTCATTGATGGTCAGAATCCCTTTGTAATAATAGATGAAAATCAACAGCACAACATGTTCCTTGGAATATTTCTTCTTCACCGGCGGCGGAAGCAGGTCATTCTTCGCATAATTGTTAATCATCGTTTTGGTCAATACCTTATCTTCCTCCGGATGGCGCGCCGTATTTTTCAGCTTCTTTTCCATAAAGGTCGTCACCTGGTCCATGTACAAATCTATATTCGGGATGTCCTCCAGTTTGATATGCTGTATGCGGTCTAAACTTTCAATGATACTATTTAATAAGTCTTCTTTATCTATTGTCATAACTACACCTCTGTACTTTATTATATAGTATTGAAAACCACATGGCAAGATATTTTTTGGGGAGTGTGGGAAATGAAAGTTAATTGGTTACAATTCATGGCCCAACCGATAAAGAAAAACCTCGCAGATATTGACTACGGGGTTTTGCATGGTTAACAGGAGGTGCGTATATAAACATTACACCTCCAGACCAGTATTAAATCTCTCTGTGACTGATTCATATAAATTTTTACCCGCTGCTTTGATGGACTGAATTATGCTTAAACCGTCACAAAACCAGTCTACTCCATCCTGAGAGCGAAAGCACATCACCTGGGCGGCTTATACTCATACTCCGATTTTGCAGCTGTCATGATCTCATCATATCTCCGTTCTAATCCAGCTGTTTTCTCAGGCGCTTCTTTCCCTCCATCATGTATATCATTCCAGTAAGTGACGGCATCTTTGATCCATTCCTTCATCATGGCATTCCATGTAAGGCCTTTCTCGTTTTCCATGCTGTTTATGATATATCTTTTTATGTGTGCCATACATTCCTGGTTTTGGGAGCCATGTTTTATCAATGCCGCTTCATGGTCGCTGACCAGGATCCCGTCATGGAATTCCAAAGGCGAACCTGCTACGCCTTCATCCCCTTTTTTAGGGCGACCCTGATACAATACCATATCACCGGCGGCACAGATCATAACGGAAGTCTGGCTTCCATTCATCCTGCCAAATGTAAAATCCGCATGCATGACAGGGGCGGAAAAGAGCTTCAGGAAAATCTCATCCCGTTCTTCTTTTGTCCGTTCTGAAAATTGTCTGGAGAGGCTGCAGATAAGGCCGGTGGACAGGTCAAGGCTCCCGCAGGTGACTTCCTTTATAAAATTGTTACTATTCACAGTCGGTTTGATGGAACGACAAATAAAGCGGAGCTGTAACACC
>ERZ779637.812-NODE-812-length-17003-cov-13.574994_pt1 | contig 17003 bp, 18 predicted proteins | sample MGYA00514196_ERZ779637 | MGnify/ENA primary metagenome ERZ779637 (study PRJEB29562, sample SAMEA4376700) | mouse gut metagenome | isolation source: Cecum | study: EMG produced TPA metagenomics assembly of the A DSS colitis mouse model was used to assess the...
TGCCTGCGGATTTTTGCCTTGCAGGGCAAAAAATCCACTCGCCAATCCATACACGCCGAGATATTAAACAGGCTCTAAGGTTCATTCAAAAATTGTCAAATTTTATATTTTAGGAGGAACAAAACATGACTTTCCCTGCTGAACTGAAGTATTCCAAGGACCACGAGTGGGTCAAGACCATCGACGAGACCACCGTTCTGGTGGGAATCACCGACTTTGCCCAGAGTGAGCTGGGGGATCTGGTGTTCATCAACCTGCCCCAGGAGGGGGACGATGTCACCGCTGACGAGCCCTTCTGCGACGTGGAGTCCGTCAAGGCGGTCTCCGACGTGGTCAGCCCCGTCACCGGCGTGGTGGAAGAGGTCAACACCCAGCTGGAGGATGAGCCCCAGAAGCTCAATGAGGACCCCTACGGCGCCTGGATTGCCAAGATTAAGGACGTCTCCGCCTTCGGCGAGCTGCTGAACGCCCAGGAGTACGAGGCCTTTACCCAGAAGTAAGATGGATACGGGAGGGGCCCTGGGTCCCTCCCTGCCTTTAGGAAAGGAAGAAAGCATTATGGGAAGCTATATCCCCAATACCCGGGCCCAGCAGGAGGCGATGCTTGCCGCCCTGGGCGTGGACCGGGTGGAGGATCTCTTCGCGGCGGTGCCCCGGGAGATGCTGGTGGACCGCCTGGATCTGCCGGAGGGCCTCAGCGAGCTGGAGGTCCGCCGGAAGGTCACCGCCATGGCCGCCAAAAACAAAATCTATGACACCGTCCTCCGGGGCGCGGGGGCTTACCGCCATTTCATCCCCTCCGTGGTCAAGAGCGTTGTCAGCCGGGAGGAGCTGGTCACCGCCTACACCCCCTATCAGGCGGAGATCAGCCAGGGCATCCTGCAATCCATTTTTGAGTACCAGACCATGATCTGCGCCCTGACGGGCATGGAGGTGTCCAACGCCTCTGTCTACGACGGATCCACTGCCGCCGCTGAGGCTCTGGCCATGTGCCGGGAGCGGAAACGGAATACGGCCTATGTCTCCGCCTGCGCGGATCCCCAGACCATCGCGGTGATGCGTACCTACTGCTTCGGCTCCGGTATGGAGCTGGAGGTGATCCCGGAGAGGGACGGCCGCACGGATCTGGAGGCACTCAAGACCGCCCTGGGCGCGGACGCCGCCTGCGTGTACATCCAGCAGCCCAATTACTACGGCAATCTGGAGGATGCCCGGGCCATCGGCGAGGCCGTCCACGCCGCGGGAGCGAAGTACATCATGGGCTGCAACCCCATCGCCCTGGCCATCATGGAGACCCCCGCCGCCTGCGGCGCGGACGTGGCCGTGGGCGAGGCCCAGCCCCTGGGCCTTGATCTGGCCTTCGGCGGGCCCTACCTGGGCTATATGGCCGCCACGAAGGCCATGTTCCGCAGGCTGCCCGGCCGTATCGTGGGCCAGACCCGCGACGCGGACGGCAATGTGGGCTATGTGCTGACCCTGACGGCCCGGGAGCAGCACATCCGCCGGGAGAAGGCGTCCTCCAACATCTGCTCCAACCAGGCGCTGTGCGCCTTTGCCGCCGGCGTCTACCTGTCCGCCATGGGCGCGGAGGGGCTGCGGCAGGCCGCGAAGCTCTCCATGAGCAAGGCCCACTATCTGGCCTGCGAGCTGGAGAAGATCGGGATGCCCCGGATTCATGCCGGCGAGTACTTCCACGAGTTTGTATGCAAATGCGAAAAGCCCGAGGCGGTGCTGAAGGCTCTGGACGAGAACGGCATCCTGGGCGGCCTGCCTGTGGAGGGCGGTCTGCTCTGGTGCGTCACTGAGCTGGTGTCCAGGGATGAGCTTGACCGGGCTGTGTCCATCATCAAGGAGGTGTGCTGAGATGAAGCTGATTTTTGAGAAGGGCGCTCCCGGCCAGCACCTGACCCTGATGCCCGCCTGTGACGTGCCGGAGGCGGCGCTCTCCAGGCCCCGCACGGAGCCCCTGGAGCTGCCCCACGTGTCCGAGACGGAGCTGACCCGCCACTACACGGCACTGGCCAAGCGGGTCCACGGCGTCAACGACGGGTTCTACCCCCTGGGTTCCTGCACCATGAAGTACAACCCCAAGATCAACGAGGACATGGCCAATCTCCCCGGCTTCGCCCAGATCCACCCCCTCCAGCCGGAGGGGACAGTCCAGGGCTGTCTGGAGGTGCTGGACGCCTCCGCCAGGCTCCTGGGGGAGATCACCGGCATGGATGCCATGACCTTCCAGCCCGCAGCCGGGGCCCACGGCGAATTCACCGGCCTGCTGCTCATCAAGGCGTACCACACGCACCGGAACGATACTGCCCGGACCAAGATCATCGTCCCCGACTCCGCCCATGGCACCAACCCCGCCTCCGCGGTCATGGCCGGCTTCACGGTGGTGAACATCCCCTCCGGCCCGGACGGCTGCGTGGACGTGGAGGCCCTGCGCCAGGCCGTGGGAGCGGACACCGCCGGGCTCATGCTCACCAACCCCAACACGGTGGGCATCTTTGACAAGAACATTCTGGAGATCACGAAGATTGTCCACGACGCAGGCGGGCTCTGCTACTACGACGGGGCCAACCTAAACGCGGTCATGGGCGTGGTCCGTCCCGGGGACATGGGCTTTGACGTGATCCACCTGAACCTCCACAAGACCTTCTCCACCCCCCACGGCGGCGGCGGACCCGGCTCCGGCGCCGTGGGCTGCAAAAAGCTCCTGGCGCCCTTCCTCCCCGGCCCCGTTGTGGCAGCGGACGGGACCGGCTGCCACCTGGTCCAGCCCGAGCACTCCATTGGAAGAGTGAAGAATTTCTATGGCAACTTCGCCGTGGCGGTCCGGGCCCTGACCTATGTGCTCACCCTGGGGCGGGAGGGCATCCCGGAGGCGGCGAAAAACGCGGTGCTCAACGCCAACTACATGATGAAGCTTCTGTCTGAGAAGTACACCATGGCCTATGCCGGACCCTGTATGCACGAATTCGTCATGTGCCTCCAGGATCTGAAGGACGCCACCGGCTGCTCTGCCATGGACATTGCCAAGGGCCTGCTGGATCACGGCATTCATCCGCCCACGATGTACTTCCCCCTCATCGTCCATGAGGCGCTGATGATCGAGCCCACGGAGACGGAGAGCCAGGAGACCATGGACGAGGTCTGCGGTGTGTTCCTGCACCTGTGGGATGTGGCCCACAGCGCCCCCCAGACCCTCCACGACGCCCCCACCAGGACCCCGGTGCGCCGCCTGGACGAGGTGGGCGCGGCCCGGAACCCGGTTTTGCGCTATACCCCCCATGATTAAGCGTATTTTGCTCTATCGCACGGACTGCACCGATCCCTACCGCAATCTGGCGGTGGAGCAGCATCTGCTGGAGACCGTGCCAAAGGACGCCTGCACCCTCTACCTGTGGCAGAACCGGCGCACGGTGGTCATCGGCCGCAACCAGAACGCGTGGAAGGAGTGCCGCGTCACGGCGCTGGAGGCGGACGGCGGGTTTCTGGCCCGCCGCCTCTCCGGCGGCGGCGCGGTATTCCATGACCTGGGCAACCTGAACTTCACCTTTCTGGTGAACCAGGCGGACTATGACCTGCCCCGGCAGCTGGGGGTTATTGTGGAGCTGTGCCGGGCCCTCGGCATTCCGGCGGAGTGCTCGGGCCGCAACGACGTGCTCGCGGACGGGCGGAAATTCTCCGGCAACGCCTTCTATGCCCACAACGGGAAACAATACCACCACGGCACCCTGCTGGTGGATGTGGACATGGCGGCGATGAGCCGCTATCTCAGCCCCTCCCATGCCAAGCTGGAGGCCAAGGGGGTGGCGTCGGTCCGCTCTCGCGTGGTCAACCTCCGGGAGCTGAGGCCGGAGCTGACCGCCCATGCGATGGCGGATGGGATGGAGGACGCCTTCCAGACAGTCTATGGTCTGAGGGCGGAGCGCCTGGAGGAGCGGGAGCTGGACAGCGGCAGGATTGACGCGCTCATAGCGCGCAACGCCGGCTGGGAGTGGCTCTTCGGCCGGGAGCTGGCCTGCACCCTCCGGTGCGGGGACCGGTTTGCCTGGGGGGAGGCGGAGCTGCGCCTGGCCGTGGAGGGCGGGGTCATCGCCCAGGCGGCGGTGTACACAGACGCCATGGACTGGACGCTGGCCCCGGTGGTGGAGGGGGCCCTCACAGGCTGCCGCTTCCGACTGGAGGAGATGGGACAGCGCCTGCGCGCCGCCGCCCTGGAGGACAGGGTCCGGGAGGATCTGTGCCGCCTGCTGGCCCGGCAAAATATATAGGATGGAGGAACAGCCGTATGGAACACTACGGATTACTTGTTATTGGCGCGGGGCCCGGGGGCTATGAGGCCGCCCTCCGCGCCGCCAAGCTGGGGATCAGAACCGCCGTTGTGGAGAGCAGGGACGTGGGCGGCACCTGCCTCAACCGGGGCTGCATCCCCACCAAAAGCCTGCTCCACGCCGCAGAGATCGCCGCAGGCCTGGAAAGGGGCAGGGAATGGGGGATTTCCACGGAAAGCCTCTCCGTGGACTTTGCAGCCGTCCACCGGAAGAAAACAGAGGTGACGGAGAAGCTCCGCGCCGGCGTGGAGGGACTGCTCAGGCAGAAGAAGGTGAGCCTTCTCCGGGGCACGGGGACCATTTTGACGCAGCACCGGGTGCTGGTGAATGGAACGGAGTATGAGGCGGACCATATCCTCATCGCCACCGGCTCCGTACCCGCCCGGCCCCCGATCCCCGGTCTGGAGCACGCCGTCACCTCTGACGAGGTGCTCTCGGACCAGGAGCGGGTGTACAGGTCCCTGGTCATCATCGGCGGCGGGGTGATCGGCGTGGAGCTGGCCTGCGTCTATCAGGCCATGGGCTGTCAGGTGACGATCGTGGAGGCCATGGACCGCATTCTGCCCAACATGGACCGGGAGATCTGCCAGAATATGACCATGATCCTCAAGCGCCGGGGCGCGGCGGTACATACCGGCTGCATGGTCAGCGCGGTGGAGAAGGACGGGGACGGTCTTGCGGTCCGCTATACCTGCAAGGACCAGCCCGGGGAGGCCCGGGGGGAGGCGGTTCTGTGCGCCATCGGCCGCCGTCCCAATACGGCGGGGCTCTTCGGCGAGGGCTTTGCCGTGGATATGGAGCGGGGCCGGATTTTGGTGGATGACCATTTCCAGACCAGCGTGCCCGGGGTGTACGCCATTGGGGATGTTTCCTCCAGAATCCAGCTGGCCCACGTGGCCGCCGCCCAGGGCGTCGCCTGCGCGGAGCGGCTGGCGGGCCGGGAGCCGCTGGTGGATACAGCCCTGGTCCCCAGCTGCATCTACACCAGTCCGGAGATCGCCGCCATTGGCATCACTGCCGACGAGGCCAAGGCCGCCGGACGGGCGGTGAAGGTAGGCAAAGCGCTCATGTCGGCCAACGGCAAGACCCTCATCGCCGGAGGCGAGCGTGGGTTCATCAAGGTGGTGGCCGACGCGGAGACCGGGGTCATCCTGGGGGCCCAGCTCATGTGCGAGCGGGCCACGGACATGCTCTCGGAGCTGACAGAGGCGGTGGTCAACGGCCTGACCGCCCGGCAGCTGGCCCGGATCATGCGGCCCCACCCCACCTTTGAGGAGGCGGTGTCCGCCGCCGTGGAGGACCTGCTGGAGAAGCTGGAAAAGTAATAGGACCCCGGAAGCGGTCCTTTGGGGAAATCTCCGGCGGGACCGTTCCCGGGGCCATATCCCCGAGAAATAGATGGGAGACAGGACATGGGTAATATCAATCTGAAACAGCTTGAAATTTTTGCGGCGGTGGTGGAGTGCGGCAGCTTTACGGAGGCTGCCAATCAGCTCTATATGGCCCAGTCCACGGTCAGCAGCCATATCCACGCCCTGGAGGCAATTCTGCTGACCCCTCTGTTCCACAGGGGAGCCAAAAAGAACGGCGCCCTCACCGACGACGGCAAGCGGGTGTATCAGCTCGCCAAGGACGTGCTGCAAAAATGCCGGGACCTGGAGACCGGGATGGTGGAGGAGAAGGGCAGCGAGCTGCGCCTGGGCGCGTCCACAGCACCCGGCTGCCAGCTGGTGCCCTCCTATGTGGCCGCCTTCTGCCGCCGCCGTCCGGACTGCTGCGTGTCCCTGAAGCACGGGGACAGCGGCGGCATCCAGGAGATGCTGCTGGAGCGGGAGATCCAGCTGGGCTTCGTGGGCAGCGCGGACAACCGGCAGGAGCTGTCCTACGAGTGCATTGCCAAGGACCATCTGGTCCTGATCGCCCCCTGTCAGGACCACTACGCCGCCATGCAGGCTGAGGGAAGGCTGGGGCGGGAGCTCCTGACGGAGCCCCTTCTCTCCCGGGAGTACGGCTCCGGCACCCAGGAGATGGTGGACAACTACCTTACCGGCGCCCAGCTCCCAGCCGGCGGGGTCCGCGTGGCCGCCTATGTCAGCAACCCCGTCACTCTGCAAAAGCTGGTGGCGGAGGGCATGGGGGTGGCCATTGTGTCCTACCTCACCGTCCAGGAGCGTGTCGCGGCGGGGGAGGTGCTGGCCTTCGAGCTGGAGGAGCGGCCAGTGGAGCGGAACATCTACATAGCCTGGCGGACCAGAGGGGAGCTGAGCAAGGCGGCAAAGGAGTTTTTAGCCTTTGTGCGCAGAAGCGCGGAGGAAGGATAAGAGGGCGGCTGCCGTTATGGCAGCCGCCCTCTTGCTTCTCACCGCACATCCCGGTACCGGCGGGCGATCTCGTGAATATCCACCCCGGACCGGTACAGACAGCGGAGATGGAACATCCGCCACATAGTCGCCAGAGGGCAGCCGGTCCGGTAGCGCCGGCCGGAGGTGATGATCCGTCCCGGCAGCAGACGCAGGGGTACCCCGGCCCGCCGCATCCGGCGGGAGAACTCATAGTCCTCCATAATGGGGAGCTCCGGGAATCCGCCCGCTTGCAGGAACAGCGCCCGGGTCATGAACATCCCCTGATCCCCGAAGGCGATGCGCCACAGCCGGGCCCGAAGGTTGGAGAGGACGGTATTGCAGCCCATGAAGGGCCCGCGGTAGTCGAAGCCGATGTGGAAGCACCCGAACCGGGTCCCCCGGCCCACCGCCGCCGCGATCTGCCCCAGGCCGTCCCGGGGCAGGAGGCTGTCGCAGTGGGAGAACCAGAGCACATCCCCGCCGGCCTGCCGGGCCGCCTCGTTCATCTGCCTGGCCCGGCCCTTGGGGCAGCGGATCACACGGTGCCCGGCCAGCTTCTCCAGGGTGCCGTCCGTGCTGCCGCCGTCGGCAAAGAGGACCTCCGCCTCCCCCTCCATCGCCTCCAGATTGGCAAGGCAGCGGTCAATGGCCCCGGCCTCGTTGTACACAGGGATAATGAGGGAGATCCTCACGTCATCACCCCCCGCAGGAAGTCCCGGCGCACGTAGTTCTCCAGAATGTGCCGGAGAAAGTCCTCCGACAGATAGGCCCGGATTTTTCGCAGGGTGTCCGGGTTGGTCAGCGCTCGTCCCGGCTCCTCATACTCCCGCAGGGCCATGGCGCACCAGCTTACGCCGCGCAGGCAGGTGACGGTGAAGAAGAGGGGCAGGCGGTGGGCCAGCGCTCCGGTATCAAACCGCCCGTCCACAGCGCGCCGGTAGGCGCGCAGAAAGCGCCCCGCCGCCTCCCGGTCCAGGATGGTATCCGTCTTCCAGAAGGTGGTGGTGGGAGCCAGGAAGTGGGCCAGATCCTGGGCGGCCTCGGAAATGAGGGGCTTCTCCCAGTCCACCAGATAACTCCGCGCCCTCTCGTTGACGAGGAAGTTGCCGGAATTGAGCTCTGTATTCACCATGCACCGGGGTCCGCCGCCGCCCTCCAGAGGCAGGCGGCCGATCTCCCGGACCAGCGCCTCCAGCAGCCGGGCGGCGGCCGGGTCCGCCCGATCCCAGGTGAGGTAGCGCTCCGCCATGGCAAGGCACTCCTCATAGATGCTCCGGGCGGGAGAGGCGGGGGACAGCAGGGCGCAGTCCGGCGGAACCGGCAGGGCGTGGATATCCGAGAGAATCTCCGCCGCTGTCTCCAGATCCGTCTCATAGCGCAGGGCCCTGCCGGGCAGCCACTCCATCACCAGCACGCCATAGAGCAGGATGCTCCGGGACCCGTCGCAGAAGAGGGGACGGGGCGTTCTGCCGCTGGGGAGCAGCGCCTGAAGGGCGGAGAACTCGTACTCGATCTGCCGGTCCAGGTGCATCTGACTGCCGGTGTTCAAGCGCAGCACCAGCCGCTGGCCGGTCTCCGGGTGGAGAAAGCTGTAGTTGAGGTTGTACTCCCCCTGGCCCAGCGGGGAGAGGGCCAGCTCTGTTCCCGCCGGCAGGCGGAGGGGCTCCAGAAAATCCCCGCTGCGGATGTAGGCGCGAAGGGCCGTCTGGTCAATCATGGATCGTTTTCCTCCCATTGCAGCGTGTTCAGCAGGCGTGCGGTGTGGGAGCCCGGCCGGACCGTCCCCCGCAGGCGGCGCAGGTCCTCCGGCACATCCACATCCCGGCAGGACAGCGCGGGCCGGAAGCGGAGCCCGGCGGCCCGGACAGCCGCCAGGGTGTTCTCGTATACGCTGGCGCAGCCGTAGGCCTGGCCGGCAAAGAGGGCATAGCAGGGCTTTTTCAGGCCAACCAGATAGTACCCGCCGTCCGCCGTGGGCCCCAGGGTGGCGTCCGCCTCCTCCAGAGCGGCAAAGGCGGCAGTCAGATGGTCCGCAGTCAGCTCCGGCAGATCGGAGCCCATGAGCACGCAGCTTTCATATCCCAGCGCGAGAACCCGGGACAGAGCCTCGTGCATCCGCTCTCCCAGTCCCTCCCCGGTCTGGGGGAAAACGTCCAGGGCGGCGGGAAAAATCTCCTCCAGCACCCGCCAGTCCCCCTCCGGGGCGAAGGCCACATAGAGGTCCGCGTCCACCCGGCCGCAGACGGCAGCGATATCCCGCAGGAAGGCGGTGTGGAGGGCGGCGCAGCTCTCCCCGCTCAGACAGGGCATGAGCCGGGTCTTGGTGCGCCCCGGAACCGGCGGCCGGGTAAAACAGATCAGGGCCCGCTTCATAGGCACTCCTCCTGAGGAAAAAATACCGGCTCCCCCATATCCAGGTCAAAGCGGAGCACGTCCCCCGCCTGAAAGGAGACCGCCCCGGGGAAGCTCCTCTGAAAAAGGGTACCGTCCGCCGCCGCCAGACTGACCGCCGTCTCGCGGCCCTGGAACCGGACCTTTGCCACGGTGAGGGCATAGGGGCCCTCCTCTGCGGGCCGCCACATCTGCTCCCGCAGACAGAGGGTGTACCGCCCCTCCGGCAGGGATACCGGGAGGGCCACCGGACCGCCCCGGAAAATCCCGGAGCGCACCTCCCCGTCCAGGAGGGCGCAGCCGCCGAGGTACTCCGCCGCCCGGCGGGTAGCGGGTCGGAGATACACCGCCTCCGGGGTGCCGCACTGCTCGATTTCTCCATGAAACAGCAGGGCCACCTGGTCGCTCATGCCCAGCGCCTCCCCCCGGTCGTGGGTCACCAGGACCGTTGTGGTGCGAAACTCCCGGTGCAGGGACAGCACCAGCTCCCGCATGTCCTCCCGCAGGTTCTCGTCCAGGGCGGAGAAGGGCTCGTCCAGCAGCAGCAGACGGGGTCTGGCGGCCAGAGCCCGGGCCAGGGCAACCCGCTGCCGCTCTCCGCCGGACAGGGAACCCACCTGCCGTGGTCCATAGCCGGACAGCCGGACCCGCTCCAGCAGCTTTGCCGCCTGCTCCAGCCGCGCCCGCCGCCCCACGCCCCGCATCCGCAGGGGGAAGGCCACGTTTTCCGCCGCCGTCATATGGGGGAAGAGGCGGATATCCTGAAAGAGGATCACTACTCCCCGCCTGTGGGGCGGCAGGCCGGTGATATCCTCCCCGCCCAAGCGGATGCTGCCGCCTTGGGGGGCCAGTATGCCGGCCACCGTCTTCAGAAGGGTGGTCTTGCCGCAGCCCGAGGGGCCCAGCAGGGCGAGGAGCTCCCCCGCCTCCGCCTGGAGAGAGAGATTTTGCAGAATGTCCCGGCCCTCCAGGGCCACGGAAAGATGCTCGATTTCCAGCTTCATGGCCTGTCACCTCGTTTCTGCCAGTGGCGGATCAGGGCCTCAAAGAGGGCGAACACCCCCAGGGCCGAGCCGGTGAAGGCCAGGGCGTACACCGAGGCCAGGGACCGGTCGCCCCCCTGGATGTAGGGCACCAGCACCAGAGCCAGGGTTTTCACACGCCCGCCGCCTACGATCAGGGTGGTGAAATACTGGCTGTAGGAGAGGATGAACGCCATGCTCATGGAGGAGAGGATCCCCGGCGTCAGCTCCGGGAGGCTGACGGCAAAGAACCCCCGCACCGGCCCGGCCCCCAGGACCGCCGCCTGCTCCTCCAGTCCGCCGCCCAGAGCCGCCGTCACATCGGTGAGAATGGAGATGCTGTAGGGCAGGGCGGTCATCACGTGGACCAGCAGCACACCGGCAAGGCTGTCCGCCAGCCCCGCCCGCAGCAGCACAAGATGGATGCCGATAGCGAACACTGTGCCGGGGATCAGCAGGGGCAGCAGGCCGGCAAACCGGACCAAACCTCTGCCCGGGAAGTCGTAGAGGACCACGGCCCGGGCGGTAAGCAGACCGATCAGGGTGGAGAGGACCGCCGCGGCGCCGCCCAGGGCCACACTGCTTCCCAGCAGGGGCCAGATGTTCTGGGCCCCGAAGAGGAGCTCCTCCACCGTCCGGCCGGACCAGCTCTCCGGCAGCAGATTCGGCCAGCTCCACCGGGCGGCGGCGCTCCACAGGACCAGCAGCGCCGCCGGCAGCAGGATGCAGAAGGCGGCCGCGCCTAAAAACAGCCTCAAAAAAGGGGATTTTCTCATTGTCCGCCCCCCACTCTCCGCAGCAGACGGCGGGTCAGCAGGCCGTAGAGGGCGGCCAGGGCGGCGGACAGGAGCAGAATCAGCCCGTACAGCGCCATGGCCGCGGGGCGCTGGCGCAGGTCCGGGTGCATGTAGGCCAGATGGGCATAGACCGGCAGGGCCTTGGGCAGGGTGGCCCCCAGCAGCAGGGGCAGCTCATAGCCGCTAAAGGCGAACAGGAAAATGATGAGAAACGCCTGGGAGACCGCAGGCAGGGAGAGGGGCAGGGTCACGGTGAGGAAGGCCCCCAGGGGGGAGGCCCCCAGGTTCTCCGCCGCCTCCCCCAGCGTGCGGCTGACCCCCGCCATCAGCGCCAGGGTGAAGTAGGCCACAAAGGGGATCTCCTTCCACAGGTAGGCCAGGATGGTCCCCCCATAGCCGGGGGTGAAGAGGAGCTGGGGAAACTCCCCGGGCTCCGACAGGAGCCCCAGGGCCCAGGCCCACCGGGCCAGCAGGCCGGTCTGGGAGAGAAGAAGGATGGCAAAGAGGGCGGTCACCGCGTGGGGCGTCAGGATGGGCAGACGGATGAGATACGCCATAGGCCCCCGGTCCCGGCCCAGCCGGACCAGGGCCCCGCACAGGGCCGTGCCCAGTGCGGCCGCCGCCAGAGCGGAGAGGAGGGCCGTCCGCAGGCTCACCCCCAGAGCGGAGAAAAACGCCGGATCAGTCAGGGCCTCCCGGTAGTAGTCCAATGTCGGTTCCGTGAGGCCAAAGGCCGGGACAACTCCCAGGCTCTGGGTCAGCACGCTGCCGCAGGCCAGCAGGGCCAGGGCCGTCACCCCCATCAGTGGCAGCAGAAGAAGATAAGCGGTCCGTTTCTTTCTCATAAGAGCTCCTGAAAACGCGCTCAAACGGTGCGGTCTGGCCGCACCGTTTGACGCGCTTATTTTCCTACCACCTCGCTGAGCCAGATCTCCTCGATGACGGGCACCAGCTTGGCGGGCATTTCGGGCAGCCGGTGGGTGAGCAGCTCCTCCTGACTGAGTACGCCCTGGCCCATGTCCACCGCGTCAAAGGCGGCCCGCTCCTCCCCGCTGAGCTTTGCCGGGGCTACCACCGGCAGATTGCGCAGCTGCTCATACTGGGAGAGCTGGAGCTCAGCGGAGATCATGGCGTTGATGACCACCATGGCCCCGGCGGGGTTGGGGGAATTGAAGGCAATGGACATGTAGTTGGTGTTGCCGATGGTGCCATTTTCAAAGAGGAAGGTCCGGGTGGTGCCGGTGTAGGTTCCGTTCTCAATGCCCACCGCCACGCCGTAGGGAGAGTAGCTCATGCCCAGGACCAGCTCGCCGTCGGCAAACATGGCGTCCACCGTGGTGGAGGAATCAGGGAAGGTCCGGCCCTGGTTCCACAGGTAGGGGTTCAGGCTCCGGAGGTAGTCCAGGGCGGGCTCGATGGCCTCCTTGACCGTGTCGTAGTCCGCCTCCATGGTCTGGAACTGCTCCCAGCCGCAGATCTCGTAGACGATGTTGCGCACAAAGGCGCTGCCCGTGAAGTCCGGCAGGGCGGGGTAGGTCACCTTGCCGGGGTACTGTTGGCAGTAGACGAGCAGCTCCTGGGCGCTGGCGGGGGTCTCCGGGGTGACGGCACTGTCGTTGTAGAGCACCATCTGGGCCCTGCCGTAGGGGGCCTCATAGCCCTCGATGGGCATACAGAAGTCATTCAGGGTCTCCGGGTCCTCCGTGTCGATGTAGTTCCCGGTGTTGGGCAGCTTGTCCAGAAACGCGCCGTAGAGCAGGCCGTTTTCCTTGGCGGAGTAGAAGTTTTCGCCGTTGATCCAGATCATGTCGATGCTGCCGGCGGCAGAGCCCGCCTCCTTCTCCCCGGCCAGCTTTGCCAGGATCTCGTCGATGTTCATGCCCACCACCTCCAGGGTGATGTCGTAGTGCTCCTTCATATAGGGCGCGGCCACGCTGGCCAGCCAGTTGTTGCGGTCCTCGTCGCCGCCCCAGCCGTAGAAGGTGACGGAGGTGCCCCGGGCCGCCTCCTCGATCTGGTCCCAGGAGGCGGCGGAGAGGTCCGGCGTGTGCGTGTCCTTTCCCCCGCAGGCGGACAGCAGCATGGTCAGGATCAGGAAAAGGGCGGTTAACTGCTTCATCTTGATTTTCTCCATGAATTATATATGTATCCTGGCGGCCAGGCAGGTCTCCCAGACCCGGCGGCGGTACTGCTCCGGGTCCCGGATCACCGGGAGCTGAACCGGAATGGCCGGACCGTCCCCCAGCAGCATCCCCCAGGCCATGGACTCCGGCGTGGGGGTGATGACCGTATCGCTGAGGTCAAAGAGCTCCGGGCAGATCAGCTGGGCCGCGGCCATCACGTCCCAGTTGACGATGCCGTCCAGATTCCAGTGCTCCGCGTTATAGGCGTACCAGTACGCCAGCGCCTCCGCCAGATAGGCCCCCACCGGGGAGCCGTTCTCCGCCAGAGCCGTCAGATCCGACTTGGGAAAGAAGGAGGACAGGCAGTTCTGGGCCGTGGCGATGCGGATATGGTGGGCCTGGCGGAGGACCTCCAGGGAGGCCCGGGCGTCAATGGAGAGATTCAGCTCCGCCATGGGCTTTCCGCCCACCAGCAGAGGCTCCGTCACCCCGCCCATCAGGGAGATGGTGTGGAGCCGGTCCAGAAAGCCGCCGTCCAGGGCCAAGGCCCCCAGCAGGTTGGTGGTGGAGCCGGTCACCAGCAGGCGGAGCTCCCCGCTGTGCTCCCGGGCCGCGGCGGATAAAAAGTCCGCCGACGGGGAGGGGAGCTGTCCCGGCCCCTGGGACCCCCGATAGACCGGAATATCCCGCCGCCCCCACTGGTCCAGCAGGCGCAGGGTGTTGTGGTACACGGCCTCCTGGGTGCTGTTGCCGTAGGAGCAGGTCACGCCCAGCAGCCGCACCCCCGGGGACCCCAGCAGGTACAGAAGGGCCAATCCGTCGTCCACGTCGCAGCCCGGGAGGCCCATGGTGTTGTCGCAGTCCAGAATGACAGGAATTTTTTCAGTCATAGCCAGCTTCCTTCTGTGTTTTTTGCGCCAAACGGGTGAAGGCCAGCCGGTTCCCCCAGCCCCGCGTTTTGCTCCTGCCGAAGAGGACCTCCAGCAGGTGGACCGTGTCCAGCCCCTCCCCCCGGAAGGCGTCCAGACACCCCTCGCAGCAGCTGGTCACAGGCTGGCCCTGGGGGAACTCCCCTATGCGGGCAATGCGGAGGGCCCGGCTCTTCTCCGGGTCCCGGGTCCGGAGCATCTGGATATTGCCGCAGCAGACGGTCTTTTGCCCGCTGTGCGCCGGCTCCGTTACCGCCGCGCCGGCCAGCTCCAGCAGCACCCGCGCCGCCGCCAGCTCCTCCGGCTGGTTCCGCAGGGGGCAGGGATCGTGGATGGTGACGGCCGCTGCGCTGCCGGATATGTCCTCCCGGCGGATACAGCGGGCCAGCACGGACCAGATGGGCCGCACCTCCACCAGGCCCTCCAGCTCCCTGGCGCAGTTGGGACAGGCGGCGTACACACAGCGGACGCCCCGCCGCTCCAGGAGCGCGGCCAGCCTGTCCCGCCGGGCGGGGAAGGACTTCTCCAGCAGATATCGGGAGGGCTGGCCGCAGCAGCAGGCGGAGAGCCCCAGTTCCGGCTCCTCCCGCCGGAGGACCTCCGCCGTTTTCAGAAGAATGGCCGGGTCCAGTCCCATCAGCGCGCAGCCGGGCCAGAACACCGCCTCCCGCCGGGAGAGAGCCGTCATGGGGGGCGCGAAGGAGAGAAACTGGTGGAGGGCCATGCCCAGAGTGCCGGACCTATTCATGATTTCCTTTTCGGGCCTGACGCTCGGTGTAGATATTTTTGATAATCATCACCAGGATGCTCAGGGCGAAGATGCACAGCAGGGCGGTGACAAAATATTTCACGCCCCCGGTGAGCATCCCGCCCACGTAGGAGTAGACCACCGTGGCGGGCAGCTGGCCGATCCCTGTGGCGATGAAAAAGGAGGCAAAGGTCAGCGGCGTGAGGCCGGCAAAGTAGCTCACCGCGTCAAAGGACACAAAGGGCAGCAGACGGCAGATGAGGATGGTCCGGCTGCCGTACTTGGTGAAGTAGTCCTCCACGCTGGCCAGCGCCCCCCGGCCGGCGAACCGCTCCACCGTGTCCCGGCCCAGGGCCCGGGCGATGAAAAAGCACAGGGCCGCTCCGGCCATGGCGCTGCTCCAGGAGAGGATCGCCCCCTGCCACCAGCCGAAGATGGCGGCGTTGGAGAAGGTGATGAGGAAGGCGGGGAGGGGGGCCACCACGGAGGAGAATACCATCAGGGCAAAGGAGATGCCCATGGCATAGGGGCCGTAGGAGCGGATGTAGTCCACCACCGCGTCCACGTTGGCCGAGCCCAGCACCGCTGCGGCCCGGTTGACATAGGCGTTGACGGAGGGGACGGCGAAGTAGAGCAGGCACAGGAGGATGAGGGCTCCCAGCACATACCACTTCAGCTGTCCGCCGGATTTCTTTTCTTGTTTCATGTCTCTTCTCCATTCTCAGTTGTGTCGGGGAACAGCCGCCGTCCCAGCAGGGCGGTGGCAGCCAGCAGCAGAACCAGCAGCCCGATGGCGAGCCAGAAGGCAGGGGCGGAGGGATCCAGGGCCTTGTCCCCGATGTTGATGAATACCAGAGTGCCGGGAATGATGCCCACGGCGGAGGCCAGCAGGTATTGGGGGAGTCCCATGCCGGTCAGCCCGAAGGCGTAGTTGATGAGGTTGTAGGGTACGGCGGGGATGAGCCGCAGCACCACCAGCAGCCAGAAGCCCTGCTCTCCTCCGGCCCGCCGGAGCCGCGCCTGCCAGACCGGCGGAAGCGTTTGACGGATGTACCGCTCCACCCGCTCACGCCCCAGGCGGCGGGAGAGGAGGAACATGAGGGCGCAGTTGAGCATGGCCCCCAGAAAGGTGTAGATACTGCCCCGGACCAGCCCGAACAGCAGTCCGCCGGCCAGGGCCAGCACTGCAACCGGGAAAAACACTACCGGCAGCAGCGTAAAGAGCAGGATATAGCCTGCGGGAGACCAGGGACCCAGAGCGGCTAAGCCGTCCTGCAGGTCTCCGGCGGAGATGGGGAAAAAGGCAGACGCCAGCCCCAACCCGGCAAGGCATACCACCGCCAAAAACATCCAACCGCGTTTTTTCATCCGTAAAACCTCTGTCTTCCAAAATAAAGACATATTGCAATTCAGTATACGCAATGGGCGGTGGCTTGTCAAAACCTTTCCGGAGAAATCGGCTCTCGATTTTCCGATGGATTTTAAAATCCATCGGAAAATCTGATTTGACCCAACCGGCCTTTCATGCTATAGTTGTGCTCAATGCCCCACAAGAAATGGGCAGAAAAATATACGATTTTGGAGGAAGTAAGAATGAAGAAGGCACTTTCGCTCCTGCTGGCGCTGGTGATGGTGTTCGCCCTGGCCGCCTGCGGTCAGGAGAAGAAGGACGAGGCCCCCGCCGGCGACGTGGAGATGAAGTACATGACCGCCGACGAGACGGTGGCTGTCCTGGGCACTGACGGCTATACCATCATGGACATCCGCAAGGCCGCCGACTATGAGACCGCCCACATCACCGGCGCTGTCAGCGCTGACATGGACGCCGCAGTCAACGGCGACACCGAGGCCGGCAAGGCCACAATGAAGGCCGCTACCGAGGGCCTGGACGACACCCTCATCCTGGTGTGCTACTCCGGCAAGAAGTACGCCCAGGCCGCCACCAACGCCCTGTCCGCCAACGGCTACGATATGAGCAAGGTGTTCACCCTGGAGGGCGGCTTCAACAACTGGAGCGAGGTCCAGCCTGACCACGTGGAGCCCTGATAATTCATTCTCTTGTTTTGACAAAGGACAGGCGCGCCTATCTGCGCGCCTGTCCTTTGTCTGGATAAAATCAGGACAACTGAAAACGGAGGAGCAGATATCAAAAGAGAGCAGCCAGTCTCGTTAGGTTATCTCCTGCTCATATGAATGAGTTTTAATAGGAACACTGTAATATCAAGGCTTTTCGGAGCCAGCAACCACAAAAAAATATTATTTGAGCTATCACATTACGCAAAAAGCCGTCCGGCAAGAAAAAACGGGCGGCTTTTTT
>ERZ779637.818-NODE-818-length-16970-cov-10.469110_pt1 | contig 16970 bp, 14 predicted proteins | sample MGYA00514196_ERZ779637 | MGnify/ENA primary metagenome ERZ779637 (study PRJEB29562, sample SAMEA4376700) | mouse gut metagenome | isolation source: Cecum | study: EMG produced TPA metagenomics assembly of the A DSS colitis mouse model was used to assess the...
GCTTATTCCATTCTCCCCATCTCAGATGGGGGATTAAAATACTTTTTCATTTAATCTTCTCACCCGAAATGTGCCGCTTGAAACCAACTTCTCTTTATGATATGATATACAAAATATAGAGAACTCGGACTGACTACACACATTATAAGGAGGATAAAATCATGACTGCTAAAGAATGTATCCTGGGACGCAGAAGCATCCGCAAGTTTAAATCCGATCCGGTCTCCCACGATCTGCTTTCACAGATCGTGGAGACCGCATCTTATGCTCCCAGTTGGAAGCATACACAGATTACCCGTTATATCGCGATCGAAGGAGAATTGAAAGAACGGATCGCCAAAGAAGGTACTTCCCTCTATCCCGGCAACGCTCCGATCATTTCCGGTGCACCGGTCTTAATTGCCGTTACAGTCATTAAGAATCGCAGCGGTTTTGAACGTGACGGTTCCTTCAGCACTCCTCGCGGTGATGGTTGGCAGATGTATGATGCCGGCGTTGCTTCGCAGACTTTTTGTCTTGCCGCATATGAGCAGGGACTTGGCAGTGTTATCCTCGGCCTGTTTGATCAGGCTTCTATCGAGGCCATGTTACAGTTACCCGAAGACAGAGAGCTGGTAGCTCTCATCCCTGTTGGTTATCCGGACGAAGCACCCGCTGCTCCCAGAAGGAAACCTGTAGAAGACTTGTTGTCTTATCAATCTTGAGCCCATATTGAATAGAAGAGAGCATTCTCTTCTATTTTTTTGAGGACCCTATGGCAAACGATAAGCAGATATACCGTTTGTTATAAATCACTAAGAAAGAGGTATGATAATCTATGAGACATCTAATGAATCCACTGGATTTTACCGTGGAAGAGCTTGACACTCTTTTCGATCTGGCAGTTGACATTGAAACATATCCCGCCAAATATGCCCACGCATGCGAAGGCCGGAAGCTGGCCACATGCTTCTATGAACCCAGCACCCGGACAAGACTCAGCTTCGAGGCTGCCATGCTAAATCTGGGTGGGCAGATATTAGGGTTTTCAGATGCCGGTTCCTCCTCGGCTTCCAAAGGAGAGAGCGTATCTGATACGATCCGGATCATTTCCTGCTACGCAGATATCTGCGCCATGCGACATCCCAAGGAGGGCGCCCCTATGGTCGCTGCCGAACGCTCCGGCATCCCGGTCATCAATGCCGGGGACGGTGGACACCAGCATCCGACTCAGACATTGACCGACCTTCTAACGATCCGCGCCTTAAAGGGAAGGCTGGGCAGCTTTACCATCGGTCTCTGCGGCGACCTGAAATTCGGAAGAACGGTGCACTCTCTGATCAATGCCCTTATTCGTTATCCCGACATTCACTTTATTTTTATCTCTCCTCCGGAGCTGAAGGTGCCGGATTATATCACGGATATGTTACACGAGAAAGGAATCACATATGAAGAAGTGATCCGCCTGGAAGACAGTATTTCTCAGCTGGATCTGTTATATATGACCAGAGTTCAGCGGGAACGCTTTTTCAATGAAGAAGACTATGTCCGTCTGAAAGATTTCTATATCCTGAACAAAGAGAAAATGAAACTGGCCAAAAAGGATATGCTGGTGCTGCATCCGCTGCCACGAGTCAACGAAATCTCCGTAGAAGTGGATGACGATCCGCGTGCTGTCTATTTCAAACAGGCAAAATACGGCGTTTATGTCAGAATGGCTCTTATCCTCACTTTATTACAATCTGCCGGTCACCCCTGTAGTTTGAGTCAATGACATGATACCAAGAACCGATATTGAAAATCCTCTGCTATCCTGTCTACAGATGGATTTAAGAACTTACCCCAACATTGCATCTGAACCGTTACAAAGCAACAACTTATGACCAGGAAAGGAACTTCAACATGTTAAATGTAGGAAAAATCGAAGAAGGCTTCGTGTTGGATCATATCAAAGCCGGAAAAAGCCTCTCTATCTATCATCATCTGCAACTAGATAAATTAGATTGTACCGTAGCGATCATCAAGAATGCCCGCAGTAATAAGATGTGTAAAAAGGATATCCTGAAAGTAGAATGCGATATCAACACTCTAAATCTGGACGTTCTGGCCTTTATAGACCACAATATAACCGTCAACGTGATCAAGGACGGTAAGATTGTAGACAAGAAAGAACTTGTTCTTCCACAAGAAATCCGAAATGTGATCAAATGTCGAAATCCACGCTGCATTACCTCTATAGAACAGGAACTCCCCCACATTTTCGTGCTCGCGGATGAGGAGAAGGAGATCTACCGCTGTAAATACTGTGAAGAGAAGGCCAGCAAATCAGCTTCTGCGTGGTAATGAATTGCTGGGACATATTTTTAGCACCATGAAAATATTCTTTTCATGGTGCTAATATTTACTCTGCCTTTTGACTATTCAAAACAATTGCCTCAAATTCCGCCCTTGCCAATGCAAGGCACTCCATCAGCTTCGGAGAGAATAATCCGCATTTACCGTTAATGATCATATCATAAGCCACATCCAACGGGAATGCCGCTTTATATACTCTTTTATGTACCAATGCATCATACACATCGGCTACGGATACAATCTGAGCCGCTATCGGAATTTCTTCTCCCTTCAAGTGATCAGGATATCCTCTACCGTCATATCGCTCATGATGGTGTCTGCAGATTTCATAGCTTACCCTGCGGTATTCTCCCTGCTGAATGTCGCCCAGCATATCGATCACATCGCAGCCCCTCGTCGTATGAGACTTCATCACGTCAAATTCTTCATTGGAAAGCTTACCCGGCTTCAGGAGAATGCCGTCAGGTATCACGATCTTACCTACATCATGTAAAGCCGCGGCAGAAGTAATGATATTGATCATGTTGTCGTCAAGTCCATACTCCGGATAAGTCTTAGCCACATGCTTAGCCAATATATTCGTAAAAGTTTTTACGCGCTTAACATGATCTCCGGATTCCAGATTACGGAACTCAACCACATTACTCATCACATCTATGATGTGGTCATTCATATGGCGTAGTTCTTCTGCCTGTTTGCGCAGAACCTTCGTCTGTATCTCCACCATCTCTTCCAGATGACGTTTATTATAGTACAACTCGATCACGTTCCTGGTACGCTGCTTTACAATATAGGCATCAAAAGGTTTCTTAATGATATCGCTTGCACCTAATCGATACGCATCTCTCTCAATCTGCGTCGTTGCCTCACCGGTGATCAGAAGTACAGGAATATTGTCGATCCAGTTACGCTTCTTCATCTCCTCCAGTACTTCAACACCATTCATTACGGGCATAACAACATCCAGAAGGACCACCGAGATTTCCTCAGGCTTGGCAGCAATGATGTCCATAGCCTCTTTACCATTTGCTGCCTGTATCGTTTCATAATCATGGAACATCTCGCAAAGAATCTCTCTGTTAATATCTACGTCGTCAACAATCAGTATGGTCGATTTATTCATGATAACCTCCATGGTTCCGTCCTGCGGAATCTCAAATCCATTCATTCCGGTCTGCTGCGTTCTATCTTGCAGACAAAATCCATTTCGCTGCCTTTCCGGCCATTACTTTATAACTTTATATTCCTCGGCAAAAATCTCTTAGACCTGAGCCACATCCTTCATAGAGAAACTCATTCTGCCCATTTTATCCTTACCAAGACAGACAACTGTCACTTTATCTCCCAGAGTCAGCACATCTTCCACGTGATTGATCCTCTCTCTGGCAATCTTAGAAATATGAACCATTCCCTCTTTACCGGGCGCAAATTCAACGAACGCGCCAAATTCTTTGATACTCACTACAGTACCTTTAAAGATCTGTCCCTCTTCAAAATCTGTCACGATCGTCTTGATCATCTCCACGGCCTTGTCCATCATGCTCTTATCTGTACCACATACGGATACTTGGCCATCATCCGTGATATCGATTTTAACGCCTGTGCGGGCAATGATCTCATTGATCGTCTTTCCACGCTGCCCTACTACATCACCGATCTTCTCAGGATCGATCTGTACGGAAATGATCTTAGGCGCATATGGTCCAACTTCCTTACGAGGTGCAGCGATAGCTGGTACCATACAATTAGCCATAATAAATTCTCTTGCCTCACGGCATCTGGCAATGGCGCCCTCCACGATCGGCTTAGTCAATCCATGAATCTTAATGTCCATCTGGATTGCCGTGATACCGTCATGTGTACCCGTCACTTTAAAGTCCATATCGCCGAAAAAGTCTTCCAGTCCCTGAATATCTGTCAGCAATACGAAGTCATCATCCGTATCTCCTGTTACAAGACCACAAGAAATACCCGCCACCATCTTCTTGATCGGTACGCCTGCCGCCATCAAGGACATACAGGACGCACATGTGGAAGCCATAGAAGTAGAGCCATTGGACTCAAATGTCTCAGATACCGTGCGGATCGCATACGGGAACTCATCCTCGGAAGGCAATACAGGAAGCAACGCTCTCTCCGCCAACGCACCATGTCCGATCTCTCTTCTGCCCGGTCCACGGCTGACTTTCGTCTCACCTACCGAATAAGACGGGAAATTATAATGATGCATATATCTTTTACTTGTTATATTCTCATCCAGACCGTCCACTCTCTGTACTTCCGACAGCGGCGCCAATGTACATACATTGCAGATCTGCGTCTGTCCGCGAGTGAACATGGCAGAGCCATGCACTCTTGGAATTATGTCAACTTCCGCTGCAAGAGGCCTGATCTGATCCAGTGTACGGCCATCCGGACGCTTGTGATCCTTCAAGATCATCTTACGCACTGTCTTCTTCTGATACTGATATACTGCCTCACCCAGCACTGCAAGATACGCTTCGTTCTCTGCGAACGCCTCTTCCAGCTTGGCCGTAATATTTCTGATGTTCTCCTCACGCACCTGTTTCTCGTCTGTAAAGACTGCCGTCTCCATCTCTTCAGGTGTTATGACCTTCTTCATATCTTCAAACATCTGCTCCGGAATCGCACAACTCTCATAAGTATGCTTCGGCTTCCCTACTTCTGCAACAATCTTATTGATAAACTCAATGAGTGTCTGGTTCACCTCATGAGCTTTATAGATTGCCTCTAATACTCTGTTCTCCGGCACTTCATTGGCACCGGCCTCAATCATCATCACCTTCTGTGACGTGGAAGCTACCGTCATCTTCAGATCGCCTTTGTCCCACTGTTCCTGCGAAGGATTAACGATCAATTCTCCATCCACCATCCCCATCTGCGTCATGGCACAAGGACCATCAAAAGGTATGTCCGAAATGCATGTCGCGATAGCGGTACCGATCATCGCTACCAACTCCGGACGACAAGCCGGATCCACACTCATGACCATATTGTTCAGGGTAACATCATTGCGGTAGTCCTTCGGGAACAGAGGGCGCATTGGCCTGTCGATCACACGGCTGGTAAGCACGGCATTCTCGGATGCCTTGCCCTCTCTCTTATTAAAACCACCCGGAATCTTACCTACAGAATACAGCTTCTCCTCATATTCAACACTGCAGGGAAAGAAATCAATTCCCTCTCTCGGTTTCTCGGATGCCGTCGCAGTCGATAATACCGTTGTCTCTCCATACTGCATAAAAGCACAGCCATTAGCCTGCTTACCCACTCTACCGATATCCACACGAAGGGTGCGGCCGGCAAGTTCCATTGTGTAACTCTTGTACATGATCTTCTCTCCTTTTCTCCTGTTTCCAAAGAGTGTAAAAACTCTGTTCTCTGAAAACAAACTAGCCACCATGATCCTGCTTTGCAGAATCTTAAATCATTGCGGAGCATACCTGTTCTCAGGCATTCCCCAGTATGAGAAATAACAGTTGTCCAAATCCCCGTTGGCATCGGCCCCGGAAATATATCTCACACTATATGACAGGTAGAAGATGCCGAAACTACAAATATCTGCACAAAGAACAACCTTTCCAAACATCCATATCCCGCATCATCTATCATCATACCACCACAAATCGAAGTGAATGTTTAGAAATATATGCAGTTACTTCTATAATAATCCCCATCATGCGCTCTTTATACATATATTTGTGGTCTCGGATGCTTCTTCTACCTATACATTTACATTGTCATTTGTTTCACTCGAAAGTCTCCATAAAAAATAAATTTGTTTCGCAAAATCAGCAAAACAAGCATAACTTATTTGTGAGATTCGTCCCGTATACTCGAATAAGCGGATCAATTTCCTATAAAATAAAATCGAAAAGGCGAACAAGACTGGATATGATCCAGCCTTACATCCGCCTTCTCCGTCTTATTTTCTCAATCCAAGTCTCTCGATCAGGGAACGATATCTCTCAATATCCTTATCCTTCAGGTAAGCTAACAATCCTCGTCTCTGACCAACCATCTTCAGCAGACCACGTCTGGAATGATGATCTTTCGGATTCGCCTTAAGATGCTCCGTCAGTTCCTGAATTCTTGCTGTGAGAACTGCTACCTGTACTTCCGGTGAACCCGTATCGCCAGGTGTTCTCGCATACTCATTGATAATCGCTGTTTTCTTTTCTTTAGAAATCATATTTTCTCCTTTCCTACAGGGATCATTCCGAAATCCCTTTAACCGCCAGACACTAAGATTGGGTTGGAGTCTCCCGTCTCCGAGTATCAGCTGAATCTTATGTGCAAAGGATTTCTGCACTTCACACATCGATTATTCTACCATACATAATATGGCTTGTAAAGCATTTTGTATGAAGGAAAACCGATGCTGCGCAGCCGGCGCCGCTTTGCGGCTCATCTTTTATTTCGGCTTAGTCCTGCAGGATCCTGACTGCCTTGACCGGACTTCTGTATGTCACATTAGAAATACGTATGCCTGTCTTTGGATTGCTGGCATGGATCACCTGTCCCCCACCAATATAGATAGCCACATGATTGATGGATCTACCATTGCCATAGAAGATTAAATCTCCCGGCTGTGCCTCCGATACTTTGATCGTCGTACCGTAGCCCGCCTGGGCCACCGACGAATGTGGCAGGCTCACACCATATTTCTTAAAGATGCTTAACACATATCCGGAACAATCCGCTCCCTTTGTCAGGCTCGTTCCGCCCCACACATAAGGATGCCCCAAGAATTCTTTCGCATATTGGCACAGATCCACCCGCACATCGGATACGCCTTGTCCATAGAGCAGTTCCGTCATCGTGATCGCTGTTGCCAATTCCGAACTGACTTCCACATATTCCGCAGAGACAAATACTTCCTCGTCATCCAGATAGACTCTGACCCAATCGCCTTCTACATCGGCCACTTCCAGTTCTTCTCCGTTCGGCACAAGCGTGATCACCTCAGAATCCGTATTGGCCTGTGCCCTGACTTTCAGACTGTCCGTCGTAACATGTGCCATGGTCACTGCCAATTCTTCCGCCCTGCGCTTAGCCGGTATCCCTGTCAAAAGATACTCCAGGCTCACATAACCGTCCACCTTACCTGATCTGATATGCGCCCACGTATCATCATTGTCCAGCACTTCACAGGCTGCATCCTTAGGAAGCTTGCCCACCAGTTTACTGTCTTCAGCGGCCGCCGCGCGAATGTTCAGATTATTATCCACATTGGCAATTCCCAGATTCGTATACCCCCAGTTAGCATTTTTAGCTTTCTCATATGCCCTGGCATACTCTCTTTCTGTCTTGCTCGCCTCCAAGATCATTCCGGAACCGATACCGTCACCCAGAATCGCTTTCAGCGGACTGGCCTTCTCTGCAGCTTCCTGTTTCTCGTCCACAGAATCACCGTTCTGCTCCTCATCTTCCTTGATATCACGGCTTCCTATTCCTGCTGTCCCCTCCCCATCGCTGTTCTCCGTTCCGGCTTCTCCGCCTCCGGTACTTTCCTCATCTCCTGCCGCATCCACATCTTCCGCCGCTGCGGCCTTCTCTTCTTCCCGTGCCGTATCTTCTGACTTGTCCTCGTCTCCTCCAGTCTCTACGGTAATCGTTCCTATAGACAAAAGATCGGGAAGATTCGATGCCCGCGTCTGCAAAGGTGCAAGCAGCAACAAGCAGCTTGACAGCAGACACATAATCTCTCTTCTTTTCATAACCTATGTTCATCCTCTCGGTTTTAATCTGTCACACACCGGTCAGCACTTGTTTTGGCCACCGATCAATCGTGTCCATTCCCCTGTTACATCCATTACATCTATTACATTTGCCGTTCACAACTTGTAATATTTCTGTAACATTTCCGAAAGTTATTATAACAGCAGAATCACAATATGTCAAACATCTATTTTAAACTTCTGCACCTCACAGCAACAAAGACTGTCCCGTGAAATAAAAAAACGAGCAAAGCCCGTTTACATAATTACAGTTCACGGCCGGTCAGACCGTGAACTGCTACTTTGCATTCATAACACTTCATTCGCCGCTGCAAATTCAAGCCGGAATTTCTTCTCCATAATTATTGGAAAAAGCAATGTTCACCGCATGATCAGCAACCCTCTCGAGTCCGGATACTATATCCGAATATAGCGCTCCGGCCTCCGGAGAACACTCGTTATTTGACAGTCTGTCAATATGCCTCTGCTGCAATTCCTTCTCCTTTTCGTCAATAGCATCTTCCAAATGCACCACATCTTCCATATGTTCTTCCGTGCTCTTGACAAACATTTCCACGGAAAACCGAAGCAGTGTATTGACCATATCCAGCATCTCGCCAAGTTCTCTCTGTGCATCTTTCGAGAACCCTACTCCGGTTTCAATCCGATGTACAGCCGCCTCAGCGATGTTCTCGGCATGATCGCCAATCCGTTCTATATCATTTACTACATGGAACAATGCACCGATGTTCTTCAAATCTTCGATCGGCAGCGTCGTCTGGTTGATCTTGACCAAATAATTCGTGATTGCATGGCTCAGGAAATCAATGTTCTTCTCTACCCCTCGCACCTCTTCAATCTCATCCTGGTCCAGCGTCATCAACACATTCATAGCGCGATTTAAGTTTTCCGCAGCAAGGGACGCCATACGATCCAATTCCTTAATGGCCTCCACGACTGCCGTAGCAGGATTTAAAACCGACTTCTCTCCAATATACTTTAACTGATAGCTGTCCCTGTAGCCCACTTTCTTGTCATCGCCGGGTACAAACAGATATGTAAGCTTAACAATACCTCGAATAAAAGGCATCATAATGATCACCTGGAAAACTTTGATGGCAATATGCGCATAGGCAACAACACGCCCCAGATTATTTCCCGTCACATAGGTGAGCAGTTCAACAATCTGATGCACACAAAGTCTGAAGATAATATAGACGATGATAGTACCGATCACATTAAAGATTAGATGAATAGCCGCCGCTCTCTTGGCGTCCTTCTTACCGCTCAGAGAAGCTAACAGTGCCGAGGTACAAGCCCCGATATTACAGCCGAGAATGATAAACATGCCGATATCCATGCCCATCAATCCCTGGTTGGCGAGCAGGACCATAATACTGACTGTGACAGAAGAGCTCTGAATGACCGCCGTCAACAGCGCTCCCAGAAGTACCGCAAGAATTGGTGTCTGGAGAGATGCAAACATATGTATGACTGCAGGTGAATCCTTCATGCCCGCCATTGCACCGGACATCGTACTCAGACCCATAAACAAAACGCCAAAGCCAATGATGACTTCCCCCCATCGCGACACTTTCTGCTTCTTGCAGAACATAACGATCAGTACACCCACAAGCAGAATGACCGGAGCCGCTTTCTCCAATTTAAAAGATACCAAGAGGGCCGTCACCGTCGTACCGATATTCGCTCCAAAGATAACTCCCGCCGCCTGTGTCAGTGTCATCAATCCCGAATTAACGAAACTGACCACCATAACTGTACACGCCGATGACGATTGAATGACCGCCGTAAAGAAAATACCTACCAGGATACCGGTAAATCTGTTGGTCGTCAACCGTTCCAAAATACCTCTTAATTTCGCTCCGGCAACTTTCTCGATACTGTCGCTCATAATGCGCATGCCGTACAAGAACAGTCCCAGACCACCTGCCATGGAAAGAATGATCGCTGGATTCATCTGTATAAAATTCCCTTCTTATGTATATTAACACCATCACATCATGCTCTCACGAAGTGTGCATTCCTGAGCCATGAATACTGTCAAGACCCCACTGTACTTATTTTATCGAAAATAGCGTATACTGGCAAGCCCTATCTGCTACAAAATCTATGATCCTATCTTGGGCCCAAATGTTAACCATAGTTTCTTCTATATCTAAATCACTTAACAAACTCCACTGAACCAAATTGCTCATCAGTGAATCAAATCAACCTTCTCTCCCGCGGCAATATCCTGTACTAATTGTGCTTTAAGGCTCTCCACACTGTCAAATTTCTTTTCCGGCCTGCGGAAAGCCAGGAACTGTACTATAATATCCGTGCCGTAAAGATCTCCTTCGAAATCATACAGGTAAGTCTCCACTCCCATAGCTGTACTGTCGCTCACGGTGGGTTTACATCCGACATTGGAGATACCCTTATAACACGTACCCTTTGTTATAACTCTGGAATAATATACGCCGTTAGGTGGCAAAAGCTTGTCCTCCTCCGGTATCAGATTGGCAGTAGGCATGCCAATCCTTCGGCCAAGCTTCTTTCCGTGTTCTACACAACCATTGACACTATACGGTCCGCCAAGCATACTTGCTGCAGATTCCATCTTCCCCTGCCTGACGGCCTCTCTCACTCTGGTAGAACTGACTTCGCTCCCTTCCGCCATGACTTTATCGATCAGTTCCACACGATAGTCATATTCCTCGGAAAAATATGCCAGGAGTGCATGATTACCTGCTCCTTTTTTCCCAAAAGAAAGATCCGGCCCTGCACAGATATAAGCAGCTTTCATCTGGTTGACCAAAAACCGACGTACAAATTCTTCCGGCTCCGTAGCCGCAGTCACCGTATTCAACGGGAATTCAATCAGTACGTCAACTCCCATCTGCTCAAAAATCTGCCGCTTTTCCTTTTTGGTGGTCAACTCCTTCCCTTCTCCTCCGAAAAAAGCCGAAGCGGACGCATCAAAAGTAAAGACCGTAGCTAAAAGCCCCCTTTCCTTCTGCACAATGATCTTACGGAGCAATGCCTGATGTCCCAGATGTACGCCATCAAATTTACCGATGGCAACAGCACTTTTCTGATTCAGTTGAAACGTTGTCGTCTTTTCTATAATCTGCATGTTTATGACCATGCTCCTTTCCCGGTGCGAGTCATCATGCCGGCAGGCACTGATCCTCACGCCCCTGTCGGCCCTGCTATATATACTCATGATTATTTATAGAAACATCTTGATTGGTTTCATAACGGCAGAATTTTTATTGTATTGATAGATTCCATAAAACTTTCCCGCACCATCGTATACCCTGATCTGCTCCTCATCCAGCCAATCTGTCTCCGTCACCAGATCCTCCACTCTAAGCATGTTACCGTTCTCTGCCATTTTCCGCCCGTGTTCTGTCACAACGACGGCCGGATTCTTCCCAAAGATTTCATCCGGTCTTATTATAATGTCTGTTATTCTATTCTGGTCGCACAAAGTTTCAATCTGCTTCAAAGTATGTGCCTCTTTTATACCGAATATCCCTACCCGGCTGCGAACTAAAGACTCCATGGCGCCACCGCATCCAAGCCTGTCGCCTATATCGTGGCACAAGGTCCTGATATAGGTTCCCTTGGAACAGACCACACGCATTTTTACCCTGGGCAATTCTACTTCCTGAATCTCCAATTCTTTGATCAGCACCTTTCTGGATTTACGCTCCACCTCTTTGCCTTCCCGCGCCAGCTCATATAGTTTTCTGCCGTTAACTTTCAACGCTGAATACATTGGCGGAATTTGATCGTATTCCCCAAGAAATTCCAGTATGACCGCTCTCACCGACTCCTCCTGCAAGGCTTCTGCCATACCCGGCTCACACTTTCTTATCACCTGTCCGGTCATATCCTGGGTATCAGTGTCCACACCAAGGTAGAGCACTGCGATATACTCCTTATCCCAATCGGTCAAAAGATCGCACAGCTTTGTGCCCGAACCTAAACATACAGGAAGCACGCCGACCGCTTCCGGATCGAGTGTTCCTGTATGCCCGATTTTTTTCATTTTACATATGCCACGGAGCCTGGCTACCACATCATGGGATGTGTAGCCCGCCTCCTTATATACATTTATGATTCCGTTATACATAAGCACGCCTCTGCTCTTGTTATTTTATGTTCAGCTGTTCAGCGATCCCCTTCGACAGATTATTGATGTTATCGTGATATGTACCGTTCATCGTACAACCCGCCGCACGGACATGGCCGCCGCCGCCGAACTTCATCGCAACAGATGCCACGTCCACCCTGCCATTAGAACGAAGGCTCACTTTATACTCCAGCGTTCCCATCTCATACATAAAGATAGCACAATCCACATCCTTCACAACTTGCAACTGATTCACGATCCCTTCCAGATCTTTTGGGGTCACCTGATAGAATTCCATCATACGGCGGGATACCATACTCACAATACACCTGTTATTCATAAACCGCACACTCTCTAAAACTGCTCTACCCATGATCTGCGTCTGAACATAGGTCTTCTCATAAAAGGTCTTCTGTATGATATCTGAGAAGTCAAATTCAAATTTAATTAATTCTGACACAATCTGTAGTGTGCGCGGTGATGTGTTAGAGTACCGAAGCACTCCCGTATCATGGATGATACCAATGTAAAGAGCGATGGCGACCTCACGGTCTATCTTTGCGGGATCCATCAGATCATAGAGTAATTCCGCAGTGGAGCTTCTATCCGCCTCCACTATACGCACATCTCCGCATCCCGGATTACTGATGTGATGATCGATATTGATCCTCTTACCTGCGTTCTCAAAAAGGGGACGTGCATCTCCCAGACGATCGTCTGCACAGTCCAATGCAATGAAAACATCATATATTTTATCAGTATTAATTCCTGATTTAATATCTTCCAGATGGCTGATACATTCAAATATCTCGGCCGGTTTATCAAGAAACACATCTACTTCCGCTCCGGGCAGTTCTTTCTTCAGGTAAAGATACAATCCCATAACCGAACCGACACAGTCCCCATCTGGCCTGGTATGACCGCTGATCGCTATGGAAGCCGCATTTTGTAATTCATCGATTATCCTCATCATTCTTCCTCCCTTCCGAAGCACACTGAACCTATTCGCTGTCTGCTTTCTCTCTGCCGATCACTTCATCTATCTTCTTAGACATATTTACACCGTATGCGATTGACTGATCCAAAATAAAAGCGATCTGAGGTGTGTTACGTAGATTAATCTTCTTAGCCAACAAGCTGCGGATATAGCCTTCCGCACTCTCAAGGCCAGCCAACGTATCTGCCTGTGAAGTCTCATCTCCCAGCACACTGATCCATGCCTTGCATGTCTTTAAGTCCGGCGCCACCTCGACCGCCACCACCGAAGTCATCATTGCGATTCGGGGATCCTTGATCTCCCCCCTGATGATCTCGGCCAGTTCACGTTGTACTTCTCCATTGATCCGGGTATTCTTAACACTGTTCTTACGCATTATACCTGACTCCTTTCTGCTGCTCACAGATTATCTGTCCACTCTTACGCTGCAAACTTCTGCGCTTTGCAAATATGATCATCTTTCGCAAATAGCGGTGACAGATCTTGATCAACGAGGCACCTCAACCATAACATAGGCTTCTACGATATCAAGTTCCTGCATCTTATCGAATCCGTCGAATACGAGACCGCACTCAAATCCGGCTCTGACTTCCTTGACGTCATCTTTAAACCGCTTCAAAGAAGAGAGTGCTCCCTCGTAGATCTGCTCGCCTTCTCTGGTGATACGAATCTTGCAGCCTCTCTGGAACTCTCCGTCCAATACATAAGAACCTGCAATATTTCCGATTGCAGATGCCTTGAAGATCTGACGCACCTCCGCATGACCGATGACCTTCTCCTCGAAGATTGGATCCAGCATGCCCTTCATAGCCGCTTCTATATCCTCGATCGCCTGGTAGATGACCTTATACAATCTCACATCCACGCCTTCTCGCTCGGCCACAGCCTTGGCTGTAGTGTCCGGCCTTACGTTGAAGCCGATAATGATCGCCGATGATGCAGATGCAAGGGATACATCGGATTCATTGATCGCACCTACACCTCCATGAATACATTTTACGACAACCTCTTCGTTAGACAGCTTCATCAAACTCTGCTTAACAGCTTCCACACTACCCTGCACATCCGCTTTCACGATCAGATTCAATTCCTTCAGGTTACCTTCCTGAATCTGATTAAACAGATCGTCCAGAGACATTCTCTGTTTAGTATCTGCAAGCATCTCTTCTTTATGCTGAGCCATATAGGTCTCCGCATAAGATTTCGCACTCTTGTCATTCTCATGAACAATAAATACTTCACCTGCACTCGGCACATCTGACAGACCGAGAATCTCTACCGGGGTAGAGGGTGTCGCCTCTTTGACTCTTCTGCCCTTATCGTCTATCATGGCTCTCACTTTACCATGACTTGCACCTGCCGAAATAAAATCACCTACATGCAGCGTACCCTTCTGTACAAGCACCGTCGCTACTGGTCCACGACCCTTGTCAAGCTCTGCCTCGATCACCAGCCCCCTGGCATTTCTGTTCGGGTTCGCCTTCAATTCCATGATTTCTGCCGTTAAAAGAATCGTCTCCAACAGATCTTCCAAGCCTTCTCCTGACTTGGCCGATACCGGTACGAACTCTGTGGATCCGCCCCAATCTACAGGAATCAATTCGTATTCTGTCATTTCCTGCTTCACGCGATCGATATTGGCATTAGGCTTATCAATCTTGTTCACTGCAACGATGATCTCGATGCCTGCTGCTTTGGCATGGTTGATCGCTTCGACCGTCTGCGGCATAACACCATCATCCGCAGCAACTACCAGCACTGCGATATCCGTGGAATTGGCGCCTCGCATACGCATCGCCGTAAACGCCTCATGTCCCGGCGTATCCAGGAACGTAATGCTCTGTCCATTGACTGTGACCGTATAGGCACCGATCGCCTGTGTGATACCGCCTGCTTCCTTATCCGTCACGTTAGTCTTACGAATAGCATCCAGCAGAGAAGTTTTACCGTGATCTACGTGTCCCATGACACAGATAACAGGTGCTCTGCTTATCATAGCACTTTCATCTTCTTCGTCTTCCTTCAGCAACTCCTCAATAACGTCTACTTTAACTTCCTTCTCACAGATAATCTCATATTCAATCGCGATACTTTCCGCATCTTCATAGCTTATTTCAGAGTTCAGTGTCACGATCTGTCCCTGCAGGAAAAGTTTCTTAATGATCACAGACGGCTGGATCTTCATCTTATCCGCCAACTCTTTGATCGTCAGAGACTCCGGAACCGTAATAACCTTAATCTGTTCCTCCGCCTTCTCCTCCGCCTTCTTCTCTGGCTTAATAAAGCGGCCTGCCTTATTGCGGTTCTTTATTGCCGCATCATCCTCTTCATAGATCAAATCCTTTTTGGAACGTTTATCTCTGTCCTGATTAACCCTGCGCTTTTCTTCTTCCCTGTGCTTTTCCACGTCCTTGCCAGGCGTCTCGGGCACAAAACTCTTCTGATTGTTATTTTTCTTAAATCGATTGTCCTGTCCGCCACTGCTTCTCTGAGAGCGGTCAAAATTTCCACCGCCCCTGTTAGGGCCTGCACCAGGGCCGCCACTCCTGCGATCACCCTGATTGTTGTTATAAGATGGACGACCCTGTCCCTCAGGTCTGCGATTTTCTCCTGCACTTCTCGTTCTCCCCTGTTCCTGCGGTGCTCTGGCGGTCTGCTGAGCCGCTTTGGCCTTCTCCCGCTCACGTTCCCGTTCTCTTTCCAACTCACGTTCCCGTTCACGTTCGCGCTCCAATTCTCGTTCACGCTTCTCCTGCTTCCGTTGCTCCATTCTGCGTTCCTGCTGCTGTCTCTGGCGCACCTCATATGGCTCAGCGGTAACAGGAATCGGTTTCTGGGTCGGTCTTATGATCTTGTGCGGCACATTTTGGGTCTGAACAGGTCTTGCCCCGTTTCCATTCTGCCTTCTGTCCCTATTGTCATTATTGTTTCTTCGTCCACCATTGTTGCCACCCTGTGTAGACCGCTGTCCCTGGCCTTGCCCTTGCATCTTGGAGTGCTGCGGATTGCTCACAAAGATGATTTTTTTCTTCTTAGGCGCCTCTCCTCTGCCGTTTTCACCCTTTCTGCCATCAGGATTCTGTTTGCCCGGTGCTTTACCATCCCCTCTTGGCTGCGTTGCTCCCGTCTCTGTTCTTGCCTTGGGAGCAGCCTCCGGCCTGGCTTCAGTCTTCGGCGCCGTTTCTGTTCTTTTCTCCGCTTTCGGTGCTGCGCCGGAAACCGTCTTCTCAGTCTCCGCTGATGCTTTCACCACTGCCTCCCTGTCTGATACTGCCGCTGCCTTGTCTGCTTTTGCCTCCGCCGCTTTGACCGCATCCTGACTGCCACCACCAAACTGCTTACGCACCAAGGCAACAGCCTCCTCATCGATAGAGCTCTGTGCTGCTTTCACTTCATATCCTTTATCCTGCAAAAAAGCGACCAGTTCTTTGCTCTGCTTTTCCAGCTCTTTTGCCAGCTCATGTACTTTCATTTTCGCCATGCTCACTACCTCCAACTATTCCGAATCTACCAAATGCTTCTGTATCGAATCTGCAAATCCTGCATCAGTCACAGCAAGACAGGAACGTTCTTCCTTGCCGATCGCGTGCCCCAGTATATCCTTCTCACTGTAATATCTGTATGGCACTTTATAGAATTCACACATGTTACTATATTTTTTTCTGGTGTTATCCGAAGCATTCTCCGCTATGATAACCAGATATGCTTTTCCGTTCTTAACTGCTTCCTCTGTCGCAAATCCGCCACTGACAACATT
>ERZ779637.819-NODE-819-length-16957-cov-21.855579_pt1 | contig 16957 bp, 19 predicted proteins | sample MGYA00514196_ERZ779637 | MGnify/ENA primary metagenome ERZ779637 (study PRJEB29562, sample SAMEA4376700) | mouse gut metagenome | isolation source: Cecum | study: EMG produced TPA metagenomics assembly of the A DSS colitis mouse model was used to assess the...
CGTTTCTGTCCGGGCAGGAAACGGACTGCCTGCTCCAGGTCACGGTCACAGGACAGCAGGATACAGATGGGCGTATTCAGGGATAAAATTGCAAACCCCACCGGGACAACGGACAGCCCGGCCATTTCTCTTAAAAAATACGGCATTACAATGGCTACGCACCACATCACAGCAGTATTGACCATATAATTCTTGTGGCAGCTCAGATACCGGAAAAAGTACCGCCACAGGGAAGCTTTCTTCCTCTGCCGGACAGCATGGCTTTTCTCGCTCTCCCCCTGATAAAAAGCATAGACTTCCGCCTTCCGTAAAATCAGAATAGCGACGAAACCATTCACAAACAGCAACAAGTCAAGCAAAAGCCCGCTTCCTAAAAACAGAATGACGGACACTATGGCAGCGGCCCAGATGCCGCCCGCATACCAGTATTTTCTCAGGGAATAGACTACAGCAGCCATAAGAACCGCATGAAGCATACTGATGACCATTCCTATCATCTCTATGGGCTTCCATGCTGAAACAGCCAGCAGAACCGCCAGAAGCAGCCCTGTCTTTGTAAGGACCGTATAGGCTCCCAGCACTGCCACATAGGAAAAGACAAACTCTTGGGGTTGATGCGGAAGCATCAGCATATGCTTAAGTTCCACAGCGTTATCTCTGGAAGAAAGGGCCTGCCACATAACGCCTGCAGTAAAGGCGCTGATCATCAGGATCCGCACAGAGGCCGCGACCTGCACCTGAAAGCCCGCGATATACAGCCCCCAAAATATAATCACATCTATCAAAAGTGTCCGGGAGAGCCGTTCATATTTTGCCCCAAACAGTTTTTTGGCAAAGGCTTTACCTGTCATTTTCATCATGCAGCGCCTCCCGGATATCCGCGGCATTGATCTGCCCGCCTTCAAAAGTCTGCCGGATCTTACCATCCTCCAGGACAAAAACCCGGTCAGAGGTCAGCGTAATGCTCTCCAGAATATGGGAAGAAAACAGCACAGTCCCATACTCTTTATAGCCCAAAATCCGCTGGTACAGATATTCCGTGCTCTGGAAATCCAGACCGTTGACCGGCTCATCCAGGAGGAGCAGTCTGGGTTTCAGGGCAAAAGCCGTGATCAGAAACGCTTTTTTCCGGTTCCCGGTTGACAGCTCCCGTAACAGGGTATCTGTATATTCTTCAAAGTGAAAGCCCTGTACCAGCTCCGACACATCGGTCACCTCTTTCCCATAGGCGGCGCATACATAGGCCAGGTATTCCCGGAAAGTAAAATACGAAAAAGAATTGTCCTCGGCAAACACCGTATAGCGGCAGAGCTTAAAATCTTGCTTCCGGAAATCCACAGGAGCGCCACAAAAGCAGATACCATCTGAACGGAAGGTAGGGAGCAGGCCGGAAAGCACCTTCAGAAATGTGGTTTTCCCGGCTCCGTTCAGACCGATGAGACCTGCCACTTCATGCTCCGCCAGCGAAAAAGAAAAACCCGAAAGTACCCTTTTCTGTTCACTGTACCACGCACTTAAGTTTTGAACTGTCAGGAGCGTTTCTCCCATCTTACCTTCCCCCTTTGCCATCCTTCTCTTTTTTCCATGTCGCATAGGCGGAGTACAGGAATACACCTGCCAATACCAGATAAAGCCCCATCATTGGGAAGTTGCCGGATACCCCGCATACAATGGCTGCAACCAGCCAGATCAATCCCAGACTTCCCCGAATATAAATATGACGCATTGTTTTTTACCTCCTTCAATTCCAAAATTACATTTTCAGCATTTATATCCCATTCATCCTGATGGGATATAAGCTTTACGCTTCCTCTTTTTAATCCTATCATTCTTCTCCCCAGGCAGCTTGCAGTTCTGCCGTATCCCTTGTACCAGTATGGCTATTCCGACAGGGCGATCCTGTAAATATCCGCCTGTTCTCCATCAATTTCAAAGCTGCGTTCATAGACGCCTCCATTTCGGATGATTGAATCATATATCCTTGTTACCCTAGATCGCACAGCAGATGTGCTCCCTATCAGGATTTTCGTGCGTCAGTTTTACAAGTTCCATTCTATTGCCTCCTTTGTCACACAATGGGAGTTTTGCGTTTCTTTTCTTGCAATAATAATCGCTATCACAAACGCAAAGGATATGATCTGTGCAGCCATGATCCGGACAATTTGTAATTTGTCTGCGTAAATGGCTTTGTTTCGGAGAGCGTTTCGATAAACAGACCGCGAAAAACCCCTTCTCTTACGTAAATTTCTTTTCTATTTTCAAATCAGTTTTATAAAATGCCCAAAACAGGAACCCCAGTCCTATAAAAACTCCAACACATAAAATCTCATGAATTGAAATATGAAATAAATACATCGCTACGCTTAATACAATCTCGGTTAGCCCCAAAGCTTTTCCGAAAGATATAAAAATATCGGGCGCAATACTTTGTGCATACTCCCAATGTTCCCTTGTTTTTCGTGAAGTTGGTGTGTTATATCCATTATTTGGATCCATGTCGGACGCAGGATGTTTCTTAAAGGTATATCCCACTGAAACCATTACAAATGGCATAATTAAATTTAGCACCAGTAAATAATACACTTTTCATACCTCCACAAGTATTTCTTATGTTGACTTCTTTTTTTCAAATCACCGATTGTCTTATCCGCTTTCAAAGCCTCCACTCCTCGTTCTATTCATCAACCTCAATCATCCGATTATATACACCCGAAGAATTTTCATCAATCATAATTGCGTCCACACATTTTTTATAAAAGCTGACGGCGGATTTTGTGGGCCATCCAATAATGGCATACGCATAGCCATAGGACCGAAAAAATTTCTGGCTGTCGCCTCATAACATGCAAAACTGAATAAATTTTCTTCTATGTCATGTGAATAGGGAATATTATATAGTTTAACCAGCATATCTGCCATATGATTACCTCCCAGGATATCGGTTGTAATTTGTGTTTCCCAGAAAACGGAGGTAATCAGTCAATCTTATGAAAACACACTGTCTGTTCTTTCATAGATATTTTCCCGACCTGCCAGCCATATTCTGTAAGCTCTTTCTTATATTTTAGAAAAGAGTGGTCAATCGGTATCCCTGCGATCTCCTGAATCTCCTCAAAGGTCAGCTGAAATGATTCCTTTCCGCTTTTCTGCACATATTCCCATAACGTGTTGTATTTACTCATTGCCTTTCTCCTCTCTAATGATTACAAAAATCCAAAACTTTCTGAATCTATGTCCTGCTTTACAAAACCTGAAAAAACACGGTTATGAACATAATGATTCCTACCATAATGGCTGCTATGCCAAAGAAATAGCTTCTCTTGTTTCCATTTTTTCCGTCAATAATCCAAAACAGGCCGCGCAGTATAAGAAGCACCCCTACAAAAATCGGAATAAATTTTCCAACAGCTTCTGTCATTTCTTTTCCCCTTTCTGCCCTCTCTTTTTCTTAAAAACATAAATGACAGTATTGATGATACATAACAGCACAAAAAGGCTCGTAAAGTTAATCCAGATATCCCTGTATGCTGTTTTCGCCAAGGGTTCCCGCAATCCGCTGAACCAGACATAGGCGAACGCCAACAGCTGAGAGGGAATATATGCAATCAAATATCTGAGAGCCAAAGGCTTAACAGGCAGATTCGTGCATAGCTCAAATGCCGCTATCCCGATCAGGAGAATAATAGCCCTGTCTAATTCGTGCCAGTTACCGCTTGGGTCTTCATAGACGCCGTTACAAAGATACAAAACGCTGCTCAATAATGTAATTGCTGTATATATCACCGAATAAATCGACACCATACGAATTAATTTTTTCTTATTCATTTTATTTCCTTTCCAAGGCTGCAGCCTAACATATTGATCCCTATACCAAAACAGAAAGGTTCGTACCGGATTCCGGTTTCAATGTTTCTCCGGTTTTCGTATAGATTACAGGTTCTGTTTTAACAGTATCCGCTGTTTCTTCAATAGATACGCCATTGTCTGCACCAGTCTGAACCGAATCCGTCTTCTCGTCCAATGCGGCCTTTCCACTTTCACTGATGCTTACGGTATCTGTATCCTCATTCCGGCTTTCCGCTATCCTCTTTTCCAGCTCCTTGCGCTCTTCCTTGCGCTTCCTGATGGCATTTTCCTGCTCCGTCTTCGCTTTTTCCCTCGCTTCCTTTGCGTCCTCCTCCATTCCTTTTTCTGCTTTCTTTTGATAGTCCTCTGCTTTCTCCGCAAAGTCCCCGACATACCCCATCGCCCGCTCCATGACAGCTGTATCGCCTCTCCGTTCGGCGTCTTTATAGACACGGAAGGGTGTATTCAGTAACTTCATACTCATGCTTGCCCCTGTAAGGCCTTCCATTGTTTTCGTATGCATAATTGTCCCTCCTTTAAATTTTTCCTGACATTATTCTTTTTAAGAAACCAAAATGATACCACCACTCCAAAAATACCGGAAAACAGTACGCATTCGCCACCATCTTCCGGTATTGATACCACACTAAAAACTTAAATCTCTTTTATTGTGGTACTTCTGATACAGAAGCATTCTGCCGCCTGTATGTATCATTGTCTTTCTGGCTTAACTCGTTTTCTACCTGTGCCAGCTTTTTCTCCAGCTCCCGGATTTTCTTTTCATCTCCGGAAGCCGACTGGATCTGCTGCTTGAACTGCTGCTTTTTCTCTTTCAGCTTCTTGATCTCCCTGTCAACCTTATCCGTATTTGTAACACATTTCTCCGCCGGCTTTCCCTGGCTTCCTCCGCCTGCCTTTGGTGCTTTGCCATCTTCGCTTTTCTCGGAACGGTCATTCTTTCCATTTGCATGGCCGGCTTTCGGGTCATCAAAAAAGATTTTCCGATAACCGTTTTTGTCCTGGCCTACCCGGTACAGTCCTGTAGGCTTATGCCCCGATTTTTCACTGCTGATGTACTCGTCCTTTGGTTCGGACAGCCTGCCGGAGTTTTTCTCCTCTGCAGCCTTTTCTGCCTTCTCTGCCTCCTTTACCTTTTCCGCCCTCTGATCGGCCTGTTTCTCCTTTACCCGCTCTGCGTAATCGGTGCCGGAATGATCATAATTTCCATGAATTTGCATTGCCATAAGCGTGTTCCTCCTTCAATTTGATATTATCAGGAAGCTTCTTTGCAGCCGATCCCCGCCGTAAACAGCTTCCTTTTTCTTTTTTCGGTTATAGAAGGTAACATATTAATCCATTTGCTGTGGGCTGCTTTCTGGATGCTGTGGAATGATCAGCAGCACATGGAGGACAAATACATTCTCCTGTGTCTCTATACTCATGGCGCCGCCATATTTTTCAGCCACTTTTTTTACATTCGACAGACCTGTCCCTTTTTTGAACGCGCCTTTCCCATGGAAGCTGTTCTGAATTTCCATCATAAGGAAATCCCCCTGGATCCGCCCGGACACACGGATATACTTTTCCATACCGGCATCCAGGCTTTTTACTGCATGGATTGCATTATCCAGCGCATTGGACAGGACAATACAAATATCAATATCCCGAATGCCACAGGGATATGGCAGAAGCAGGGAATAGTCCACATCTATCCCCATGCTTTTTGCAATCCCCAGCTTGTTTCCCACCAGAATATCCACTACCGGGTTGTTGGTACTGCAGGGAAATGACATTTTTTCCGCCATATCGTCCAGATCCTCCATATAGGTTATGGCTTCCTCCAGTTTTCCATTCTGTAGGAGTTTTTTTACCACTGCGATGTGGTTCCTGATGTCATGGCGAAAGGACTTTGTTTCATCGTAACAGGTTTTCGCTTCCTCCACATACTGGTATAGGGAATGTTCCTGTTGTTCCAGCAATGAAATTTCAGTGCTAAGACGGAAATTCTGCTGCAGTTTCTTATAGGAAAACAGGATACAGAACAGGCTGGCAAGTCCCAGAAAATACATGGCCAGCATCTGCCCATGACTGAAAAAATGCCCCGCAGGCCCTTTGTCCGCCAGGATTTCAAACTGGAAGTCAAATTCAATCGCATTGATATAGTTACTCATAATAAATATCATGAGGATTGGAACAAAAATCAGAAACATCTGTTGCATACCCATTGTGGTATCCGGAGCATCCGCAGGACACAGGGCATCCACGGGATAAAGATCATCCCAGGAAAAATAGCGGTATAAGATATAATAGCAAAACCCGCTCAGCAAAAAAGACGCCGCCTCGCAGAGCAGCATGGCCGCAATATTTCCTGTCTCATGGAAAAAGGCAGGCAGCCATGGGTATGGAAGGCTCATCAGCGCGCTTACAATTCCGTTGCAGAGCAGCATGAGTTCCGTTGTCAGAGTCGCGTACAGAAGCGAAGCCTTAAAATTCGCATGGCAGGCAAAAGCCCCACATATCGAAATCAATAAGACAAACACCACAAAACCAGTAATCGTGCCGCCCGGAATAAACTCGTTTGTAATCACTGCACCTACTGCAAACAGGAAATAAAAAGGTGGCCACATTTTCTTTTTTAAGATTTTTGCCAGAAAATAAAGCTGGAAGGATGTCTCCATCACGCCCATAATGTATATATTGAAAAAATCTAAATACTCAGCCATGTTACCTGCCCCCAAATGTAAAAGCCCTGTAACTGTTCTGTACCTACACAGTTACAGGCAAAAATCCCAGTAAATGCGCAGACCTGCCGGATAACCGCAAAGTTCTTATATGTTCTTCATATACTGCAGGACAACACCGGAAAACTCCCTGCTCCGCAGCCGTGATACGGGAATCTCTTTGTGGTTATCCATATAGGCAGTCCCGTTTTTATATCCTTTTAAATGCTTTAGGTTGATGAGATAACTCCTGTGACACCGGAAAAAATGGCTGCCCAGCTTCGTTTCCAGATTTTCGATCCGCTCATAATAATCAACCACCTCTCCAGAAGCCAGGTTCAGATATATTTTTCGGTCTATGACCTCGCAAAAAACAATCTCATCCTTTGGGACGATGCGTCTCTCATATCCCTGCTGCACCAGCAGGCTGTCTTCGCTGGTGTTTTGCATGGAAACGTAAAGGCGCTCCATGGTCTTCCTAAACTGTTTTTCATCCACCGGCTTGACCAGATAATCGTAGGCCTGTACCTCGAAAGACTGAAATACCATCTCTTTCAGTACGGTAATGAAAATTAAAAAGCCGCGGAACTTACCCGCCCTCAGCTTCCTTGCTGTTTCCAAACCGTCCATACCATTCATCTGGATGTCCAGAAACAGGATGTCAATCTGTCCGTCATAGTTTAACAGCTCTTCACCACTTAAAAATGTCCGAAGCTGGATCTCCCTGTTCTTTTTACGGAAAAAATCGGAGGCCATTGCCCTTATATGATCGGACATGTGTTTTTCATCATCACAGATTGCAATACGGATCAATGCGCCACCTCCTCGCCATTATTCGTCAACGGCAAAAGAAAAACTTTTGCCGTTGCCTCAGACTGACGTTTTATTATAGCCAGTCCGAAATGCCAAAACAATTTAATTGCTGTGAAATGTTTATCTGTTGACGCGAAATGCTGTGCAAAACTCTATCAATTCTTACCCAAGTTTATTTTAACTTTGTGCCCGCATCTGCTCAACCAGAGATTGTTTTTTCTGGCTGCGTACCATCCAGACAGACAGGACTACCTCCATACCAAACAGCACAAAGAGGAACAGCCCCATTTGCAGGAACGGGAACTGATATGGGACAACTGCGCCGGCAAAGGATTTCTTACTGACTGACCCACAGACTGCCACGGAAAGCGGCAGCCCCAGGAGCAAGACTGTAAGCGCCGCAAAAAGCGCATGACACATCCCCTCGGTGACACTCATCCGGCACAACTGCTTCCCGGTCAGGCCGACAGAGCGCAGGATGCTGTTCTCCCGCCTCCGGGACAGCTGGTTGGAAAGCGTCGTATTGATCAGATTGACAGCGCCAAACAGGAAGATCAGCCAGGAAAGAGCCTGCAGGCTTCCAAAAATAATGCTGCTCTGCATTTTCTCATATTCGATATGTGTGGCTATGGTATCCATTCCAAGATTGCTGCGGCCAGATACCAGCTCCTGTAGACTACTTTCCACAGACTCTGCTTTTACGGGATCATTAACAATGCTCCAGGAGTAGTCAAAGCTTTCGATTTCAGGATGTATCTCACGAAACAACTCCTCCGGCGCGAACAGGGCCACCGAATCCATGGTAAGCGTACCATGTCCGTTTGCCATCTTCGACCCATCGAACAGTCCGGATATGGTAACTGTCACGGTTTTCTGGCCCAGGATCAACTCCATGGCGGCCCCAACATCCATGTCGGCATAGTGCTTCTGATAACCCGTACTCAGAAGGACACTGTGGGTATCCGCCGGCATGGCGCCGGATACCAGCGCAGCTTGTACTTGCATGCGGTTTGAGTCCGTCAGCATGTCGCACATACCGGCTCCGGCGCTTTCGGAAGTACTGAATTTTCCGTGCAGAGACCGGCGGGTGACCAGCACATCCACCACCCCATCCACAGAAAGGATCTCCTGCCTTAAGTTTTCATCCAGCGGATTGCCTGCAGCCATGATCTCCCCCTCCGGCTGCTCCGAAGACAGATAGATTTTATAATCCCCGTCCGGGAAAAACAGCCTTGCAGCCTGCTCCGGCGACCGAGTCAGAACTATGGAAGACACCACCAGAAGAAGGATCCCGCCCAGGCTTAGGGACACTGCAATACTCACTGACTTTTTACGGTCGCGCCCAAAATTTGCAAATCCCATGGATACAGGACTTAGTTTCCGGTGTTTCTTTCTGTTGTGTACCTTTTCCTGACCTGCGAAAAAGCGCATTGCCTCCAGCGGTGAAATGTTGGCAGCTATTTTGACCGGTCTGTGAACTGATACAGATACCATGAACCAGCAGACCATCACGGTCAAAAGCACAGCTGCCCCATAATACCCCCCATGAAAACCTTTTGGAAACAGAAGCAGACCGCCGCCCACACCTAGCAGAAGCCCAAGCAGGATCCCAATACCGCCCAGTCTCCGACTCTCCTTTTTCACGATGCGCCGAATCTGTTTTGGTGTTGCGCCGATGGTGCGGAGCTGTCCATAGCTTTGTATTTTGTCGTTCACAGAGATACGGAAAATACTCTGGATGACTACATACCCACCGGCAAACACAAGAGCGGCTATGCCGAAAACTGTCACAAAGTCAATAGACTTTGAATTAGAAACAAAATAATTGCTGTTCATCCCTACATGCGCAGAGCCAAACTGCGCGGCAATCTCCCGGCAGCGGGCAGCCATGGTCTCCTGGTCAAACTGCCTGTCATTTTTGAAATGCACATAGGCACGGTATCCTGCAGGGTCAAATCCGGCCCACTGCGTCAAGGCCGCTTTGGAAACGGCAATGGCGCATATATTCGCTTCCTTTTCTCCCACATTAGACAGGATGCCGGTCACGGTATAGTCGCCATGAAAGCTCTCGGTATCCAACCGGACCGTCTCACCTATTTTAGCATTCGAGCCGTAAGCGGAGAGAAAATATTCGCTGACAGCGACTTCCTTCGCCTGTGCCGGGAGTTCTCCTTTTACCAGTTCCATCTGGCTGCGGGCAATATACATCATGTCGCTGTCGCAGTACACATAGGAGGCGTTGTATCCCTGCTCCGAATGCTCCTGCCCCAGCAGATAGTATTCGCCCACCCGGGCAAGCTCCGGCAGGTCTTTCAGCACCGCCACATCGGGCGCCTCTACGCCGGTGAAGACCGCCTCATAGGTGTCAGCCACCTGATTACGCTGGATCTGTGCAATAGAAACAGATAGTACCGCCGCAAAGCAGACCAGGAACGCCGCTAAGGCCACAGCAATTACCACCATCCGGTTCCGGCGCTTCTCGCTTGCGAGGCTCCGCTTCGCCAGCTTCTTCACAATAGCGCCGGTATCATTTTCAAAAGGCCATGTCATATCTGCCACCTCCTTACTCCACGATCCTGCCGTCCTCAATCCTTATGATCCGGTCAGCAAGCTGGGCAATCTCGTTATTATGGGTAATCATGACAATGGTCTGGTTAAACTCCATACTGGTACGCTTTAAAAGCCCCAGCACATCGGCGCTGGTCTTGGAATCCAGATTTCCGGTGGGCTCATCGGCCAGGATGATGGCCGGTTTGGTGATCAGGGCGCGGGCAATGGCGACACGCTGCTGCTGTCCGCCGGAAAGGTTATTCGGCATATTGTTAAGCTTATCTTCCAATGCCAGCATCCTCACAATCTCGTCCATGAACTTCTTATCTGCCGTGTCACCGTCCAGTTCCACAGGCAGGACAATATTTTCATACACATTCAGGATTGGGACGAGGTTATAATTCTGAAAGATAAAGCCAATGTTGCGGCGGCGGAAGATGGTCAGTTCTTCGTCATTCTTTTTGGCCAGTTCATCCCCACGGACAATAACGCTGCCGGAGGTAGGCGTATCCAGCCCGCCCATCATGTTAAGCAAGGTGGATTTACCGCTGCCGGACGTTCCGACTATCGCCACAAACTCTCCCTGTTCCACGGAAAGGCTGACGTCGTCCAGGGCCCGGGTGATGTTGGGTTCGCTGCCATAATACTTTTTCAGGTGGATTGTCTGTAATACATTCATAATCAAATGCTCCTCTCTCTTTGATAAGGACATTTTAAAACCCAAATGTCTCAGAAATGTCCGAACCCACAAAAAATATAAGATAATGCGGTTGAAATGTTACAAAACCCGGACATTTCAACTAAAATATCTCCACGGAAGTAGCGTTTCCCGCTGGCAGTATGATTAAGGACTGCTACACGACAGCTTTTTTCTTTTGCCGTCGTGCGGCAGCCATTTTGAATATTCAAGACAAAATCATTTCACAGTATGCTTACAATAAGAACGAACAGCCAGAAAAGCAAATAGCGGTATTTCAATAACGCAGGCTCCAATCATGGCATAAGGTGTCCAGATTGCCAGCCCGCCCAAGCTCAGAAATCGGAAGTCAGTGATAGCATAGAGAACGCTTGCCTGGATACTTGTTCCGCTTGCTGGAAGGATACTGCACAGCCAGGTAGACAGCGCCCCCGGTACTGTCATAGTGATTACCAATGGCGCAATGCAAAACACCAGCGCCGAGGCGAGAGAAGCCACTGTGCTTTTACACTTTGCGGAAAGAAACAAGGTAAAACTCACTGAGGCCAAAACAGAGAGCAGTCCGGCAACGGCAAAAAGGCATTGCAGTTCTCCTATGTTCATGTCTGCCAAAGTCACAATAGAGTACAGCATTTGAATGGAGGTCTTGGTACACTCCCAGCCAAACAAGCTGTCTACTACCAGAATGAACACAGCGGCACAAATGATAAACGACAACCCGCTGATGAAAAGAGCAGCCAGCAGTTTTGCAATGCCCAGCCTGACCCTGCCGTACCGGGTGCAGCGCAGAATATCGTCCGCTCCTGACTGATAACCGCCGGAGAATACTGGAGCGGCAATCACTATACAGAATAACAGAACCAGAAATCCCATGATATTCTGATAGTCTGTGATGGTGGAACTCATACCGGGATAGACCTCAAAGGGCTTTTCCACTCCCTGATACATCTCCACAGCCTTGCGCTGGGCGGCGGGGCTGTTGGGCTGCTCCATCGCCATCAGAGAGGCAATTCGAGTCTCGCAGACGGAATAGTAATCGTCGATTTGCATGGGATCGATCTCCATGATGGTTGGTGCCATGCCGGTATCCGGGTCGGCAAATGCCTCCTTGACGCCGTGGAGCAGGGGAGCGATGGGGAGAATCTCTTTCTCATAGACGCCCTCCGGCAGGTCATAGGACTCCGCAACGCCGTAGGACGTGAGGCAGGCTTGATAGATTTCTACGGCCTCCCGCACCCGTTCAGGAGTGACAATGCCGCTGGCATCCGCCTGACGCTCCTTTTCGTAAGCGATGGAGGCCAGCCCAGTCAAATTGATTTCGCTTCCGGCCTCGTCTATATAATTGCTGTAACAATAGGTGGTCGGCAAATAGGCCAGCAAAGCGGAGAAAAGCAGGGCCAGCACCAGCAAAATCCAGGTAAGTCTTGATTTCAAAACTCGTTTCAATTCCAAACGAAAAATTCTCATTTAATGATACCTCCTATCACTTTCGCCGCTGCTCTCCGGGAACAGCCACAAATACAAGTCCTCCAAGCGGGGATCAGCGGCAGCAGAATGTGCGCCGCAAGGCTTTTCAGCCAGATAACGGATAAAAACACTGCCGTCATGCTCATTTCGCAGGCTGATAATTTGAAGCCTGCTTTCGTATTCCGGCACAGCATCCGCTGAGATCGTGCAGCACCACACCTTGCCCTCCACCAGCTTGACAAGTTCCTCCGTTGTCCCTGTCGCCAGCAGCCTGCCGCCCTTAATGATGGCGTGGCAGGTGGCGATATACTCCACGTCGGGAACGATGTGGGTGGAGATCAGCACAATCCGGTCATGGGCAAACTCCGAAAGCAAGTTGCGGAAACGTACCCGCTCCCCAGGATCAAGTCCCCCGGTTGGTTCGTCCAAAATCAAAACCTCCGGGTCGTTCAGCAACGCCTGGGCAATCCCTACCCGACGCCTCATGCCGCCGGAGAGCGTGGAGATTTTCTTGTTGCAGACATCCAGCAAAGAAACCCGTTCCAACAATTCATGTATTTTCCGCCAACTCTGCCGTTGGGGAAGTCCTTTCAACGCGGCAACATATGCCAGATAGTCTTTCACTGTAAACTCCTGATAAAAGCCGAACTCCTGAGGCAGGTAGCCAAAAATGTCACGATACTGTTCCCCCAGCGTCTGGATAGGAATTCCGTCATACACTACTTGGCCGGAAGTGGGCTGCATAATCCCGGCAATCATCCGCATGAGGGTAGTCTTGCCCGCTCCGTTGGCCCCCAGCAGGCCCCACACGCCTGGCGTCAATTCCAGGTTGATGTCATTGACGGCTTTTTTGTCCTTAAACTGCTTGGAAACATGGTCAATCAGCAATTCCATATACAATCTCCTTTCCCGTCTGCAAAATAAAGGCACTCTTGCCTTAGCACTACCATTGTACCAAAAGCAAAGGCGCCGTTTCCTTGTTCGCTCACACGGTATTCAACTGTTTTCCTACGGACTTTCTTACGATTTTCCTACAAAGCAGGAAGTATTACAGTAAAAACCGTCACGCCGTCCCTGCTCTCCGCTGTGATTGTTCCGTTGTGGAGCGTGACGATCTGCCTGGCAATCGCAAGGCCCAGCCCGGCCCCGTCTGTACTGCGTCCTGTGTCAAGCCTATAAAACTGTTCAAAAATATGCTCCAATTTTTCTTTTGGAATTGTCCCGCCGTGATTGGAAAACTGTAATGTAACCTCGTCCTCGCCGCTTCTGGCCTCAATGGTGATCTCCGTTTTGTCGTAACAATAAGCAACGGCATTTCTCAAAAGATTATCAAATACCCTCTGCATCTTGTCGGCGTCACATTTCAGCATCGTATCATCCGCAGCAGCAAGGCGGCAAGTAAGGCCCTTTTCTTCTAAAATTGGCTGAAACTCATAAACAAGCTGTTCCAGGAGGCGGGTCAAATTGATTTCCCGATATTGCAGTGTGATTGTGGACAGGTTATATTTGGCGATTTCCAAAAACTCGTTAATCAAGTCCTCCAAACGCTCCGCCTTGGCAAGAGAAATAGCCAGGTACTTTTCCCGCAGGTCTTCCGAAATGCGTTTTTCGTCCCTTAACAGGTTTAGATAACTAATGGAGGAGGCCAGGGGCGTTTTCAAGTCGTGGGCCAGATACATAATGAGGTCATTCTTTTTCTGCTCGGAAATCAGCATATCGCTTTTCTGCCGGTCAAATGTATGCTTTGCGATATTCATTTTCCGCTCAATGGAAAGCAGTTCCGGGGATAGGGAAATTTCTCCAGGAGTGTCTTGAAGCAGATTTTCCATCCCCTTGTTGATTTCCTCAAAGTACTTGGTAATCCAATGAAGAAAAACGGAAAGCAGGCCAATGAATACGGTCAGAACGGACAGCAAAATAATAGCATCCATGTGACTTCGAAATATCCGGTCATATAGGTTAAGGGCCGCATCATAGTCCATATCAAAGATATTTTGCAGGAGGGCCATCATCAAGTTTGCAAAATTACCCCGTAGAAGAACAGAGTATGTGATATAGATTATCAATGCGGAGCTTACCAGCATAGCGATCGTGCGCAGGAAAATCTTAATGCGGAGTTGGCGAAACTCACTTTTGCTTTTATTTTTCAATGGTATACCCTACCCCCCATACTGTTTTGATGAATTTAGGGCTTCTGGCCGGTTCTCCCATCTTCTCTCGTAACCGTCCAATGTGGGCCATGACGGTATTGTTATTTTGCAGATATTTCTCGCCCCATACCGCCTCGAACAATTCTTCGGAGGAAACGACGATCCCCTGCCGTTCGCAGAGATACCAGAGGACAGAAAACTCAATAGGGGTCAACTGCAATTCTCTCCCGAACAGGAAGCATTTATGATTGTCTTTGTTGATGACAAGCCCCCGAATATCGTATTCATGGGCCAGTTGTCCCGGCTTTTCCGGAGGATTGTTGTAGTGCATATACCGCCGCAGCTGCGTTTTTACTCTGGCAGCAACCTCCAAAGGATTAAAAGGCTTTGTAATGTAATCGTCGGCTCCGATAGTCAACCCCATAATCTTATCTCCATCCGCCACTTTTGCAGTCAGCATAATAATGGGATAGTATGATGTTTCTCTGATTTTTTTGCAGATTTCAAAGCCATCTGCATCCGGGAGCATCACATCCAAAATGGCCAGGTCTAAATGGGTGTGCTCAATACAGACCAGAGCTTCCGCGCCGGTGTAAAACTTATGGACGATATAGCCATCGTTGGTGAGGTAAAGTTCTATAATATCGGCCAGTTCTTTTTCATCGTCTACCACTAAAATGTTGATGCTCATTTTTGCTACCCCTAATTCCTAATAATACATAAGATTATATCATAATTTATCTCCGTTTTCTCTACGGATTTTCTTAAAATTTTCATACGAGGCGTTGGTAATAAAAACAGGCCCCTGCTTCGCTCCTTTCTTTGACACAATTATGCCGTTATTATGCATTGAGAACAATAGAAACATGTGCTATAATCAAATGGAAATTTTCGGATGCAATTTTGCATGCAAAGTGAGGAAAAATGTTGAAAGATTATACAATAGACGAATTGATAGCAGCCCTGATGACAAAATGTGGGTTTGGAACTGTTATTTTTTCAATTGAACCAGTATCTGGCGGTTTTATGCATAGAATGTACAGAGTAAGAACAAAGTCCGGAATATATGCAGTAAAACATCTTAATCCTGAAATAATGGGAAGAGAAGGTGTGCATGATAATTTCGACAGAGCAGAGAAAATTGAATGTCTTTTGGAAAAAGAGGATATTCCTATCGTGCCCGCTCTAACAGTTCTTGGTAAAAAAATGCAGACTGTAGATGGACACTATTTTTATATATTCAATTGGCAAGATGGGCATATTACTGATTGGAATAATATTTCAAATGATGAGTGTAAGGCCGCCGGTAATATTCTTGGAAGGATTCATGCTATTGATCCGAAGAATGTTGCCCATCAGGAGCCTGAATTAAGTAAGATCCATTGGCACGAATATACCCTTAAAGCGAATGAAGAAAAAAACGAGATTGCTGCTCTTCTGGCTGACAATGAAAAGCTTCTGATCTATGCTGAGAAAGAGTTGAATCAAGCAAGAGCTTCTTTGCCGGATCTCATTTGCGTCTCCAACGAAGATATGGACCCCAAAAATATTATGTGGGATAACGGTAATCCATGGGTAATAGACTTGGAATGCCTTGACTACGGTAATCCAATATCGCATGCGCTGCAGCTGGCGCTTCAATGGTCAGGAATTACAACCTGTAATATGGACATTGAAAAGATGGTCGCTTTCTTTAACGGGTATTTGGAAGCGTATGACAATTGTTTTCGGGCATACAGTGGTGTATTCGGGGTGGCATATACATGGGTAGAATGGTTAGATTATAATATTCAAAGAGCGCTCGGAACATGCATTGATGAAGCAGAAAGACAGCTGGGAATTTCTGAGGTAAGAAACACGGTCGAGAGGATAAAGTATATCCGGAATATTGAAAAAGAAATTAAAGAAGCCTTGAATGCTCGTCTGCCTGAGATCAAAGCCGAGGGGTACGATAATCACGGTGGCAGAATATGATATTACGAACTTTTGCTTGAAGGCAATATTACGGAAGGAGAGCGCTAAAATCCCTATGGAAATAAGAAAACCACTGCTGCATGGTATATGTTTCCATGCAGCAGTGGTTTTGCGCTGGTTAGCGTTTGCAACTCCGAATCGCTGTCGCTGCCCCAGACAGTTCCAAACAGGTATGATTTTTTTAGAACATTGCCTTGATTTTCAATCAAAAGCGCCAGCAAATCAAACTCTTTTGAGGGCAGTTCCACGGGCTTTCCGTCAATGACCGCCGTTTTATCCGCAAGGTTGAGCGTCACACCATCCGCCGATAATATATCATGCTGATACCGCCGTTTGAATATACCCTTAATTTTAGCGATAAGAACATCTATATCATAGGGCTTTTCATATAATCATCAGCGCCAAGTTCATAGCCGTTCAGCTTATCTTCCCTGCCCGTCCTTGAACTGACAATCAATATGGGCGTATCCGTGTTTTCCCGGAGTTTTGAACATATCGCAAAGCCGTTCATATCGGGAAGATTGATGTCAAGCACCACAAGCCTTGCGCCATATCGCTCAAAAAGATGTACGGCACGTTCTCCGCTATTCACGCTTGATACGACATATCCTTCCTCGCGCAGGAAGTCGGTCAGTAAGTCCGCCCGTTCCTTATCGTCCTCCACAATCAAAATATCGGTCATAAAATCACCACCTGCAAGTATTGTTTCAAGTATCACCAGCCCTGTTCCATAAGCCAGT
>ERZ779637.820-NODE-820-length-16955-cov-6.778698_pt1 | contig 16955 bp, 16 predicted proteins | sample MGYA00514196_ERZ779637 | MGnify/ENA primary metagenome ERZ779637 (study PRJEB29562, sample SAMEA4376700) | mouse gut metagenome | isolation source: Cecum | study: EMG produced TPA metagenomics assembly of the A DSS colitis mouse model was used to assess the...
CATAGGAAGCGGCAATACCGGAAAGCGTTTCAATGGGTATTGTAATTCTTTTCTCCAAATACTGCAGGAAATAAACGGCTATCCCGCACAAAATGAAAAAATCTACCGCTACCCGGATATATACACGATTCCAAAGCTGCAGCGTATCTTTTGCATAATGAACCGCTTCCGAATACGAGGCAATTCCCATTAGCCCTGCTGAAAGCATACTTAAAATCAAAAATATCAATACGAAACGCACATTTAAAGTAAGCACATGTTTTCTTTTCTGCCCCCATGCCATACTGCATAGGAGAATCAGGGGAATCCCTAACAACACGGAAAACACCAAATTGTTAAAAAACAAAAGCAGCGTAGACTGTGACCAAAAATATCCCAGTCCCAAAAACTGCAGCATCACCCCCAGCATACAGGCCATTACCGCACAATCTGCAAGCACAATCAAAATATACCGGCGTACATCCGCCGCATTATGGAACCATGCATGGTTTTCTTTTTCCCTTTTTTTTCCATACCAAAGCAGATGCGGAACCCATCCATATAAAAACTGGGCTATAAAACCGTAAAAACAAACTGTCGACGGATATCCCGACAGCAGATCCGCCGCCAGATTTCCTGCCGCGCATCCCAATGCCCCCGGAATCCCGAACAACATTCCGAAAACGACCGGAAAAGCTCCGGCCGGCCTGATTTCCGTCAGCCCCGTTACGCCAAACAGTTCCCGAAAAGGCATGGTAACCAGAAAGAACAGAATTGCCGTACCTGTAAAATATTTTAATTTTTTCATTACATTCTCCCGTTATACCGATAAAATTATCAATCCGGCGGCAGCAACGGCCGATACAACAGCCATCCATGGATTCTGCTCCGGACTTTGATTTCTGATAAGCACCGCAAACCAGAGCATCGCCATACAACCTCCGTAAACGGCCAAAATGATTTTACGGCCTCCGGCACCCTTTAAAAACCGATACCTTTCCGGCGCCCCGCAACACTTAAACTTAACGCTGTCCGAGGTCAGCATAATCAACACAGGCATTCCAAGGCCGATTGAAAAACCCTGGTTATTAAAAAATACATAGCTGTAAATCTGCCTGATCCACGTTCCTTCCAATGCGTACAGGCCAAAAGACAAAATCCAGGCAACGCTCATGGCGCTCACCGTACATACCAGACAGTACCTCAGTATATTTTTCCCGCTGTGAAGATTCGGCTCCTCCCCTGTATACAGATACCATAACCTGTAAGGAATCCACGCCGCCATAAAATTACCGTTCACACCGAGCATGGAGGCAAAAGATATGGTTCCCGCCAGATCTGCAAACAAATTAGCGATTCCGCAGGCGGCGGCCCCGGTCGGCCCGCATAAAAGCCCTGCCACCGGCGGTATCGCATTAACCGGCCGCACCTCCGTAAGTCCTTCAATCAGCGTCATAACCTTAAAGGATACCCCTAATACCAGAAAGGCTCCGAAAATAATAAAAAAGCATTTATACCTTTTCTTTTTCAACAGACTTTCTCCCTTTCTTCCTGCTCTGGAAAGACAGTCCCGCAACAATCGCGCCGGCTGCGATCATCAGAGCTCCTACAGCGGAAGAAACACGAAAGCTTTCCCCGCCTCCATAGGCCGCCGGCAAAAGCAAAGACAAAACCAGCGTTACAATCGGTTCCGTGGACGCAATTACCGTTACGCTGACGGCATCCGTATATTTCTGTGAAAACATCAGCGTAATATACGCGTACGCCTTAGCAAAAAAGGCCAGGATAAAGATGTTGGAAAGCAGCTCCTTCGACCATGGAACCCCGGCAAAAGTCCCGGGATCTTCAAAGCTCCAGAGAATAAAACCTGTCAAAGCCGTAAAAAACATCTGTACTATGCAGAGAAGAAGAGGATCTTCTTCCTTGGCATAGGAATCCACTGCAATCGTATATCCGGCAGAACTGACGCAGCCTCCCAGCATAAAAAGCGTTCCCGGACTGCAGAAGTCTTCTGGCTCAAATCCGTTGCTGACGCAAAGTCCCGTCAGAATAATTGCTGCTCCCACCATATGATTCGGCGTTAGTTTTTTATGCAAAAAAAGCAGCAGCACAGGTACCATAATTATGGTAAGAGCCGCCATAAAGCTTGCATTGGCAGGCTCCAGCATGGAAATTCCTTTCTTTTCCAAAAGCAGGTTTGCCGTCAGTATCAACGACAGAAAAAAGCCTCTGATCCATGTCTTTTTTCCGCATTTTTTCAATTTTTTCACAAAAACGGCCGCCATAACGGCTACGGCAAGTCCGCAGGTCAAAGTCAGATAGGCGTAGGAAGACAATTCCTCCGGAAGATTTTTAATAAAAATATAGGACGAAGCCCAACAAAGCGTAATGGAAAACAACAATATATTACATTCTTTTCCTGTCATTTTGTATCCTCTTTTCCGGCGCCCCCGTAATAAATATAATGGGCGGTCCTCTCCTCCAAAAGAATTGTATTCTGATTCAGCGTCTCTAAGGCCGCATCCATAATCCTCATAAATTTTCCCTCCGGATAAAACAGTATTCTCAAAAATTTTCTTCATACTTTTCACCTTCTATCCTGATAAATTCCGAAAAGCCGGTGATCAGAAACACCTCCCGCACCTCTTCACAGGCTCCCCGTATCATACACGACCCGCCCTTTTTTTTCAGGCTTTTATAAACTGTCAGAATCACTCTTAAACCAGCGGAAGAAATATATTCCAATTCTGAAAAATCAAAAATGATTTTTACGGTCTCATCCGGTTCGCCCTTTAACGCGTCTTCCAGCTGCGGTGCGGTAAGAGTATCCAGTCTTCCTTTTATTTTTATAAAGCTCATATCCTCTATTCTGTTTGTTTCGATTTTCACGATTATTACTCCTCTCCGCCGTTTTCCCACAGGGGTTTTCTGGTAAAACCCACATGATACGTTATTTTCTCCATTGTCAGTTCATGTTCTCCGGCCATGTATCTGCCTACCGTAATATCTTTTCCGATAATCATCCCTTTCGGATAATCGTTCAGGCATTTGTTCAATAAAGCCGCCTGTTCCGCCTTGGACTGCTCCGAAAGGGGATGATTCGGATTAACGCTTCCAACAGGAACTAATTTTACATAACGTATCTGCCCCAGATCCGTTTTTTTATCCCATGACTGCATCGCTGTACTCCGCTTTCTTCCGGGCCAGCTCGTTTTCCGCCTCGCTGACTTTTTTCTGGTATTCCACCGCGCTTTTCTGGGCGCTCAATAAAATATCATAGCAGCTTTCCCCTGCCGTGTAAGCGGCTGCCGCGCCCTGTGAATCCAAGGCCCTGAGCGCAAACAGCTCCGCCACCTGCTCCTGCGGCGCCTGGCTGTCCGCAAGAATTCTGACCAGCTCTCCTGCCCGGCTTTCAAACCGGCTCCAGCTTTGGTTTATTTCCTCCATGGCCCTGTCATAATTTTCTTCTGTTTCTTTGTCGGCGTCGGCGTTTATCAGCTTTGCAGTCATTCCCCGGTACATGTTCCATTGCGAAGTCCCAGCCCGCTTTAACTGCTGCAGGCTATTGTCAAGACCTCCCTGCGCCGCCCCCAGACGGTTCTCCAGCCGGCTGATATCCTGCCGCAGCGTTTTCAGACGTTCCGCCTTGATTCTTGCCTTATCGGGCAGGCTGCCTCCGTTGCCGTCCTTCAGGCTGCTTCCCACAAGCACAGGCGCAACATTGGCCGCCATCAAATCCAATACCCTTGCAAGCCCCTCCGGCATCCCGTGATTAGCCGCCCTGACGTCCACATGATATTTGGCCGAATTATCGGAGCTTCTTGTATGGGACTGATGAGCGCTGACACTTCCTGACACATTTATTTTTACAATTCCGAAATTAGCGGAACTGTTGAGCGACGCACTCATATCATGAGAGGATTCCTCACGCTCGCTCTGCTTTACTTCCATATCAAACAGAATATTCACTTCGTCCACCTGCAGATTGGGAATCGGCACAATAGCCAGTACCGGCACTTCTACCTTCATTTCATCCAGATTGCTGGTGCCGTCTTCATTGACGCTGCGCTTCTGATACCCAAAGGCTACGGTCCGCACCTTCCCTCTGTCAAAACCCACCCGGTCAATAAAATCTGCCGTAGAATTTGCCAGCTGCACACTGGCATCGACCGCCGCCCTTAAGGGAGCTCCGATTAACTGATCCATCTGCAGACCTGCAAACTGTTCTGCAATCGCCATTTTATCACCTCCCTATGATTCATAATCTTTTTCCAGTCCGAACTCAATTTCCCGGTTCATGATTTTTTCCTGATATTGCATAATCCGATTGACAATATGGGACTGAGCCATCAAATATTTATCCTTATCAAATTCTCTTGTATTTTCCTCGAACGCATTGCGGCTGACCTGCTGCAGCCGTTCCTGCCCGGCGATCATGTCCTCCGTTTTCTGATACAGCTGCTTCAGTTTTTTTACCTTTGCCCTCAATTTGGAAATTTCCCGGTATCTGCTCTTTTGATCTTCCGATCCCAGATTGCCGTCTACCGCGACCGGGGTGGTATCCGTTTTTTTCGCGATCCGGTTGGCACTTAATAAATCTGTCAGCCTTAAAATTCCTTCCGTTGCGGGAAGCGAGGAAATTTTCATTTTATAGCTGACCCGCGGAAGAAAATCGCTGTCCCGTTGTTCCGGAGAACAAATGCGGGCAAGAACCTCGTACTTTCCCTCTTCTGTTTTTTCCGCCTTAACCTCGGCGGAAAAAGTAATTTCCGCTTTTTCCACGTTCAGATTGGTAACGGGCACAATCGACAAAAGCGGCACCTGCATCTGTAACGTATCCACGCTGTAACCCTCTTCTCCTTCCGGGTGAACCTGCTCATAGGCAATATTCATATTATTCAGGCGGATCGTTTCTTCCTGGCCGTTCTGATGCAGGGTTCCCATTCCCCTTACTGCCTCTACGACCTGTGCCTGCAGCTGCCGATTGGATTCTGCAAGCGCATGAAGAGGCGCGTATACCAGATCGTTTAATGGAATGAACTCGCTGTTTTTATAGCCATCCGCTTGTTCTGTCTCCTGCGTTTCTTCATCATTATCCCTGATTTCCGTCATGCTCCTGTCTCCCGTTTCTATTGCGCCCCGGACGCGATCTGTATTAACTCCGTATATTGAAAGTTCTGTCTGTTGTCCTCTATCATAAAACCAAAGAAGCACTCTGAAAGAGGAATGGTTACAGTCTCCAGAAGAACGTCCCATTCTTCTTCCATCACAAGCTCTTCTCCGATATAATAAAGATTTTCATAGATATCTTCTCTGACGGAAAGCTCCTGCATTGGGGTTGTTTCGTCCGTAAACAGCATATACAGAGGCGTAACGGTATCTCCTGTCCGAAGCTCATATTCTTTTTTTGCGGAAACCTTATCAGTCACGGGTATGACCGCCATGATCTCTCCGTCCGCATTTTCCTCCGAAAAACTGATTTTCATCATGCAAAGCTCTCCGTTGTACAAAACCGGCGACAAATAGTCGGTTCTTTCCGGACTGTTATACTGCTCTACCAGACACAGCGGCTGTCCTTTTAAAGCCGTATATACTTCCTCCGGCACGGCTTCCGCTTTTCCCGAGCCGCTGACGGAAAGATCGCTGTCCGTAGCCAGCACATAAAAACAGTTTTCCACTTCCGGCAGGGGTTTTACCGCCAACAGATACAAAGCGGAAATTTCCTGCAAAAGCTCCGGCGCCAGTTCCGCCGTAATGTGTTCCTCCTGTTGTCCGTACTGTCCGATTCCCGCTTCCAGATCAGTCATCTCTCCGTTCAGAAGATACGCCGCATAGTCGGCGGCAAACCGGATATATGTATTTTCAAAGCCTGTGTCCCGGTATCTTTTGATGCTTTCTTCCAGTTCATAATCCGTAGCGCTGGGAAGGTAAATGCTGACTCCGCAGGGCGTTCTTCCATAACCCCGTGAGCGTCTTATGGGTATCAGGCGGTCCATAGCGTCTCCAAGCGCAGATTCTGTCCACGCGGTTTCCGATAAATCCCAAAGCAGCTGCTCCATATCCGCCAGATCATAGCAGTCCGTAACCATACTGCTGTTTCCAAATCCCTGAACCCCCTTTCTTTTCTGTGAAACCATTCCGTAGAGGTCTTCCTTTTCTTCCATGAATAACAGCTCCATGTAGTGCGCCAGAGCCTCTTTTGTCTCCTGGTATGCGCTTAAATCTACACAGGCAAGCGTAATCGGATAAGTTTCCTCCTCGTAATACGCATCGTAATCTTCCACAATTTTTTTCCCGATCTTCTCTCCCGTTAAATTCTCTTCCGCGAATATTTCCAGCCAGGCATAATCCCATCCGTCCTGGGGCTCTAATTCCGCGGAAGCAACCATGTAATCCGCATAGGAGCTCATAACGCCAGCCGTTTCGACGCTTCCCATCAGGCAGGCGTCAAATCCTACCAGTTGTATCCTTGTATCCAGCTCCGACTGTTCGATACCGGCACGCATTTCGGGAAGCAGAATACTGTCTCCCTCATGCAGGACATCATACCCGTATCCTTCAATAGGACCGCTGCCATGATTCCAAAACAATAAAATATAATTTTCTGCCGGACAGGTTCCTGCAGCATAGTTGATAAAATCGCTTAAAGCGGCGCTCGCTCCCATGTTGGTATCTTCCAGCTCCGTCAGGCCGTCGATACCTTCTTCGTTTATACAAAATCTTGCGCTACGCATCCCGCTTAATTCCGGCAAACCCCACTGATAGCTACCGCCTGCTTCCACCACCAGGTTTACGCGTTCATTAATAATTTCCGAATGTTCTCCCATCATAACGGCAAGCATCTCTTCCAGATCACTGCTGCCCGCGCCAGTGACTTCATCCGGCTCCGACTCCAGATCGCTGCCAATCATATACAGCATAACGGTATACTCTTTTTCCGTCCGCTCTACCTCAGTCTCGTAAGTATGAATCACCGGCTCCACAGACGGCTGCATCTGATTCATTACGGTAAATCCGCCGCCAATGGAAGCGGCTGCACATAATGCGGCGATCAAACCGCCTTTTTTCATTTTGGTCTTGGTTTCCCTCCGATTCTACGTCTTATAATCTGTTCTCATATCTGCCTTTTGCGGCTCTGGTTCTCATATTCCTTATCTTTTCGGTTTCTTCCCCGCCGAATTCCGCTCTGGCTTCGTCAAAGTACTGATGAATCTTTGTCTCTCTCGACAGGTTTATAAAATCCTTTTTATTCCTTGTCACGGGAAAGGCTTCATACATGGCAGCTTCCGTATCGTTCAGAACAGCCGCCAGATCACAGTCAGGTTTTTTACCGTTTTCAATATATTTCTTCTGATAATTTTCTTCTTTCCTTTTTATTTCCTGCTCATGCTCCTGTATGGTTTGTGAATGTCCCTCCGCCTGCTTAAGCCCCTCCTGCGCTATTGCCAGCAGTTCCTTTGACTGCCGGTAGTCCGAAAGCGCTTCCTTTACCGGTATAAAGGCGGCGTCTCTGACCGCTTCTTCTTTCTGCGCCAGCTCTTCTTCCATCATAGATACCGCCCGGTCCATATTTTCAAAATCTACGGAACGTCCGGCCAGCTCCAACATTCCTCCTATTTCACTGACGGCCTGCCTGTACGCAAGATTCATTCCTTTAAATTCCGGCATGGTCTCCCCGCAGCCGTCCACGTAAATATCCTGCATCCGGCACATTAATTTTGTGGAGGAATTTAACTGTTTCATTCCCTCTTTCAAACGGGTTTTATGCTGGGCAATCGTATATTCCTCATGGCGGTAACGGTTGCGGTTACTTCGAAAGGTTCCCTTTTCAATATTTTCCAGATCGCCGTTCATCCGTTCATTCATATTATCCGACAGCGCTCCCGCGGGATTTTCGGCAATTGCCTTTTTTCCCAGGGTCGTCTGATACCGGTATGTTTTTCCCAATGCAACAAACTCAATCTGCGCTTCAAAATATTGTTCTTTAGCGGACACGCCGGACTGAAGCCGTATCATTCTTATAAAGAACAGATTCAGGGTTGCGGTGACAGCCCCGTTTATGGCTCGTAAAACGCCTTCGCCTACAATTCCGCCAAGCGCCACAATCTGCTTTGCAACCTCCAGGGCCGCCTTCGCCACCCCGATCGCCACATACAGGCCGGCCTTCGCCACCTCATAGGCCGCAATCTCAATTCCTTTTGCAATTGCCACAAACGCTTTTTTATACCATTTGGCGTTTTTAATATCCGATTTGCAGTTCTGTATTTTTCGGTCAAATCCCGCAATCTGTCCGTAAAGCTCGTTTACCTGGTTCTGGGCCTGCGTCAGTTTTGCCTTCGCTCCGTTTATTTTCTGTTTCAGCTTTTCAATGGCTCCGTTAATCTTCTCCTGTACCTGCTTTAATTTTTCCTCCAGTCCTGTACAGTCTATTTCCAAAAGAAATGAAAACCGGCTGTTACTGAAATCCCTGTAGGATACGCCAATGTGCAAAACGGCTTTGATTCCTCCGAAAAGGGCAAAAGCTGCGTCTAAGGAAATCTGTCCCTTTGTATAAAAAATTCTTGTGGCAAACCGGAACAATCCTATGAGCTCCACCTTTGCATCTATGTAAAAGCTGACTTCGTTTACCCCCGCCCGCAGATAAAATACGGCGCCTTTTTCTTCCGGATTCACAAATTGTCTCAATATATTTTTTGCCGGAAGCTTCGTCAGGGGATTGTCAGCCGCAGTATTAAAACCGGATTCGGTCAGTTTCAAGAATCCCAGGTCAAAATTCCGAATACACGCATACGCCGTCACGCCGTCTTTTTCCGAAAGCGCAAACATCGCCTGAAACTCCACTTTCTGAAACAGTTTCAGCGTCCCGCATAAAAAAATCCCTTTGGTTACGGTATAATCTCCCAGTTCCATATCGTCTGCCGCATAGTAAAACTGCGCCTGCAGCTGCGTTTTTCCTTCGGCCGAAACAAAGTAGTGGCGCATTCTTTTTTTATCGATTAAAACCGTGCCTCCATTGAAGGGTTCTGTGTATATGCCGTCCGCATCCATGGACGGTACGTCTGTCTGCTGCAGGGGAAGTCCTAAAAGATTTAAAAAATCAAAGTTTTCCAGTCCGTTTATTTTTCTTCCCAGAATACTTTCCACAAAAACCGGAAGCGTAATATCCGTTACTGCCGCCGAAAGCAGATTCAGACTGGCCGCGCCGCCCGTTACCGATAATCCCACTGCGCCGAACAATTTGATTTTCCCCATATACAGATTACTGAACATTTGAAATACAAATCCCTTCCGGTAACCGATTGCAAGACAGGTGTCGCCAATGGAAAAGGTATGGAACAAGGGTATTGGCCGTTCGGTTTTTGCAAAGGCTTCTATCATAAAGCCCTGGCTTTCCAGCCGGCAGCTTATCTTAAACAGAAAACCTTCAAGAAACGGAAATGTAAAAGTTCCCGCCAGCAGAAAACCGACGGATTTTTTTTCAATTTCTATTCCGAAGCATAATTCCTCCGCCTTTAACACGCTGCCTTCCATAACCGGCAGAAGCGCGTAGCCCCCGAAACCCTGCTGTGCTGCGGCAAAGAACATCCTGAGCTTCATTTCTCCGATTCCAAATAAAGCTTGCATGGCCTGGCCTGTTACAGTCTGCCGGTCAAAAGTAAAATCGCCGCAAAACAGCAGCTCCCGTTCCCGCAGCCTTGCCGGAATACAAAATTCTTCCGTCTGCCCGGTCACATAACCGGATAACTGCGTATACGTACAGGAATTCCCCTTTTTCAGCGCAAGAAACATTTTTTCTATTCCAAGAGTCTTTGCTGCCAGCGCCAGTTTTTTTCAATTCCTTCTTCCGCCGTCCCTCCGTCGAAGGTAAGTGCGTAAAGAACCGCAAAATCCTGCTTTTTCCATAAAATTCCCAATTGCTGTGTTTTTCCATGCATCCAGATTACGCAGTGGCCCGATGTATAGCGGAAACCGGTCTGCTCCGGAAAAAGGCCCGTCAGTCTGTCCAGGTAAGCGCCGTATTCTTCAGCCGCTTTCTTGTTGATGTTCTCAATTATTTCCGTAAGCTTCATCTGACCTGTCTGCAGGACTCCTTGCAGTTCAAACTGCCCGTTTTTCGCTCCCATATGCAGTTCTGACGGGACTGAAAGCAGTGTGCCGTCTATTTTCACATCCCATGATATTTTTTGATTGCCCATGTTTTCACCTTTTTCCCATGCAGCCGGATGCCGCTTTTATCCGGCCTCAGAATTTATGCCGGCAGCGCAAGATAATCTTCAATTTTTGCAATTGACATTTGATTTAAAATCTGTGTACGGTTTGTATTCCATACGGCTATACCGATATGATCGACCGATACGATATCCGCTAACGCCTGCGGAATCAGTCCGGTTGTGAGGATGTTGAGATTAAAGGCGTATTCCACCTCGCCCTTTTTATCGGCCCCGTCCTCCTTGCTGATATAAAGATACGCCATATTCAGAATGATCCGGATATCATTAATGCCGGCGCCCGTATTGCCGCTTTCCTTCGCCGCTCCTTCCAGGGCACTGGTCAGTTCGGCCGTATCCACATTCTCATCCTTTGTTACCGATTTCGTAAGTTTTTTGATATCTTCAATCAGTTCCCCGATACTGACCCCCTGATTATCCGACTGTACCGACGGAATCAGAAGAATCTTATACCCCTTATCATCTTTTTTGTACATTGCGTGCAGCTTTGTACCGATTAAAGAAAAATCTACTGCAATTGCAGCGTTTAATGTATTGTCAGCCATATTCATCCTCCTATAAAGTTAACTTAAAAACAGCGCTCTCTCTTCTTCCCGCCGACGGACCAGCCCCGCAAGAACTTTCCCGCCGCCCTTGTTGTACAGAAGCATCTTTTCCGCAACCGTGCCGGCGTCCCTGCCGGATACAAGCTTTTTCAGGTTTCCGTTTCCGCAGTTATAACAAAAGCTGGTAAGGGCATCAAACTGGTTTTGATTTAAGAGAAAAATAATCAGTCCTTTTTTTACGCAGCTATTCACATAACCGGCGTATTTTATTACATCCTCTTTAAGCAGTGCCTTTGCCGATTCCTCGGAGGGCAGTGTATCTCCCGGATTAACCCCTGCGGTATGTCCGTATCCGATGGTCCATACGCCGGCCGGACACTTATACGCTTCCAGACGGCAGCCTTCATAAGATGCAATCAGATCCACTCCCTTATCCGAAATTTCCATTTCACCGGATTCCGGCCGTGACATATCGGTTTGCGGCTGCGGCAGTCCTGACACTCCTCGGTTCATCGCTTCACGGACATCCTTTCGGAAGCCGTCCATCGTATAACCGCTCTGCAGACCATCCCAAAGATGGTTGGGATCTGCGTGCCCGGAAGCAATGCCTTTCCCATGTCCTTCCTTATGGCTGACAATTACGCCCTCCGCCAGCGGATTCAGTCCGAATTGTCTGCAAAGAAATGCAAACAGCTCTACCGCCGCATCGTAGGTGCGCTTTACTACAGCCATTGCCGCTTCTCTGTCGGTACATTGAAAGGCCGAGCCGCCGGTATACCGGATACATGCCGGTTCGCACATTTCCACGCCGATATGGCTATTATTGCAGCTTCCGCCTCCATGCCAGGCACGGTGCTCCCAGGGAAGGGTCTGGTATACTTTTCCCGTATTTCCGTCAATAAAGGCGTGGACACAGGCTCTGGACGCCTCCGGTTTATTCCAGCTGCGCACGAAAACCTCTGCCGATGGCTGCGGACAGCCGACGCTGTGCAGCATCAGTCCCTTAACGGCAATCTTTTTTCCCGCTTTGTAACAGGGATTGTTTGTCAGGATACTTTCCACAATTTCCATGGTTTTTCCTCCTTTCTTTTTTTTGACACCGTTTGCTTAAAGCTTGTCTGCGGTGTGTAATCATAATACGATATTTTGTTAAGTAAACTTTTCCGTCAGGAGAATGAATTCCGAATTTCTACCTAAAAAACAGGCTGTATCTTACATTTTGGGGCAAAAAAAGAACAGGCAGATACAATCTGTCTGTTCCGGTTAGAAAAAAAGTGAATTATAGCTTGACATATGACGCAAAATATTTAATTTGTATTGTTTCTATTCCTTATCCTCGTCGTATGTGTTGTAATTCCCCTCATCAGTCAACGATGCTATTACTCTTGCAAGAATCGTTTCAAAATCCCCATGGAAGGCCTCCGAAAAGGTTTCCTCTCCCAGAGCCACCGAAACAACCGTATCCAGACCATACTGTTTTGCAAGGTACTCAATATAAATCATTGCTTCCGGGTAGCTCAGTCCGTTCCCTCCCTGAAGCCGTGGATCATCCTTATCCAACTTACTCCTGAGGGCACGCTCCGCGACACTTATAGATACGGCTGCTAACTCTGTAGTCAATTCGGGATGCAATAATTTTACCCTGCCAATCGACTGATACCAGACAAAAGAATCTAATTCTGACGCGCAATCAGGTAATGAAGTATAAGATTCATAAATTTCTGCCGTACAATCAAAAAATTTTTTATCCTGTTCTGATACTTCTTCATAAATCTTGCCTTTTGTTAAAGCCTGAAAAAATTTCTCCTTCTTTTCTTCTTTTAAATAATAGTTATATGTTTTGTGTGTCAAAAACGTGACAAGCCCTTCATAATACCAATGGTATTCCCAATCCAGCACCGGTATTACATTATGAAACATTTCATGAAATACAGCTTCAAATTTATTTAAATGCACCTGCATATCCTCCGTCGCATGGGAAAGATCTACATCCGAATCCTGAAAATAAAACCACATAGGCGTATTCAGCGCATCCTTAAGCATCAGACTTACCTCTGGATATTCTGACTCTATAGAATTTAAGAGCTGTTCATACCCCTCCGTTAAATCCCGGAAGAAGCAGTACACCTCATCCGCAGCCTGCAGCCAGTCCACAGGCTGCAGACAAAAAGTATTGTTTCCATATTCCATAATAACCGGATACTTGTCCGACCGGCTGCATTTTATTCCCTGAAACCGGTCGTCAGGCAGTTCTCCAGAAACCTCCAGTCCCAATTCCTCCAGCCACCCCCGGTAATACTCCGTCAGTTCTCCCTCTTTTATAAATGCCTCCAGTCCAATTTCATTTGTCATATATTTTGTTAAAGCATACGCCGTCATACGCGCCGTCTGAACCAGTCCGTCTTTTGCGTAAGCTTCCGTAAAATATATGGGATGCATGGATAAAACAGAATAGCGCTCCGGCTGCTTATAAAATTCTCTAAGGGCTTCCTTCTCTTCCTCACTGTTTTTCCCTTCGTCAAAAAAAAGCGCTGCCAGTCCGATTCTTTTCCAGATACTTTCCGCCCGGAAACAGGCCCCTGTAAGGCACTCCCTGTACACTCCTGCTTCTACATCCGACGGGGTGCAGAAAACTTTATTCTCTATCGCCTGCGGAATTCCGAAAAGGGTATTTTCCACGATATAAACCGTTACTTCTCCCTGCGCTCCCTCCGCCTTTTCCCGTATTGTTTCATAGTCCCCGTAAATCCGGTCAAATAGCGCAACGGCTTCTTCTTCCTGAAACATATTATTTTTCACATGGACCGTCAATCCCTGCCGGCTCGCATACCGGGTTTTGAAAGCCGCCTCATATCCGGCTTCCCTGTCGTGATTTCCTTCCTGAAAAACAGGTCTGGACGCTGCGCAGCCTACAAGTCCTGCTAATAAAATAACGATACTTACACAAAATAATCCCCTCTTCATCCCTTTTTCCCCTTTTTATAGAAAACTATCCACTACTTTGCTATCTATTCTCAAACTATACACCGCATAAAAATATTCTGCTTTTTATACTTTTATTCGAAAAGAAATCGCATGTATCCTGATTTATACGCTATTTACATCCGGAAACAAAACATGGTGGAGGAATAGTAATATCACATGTAGTAGAACAACAAATCACCAGACAATTTACATGTATCATCGTTGGTTCTGCTTCTAAAGCATCTTCATCAAACCCTTCATCACCCCATATGATATCTTCCAATCTTCTCATCTAACCACCTCCAAACACATATACTATCATTATAATAACATCTCTATATGATATATAATATTTCCTTGTTAGTTCATTTTAACAAATTTATTTTTCATTTACAATATACTAATTTAAAAACTTAACAAAATCATATTGTAACATTAATTAAAATATGTTTAATTGCTTATAACACTCTTGGTAAACTGTAACTTCTTCTTGTATAATGTATTTAGGTTGTTCTATGATAGACGGAACCGAAAAAGTCATTTTCCAAGCTTTTTCCTTTCCAAATACTTCGGATGGTGGAAATTCCTTATTTTTCAAACTATCTTCTTCATTGCTTCACATTCCAGCTCAAAACGTTGTATTTTTAATAGTTGGTCTTTCAATGCACTGTTACTCGCTCAAATTCATCACCCACCGGTTCTCCGTCTGATAATAAATCAGCCGCGCACGTATTGCCTGCTCTAATATAGTCAGCGTACAGTCAAATTCTATAGACGGAATTCCCGCATACATTTTCTGCTCCCGCGAATGAATTTCAATCTGCCGGATAATCCGGATTTCTCCATCCCCGTCCTTTACTTTCAGCATCAAAGGAATTATTTTTCCCGAACTGGTAAACCAGCACTCACATGCTACTTCCCTTTGCATTTTCATACCTCCCAAACGGTTGATCCAAAAAAGCCGCCCGCATTACGGCATCCATACCGTAGCGTTTCCGTATATTATCTACGGCCGCGTCCAGTCCGGCGAGTTTCCCATAATCCGTCTTGTCAAAAAGCTCCGTCTGCCTTATAAAATCTTCTTCCCACACGCTGCCCGTATGAATCCCCAGGTGCCGGATGGGACTGCCATCCCACAAATCAGCAAACAAGCGGCTGGCCGCCTGATAGATCTCCCAAGTCAGGTTCGTAGAAGACCACAGCTTTTTTTGATGCGAAACATAAGTCATATCCGCATATCGTATTCCAACGGAAACCGTTTGAATCTGCACATGATCGGCCCGGATTCTTGTTCCGACCGTCTCTGCCAAAGCCAGCAGTACCTGCCCTGCTGTCTGCCTATCCGTCACATCAGCCGACGTTGTCGTACTGTTTCCGTAACCTTTATTTATCGGCGGCCTCTCCAACACCGGGGATATATCTATTCCATTGGCAAATTGCCATACGATCTCTCCCTGCTTTTTCAGTACGCTTTTTAACCATGCCGGATCAGACTCCGCAAGCTCTCCTATTGTCCGAATCCCCATGGATATTAATTTTCTGGCAGTCGCAGGACCTACAAAAAACAAATCCGATACCGGAAGCGGCCACATTTTGCTTTGTATTTCTTCCGGATACAGGGTATGGACCCGGTCTGGCTTTTTTAAATCGGAAGCCATCTTTGCCAAAAGCTTATTGCTGGAAACGCCTACGTTTACGGTAAAGCCCAACTCTTTTCTGATTCTGTCTTTTATCATTACAGCCGTTTCTTCTCCGCTTCCGAACAAATGGCAGGATGACGTCATATCCATAAACGCTTCATCAATGCTGTACTGTTCTACCCGGTCCGAATATTTCCGCAAAATTTTCATAAAAGCATCGGAACACTTTTCATATAACCCGTAATTCGGCGGAACCAACATTAGATCCGGACATTTCTTTCTTGCTTCCGGAATGGTTTCCCCTGTTTTGATTCCATACTTTCCGGCAGGAATGGACTTTGCCAGAATAATACCGTGACGCGCGGCTATATCTCCGCCGACCGCAGAAGCCGTTTCCCGAAGATCCTGACTTTCACCGCGGTGCCTAAGACGGTAAACGGCCTCCCAGGACAGGAAGGCCGAATTTACATCTATATGAAATATAATTTTTCTCAAACGTTTGTTCACCTCCTGCTATGTTTATAATAGCAAACAAACGTTCTGTTTTCAACAGGTATATGTTTCCATATAATTGGGACTGTATATCTTAAAAGAGACTCATTTGTTCAAATTCTGTTTTTCTTTCCAGTAAACACGGAATTTTATGGAGAAAAGCTTGTATTTTATCCGGTTCCGAAAGCCAGGATACAATCTCCTCCCGTTCCAGAACAAGCGGCATTCGATCATGAACCGGTTTTACGGATTCATTTGCCTGCGTAGTAAGAATCACAAAATATTCTTCATTTCCATAGACGTTATAAAATCCTGCCATAAACAGCGTCGGCTGATCCTTCCGGTAAAAAATATTTTTCTCTTTATTTTGATTCCACTCATAAAACCATGAAGCCGGTATTACAATTCTGCGCTTTTCTACACTTTCCCTGAACATTTTTTTCTCCAGAGCCGCTTCGCTTCTGGCATTAAAAATAACCTGCTTACCTTTCATACCGTATTGCTGTTTCGGAAAACCCCAGCGCTGGAAACGCCAGTCCACCCCATAATCTGATACCGTTAAGACAGGGGCGGATTCCGTCGGATGTATATCCCGTCCCTGAAGCATTATATTGTTTTCTTTCCCGGCCGTTTTCTTTAACTTTTCATTTACCTGCCGAATCACCTTTTCAATTTCTCTGGCAGTCTCATCATCCGCATAATATCTGCCGCACATAAATAATCTCTTCTCCTTTCCCTCCATGCCCTGTATATAGTATACAATAAATCGAAAACCATTCCCATGCATCAAAAAAAGAACCCGTTTAAAAAACGGATTCCAAAAACAATGCTGGTGGCCGGACTTGAACCGGCACGGTGTTGCCACCGAGGGATTTTAAGTCCCTTGCGTCTGCCTATTCCGCCACACCAGCTCATACGCATAGTACGCATACTCTTTTAGATATTTTAATAAAAAACTATCAATGGGACCTACAGGGCTCGAACCTGTGACCCTCTGCTTGTAAGGCAGATGCTCTCCCAGCTGAGCTAAGATCCCAAGAATATAAAATATAGCGACCCGGATGGGACTCGAACCCACGACCTCCGCCGTGACAGGGCGGCGCTCT
>ERZ779637.821-NODE-821-length-16914-cov-6.051604_pt1 | contig 16914 bp, 15 predicted proteins | sample MGYA00514196_ERZ779637 | MGnify/ENA primary metagenome ERZ779637 (study PRJEB29562, sample SAMEA4376700) | mouse gut metagenome | isolation source: Cecum | study: EMG produced TPA metagenomics assembly of the A DSS colitis mouse model was used to assess the...
TTCGCCCTATGAAAAATGTCATGAATAAATTCGTCTGCAAGCAGCCGATTTATTCCTGTCATTTTTCACCTTTAGTCCGCAGTGCACGTTCGGGAATAAATTCCCTCACTCACGGGCTTCGCCCTATGAAAAATGTCATGAATAAATTCGTCTGCAAGCAGCCGATTTATTCTTGCCATTTTTCGCACTGCTCATTGCCTGCGTGTACATTATAACATAATTTATTGTTTTTGGGGTAGTATTTTTGTGTGTTAGGAAAATCTTTAGAAAAAGGCCGGAAAGATGCTTTTTAATATCATAACATTCTTTCCGGTCTTTATTCATGCTTTATAAATTGTCCTTATGAATTCAGGTCTTCCTGTTCTTCTTCTAAATCTGTTAAATCGGATACTTCGTCAACCGTTTCGGCCTCTTCCTGAAAAACTTCAGGATCAGGGGTTTCCTGAGTAACATCCCTGTCTACAGCGCTCTCTTCCGCTTCTGCCGTTTCCTCTTCCGGTACAACGGCAGAAGGTTCCTCAGTCACTGCAATTACTTCGGATTCTTCTTCGTCCTCAAGTACCTGGAAACGGTTGATGGATTCTTCCAGTCTCCTTGCAAGCTTTTCAAGCTGTTCATCCTGTTTCTTCAGGATAAAGGAGTTGCCCATAACCGTTTCGGCGTTCTGCGCAACCTGTGCGGTTCCTGCCGCGCCGTCTGCCGTGGCCGATTTCAAATCGCTGAATGCGGAAGAAATCAGGTTGATCTCTTCGCTGATCATACCGGCAATCTTAAAGAATTCATCCAGTATTTCTTTCATATGTACGGCGTCGCCGTTATACTGTTCACTCGTCTCGACCAGCTTTTTATACGTATCGCGCAGTCCCGTATCCATAAATTTCAATACGTCGTTGGCGCAGTCGCATAAATTACCTACGCTCTTATTTACATTACCTGCAATCTTCTGAATCTGTACGGCCGTCTGCTGGGATGTATCCGCCAGCTTGCGGATCTCATCGGCCACCACCGAGAAGCCTCTTCCTGCTGCGCCTGCCCTTGCCGCTTCGATGGACGCGTTCAGAGACAGAAGGTTGGTCTGTTCCGCAATATTTAAAATCGCATCGGTCAGCTTGTCAATCTGCTCTACCTGCTTGGATTCCTCAATGGCAAGTCCCAGCTTCTTCTTGGTATTTTCAATCATCAGATCGGTATTTCTGGAGGAAGCCTGGGATTCTTCGTTTAATCTTCCCGCACGGACCGTAATATCCTGAATAGCCGCATTTCCTTCCAGATTCTTCTTTTCCATCACGGAAACGTAATCTTCCATACGTGTGGCAGCTTCACTCAAATTATCTGCCGTGGCCGCCGTTTCTTCCATACTGGATGCCAGTTCCTGGGATACGGCCGAAATGTTGGATACCTGATCCGTAAGTTCTTCGATTACATTGCCCAGTTCCACAACGGACTGGCTGACTTCCGTATTGCCTTCCAAAATTGTATGAATAACATCCTTCATGGAATGTTGCACAACATCGATGGACTTGGACAGTCTTCCCAGCTCATTTCTCTTTTTGCCGTACTTTTTATGTTTTTTTCCGGTAAAATCGCCTTCCTGCATCTGATCCAAATCTTTTACCATAGCAACGATGGGACGGGAAATATCTTTTCCCACCAGAAAAGCAATGACGGCTGCAAGTATTACAAAAATAATAATTGCCGCATACATAACGCGGGTAATGTTGTCAAGTCCTGCCGTTACTTCCGCTTTCGGCGCAATAATGGCTACGACTGCGCCGGTGGAAAGGGTGGAATAAGCGACATAACAGTCTTCTCCTTTGGCGTTTTTCATAGCCAAAAATCCTTCGGGACTCTCTTCGACAGCTGCCTTTAATTCCGTATAACCTACGGATTCCAGCGAATCCGCAGAGGTAAATTCCGGATCGATCAGGAAATTCTGTTCGGGGCTTAACATTATTGCATAGCCGGTTTTATATACTTCCAATTCGTTTAGCATGGTGCGGATATTGTCAAACGGAACGTCCATACCGATCACAATCTGCAGTTTCCCGCTCATATATACAGGAGTCGCATACGTAATACATTCGCCGTCCATGTCTTCGTAACTTTGAGGGTCCAGCCATACGGAGTCTTTCGCCTCTTCCGCCGCGTAAAAGAATTCAAATCTCTGGGTCCGGTCCAGATAATCCTGATAAAACTCCTTCTTATCAATCAGTACCGTATTCTTATTTTTTACCCAGGTGGCATAACAGGTCTCAAACAGCTTGGGATTATAGTAAGCGTATATGCTGTCCATATCCAGTTTTTTTGCAAGATTAATCATGTAAAACCGGATCTCCGTCATATATTCGCTGACATAATCCGGGTCATACGCGCTCTTGCCGTTAAACGTATTAAATATGTACTGATACATGCCTTCCACAATATTCTGATATTTGATATAAGTAATATCAATTTCGTTGGCATATTCCTTTGACAGAGCCTGCATTCTTCCTTCCGCTTCCGGAAGAAGCTGGTTCCTTGCGGAATAAACACCGATTGTTCCGATCACAACCGCCGTTAAAATAACACACAGTGCAATCGACAAAATAATTTTTGTTGAAATCTTTTTCATTAGGCGCCTCCCGATATAGGATCTGTTTTTCTCTATATCCTACATTATATCAATTATATCAAAAAATTGCATCAATTTCCTTAAAATTTTTTGAAATTTTTTGCCATTTTTAGACTATTATTGTCTAATTTGTCCATTTCCCTGAATAATGTATTTGTAAGAGGTCAGTTCCTTAAGCCCCATAGGCCCTCTTGCGTGAAGCTTCTGGGTACTGATTCCGATTTCCGCCCCAAAACCGAATTCAAACCCGTCGGTAAATCTTGTAGACGCGTTTACATATACACAGGCGGCGTCCACTTCCTTTAAAAACTGTTCCGCATGTTCCTTATTACCTGTAATAATGGCTTCCGAATGTTTTGTATTATGGGTATTGATATGTGTAATGGCTTCCGAAACGGAAGATACTGTCTTAACGGAAAGAATATAATCCAGGTATTCCGTTTTGTAGTCCTCTTCCGTGGCGTCCGTACAGTCGGGAATCCATTTTTTTACCTGCCGGTCTCCGCGGATTTCGACCTGTTTTTTCTTTAACGCCTCGCCAAGCACAGGCAGAAGCTCTTTTTCCGCCGCTTCATGCACCACCAACGATTCGCAGGCGTTACATACGCCTATTCTCTGGGTTTTGGCATTCAGGATAATGTCCACGGCCATCCCGATATCCGCGTCTTCGTCCACATATATATGGCAGTTTCCCGTGCCTGTTTCTATTACGGGCACCGTACTGTTTTCCACAACGCTGCGGATCAGGCCCGCCCCGCCCCGGGGAATGAGAACGTCCACATAACGGTTCATTTTCATAAATTCCGCCGTCACAGCCCGGTCCGTGGATGCAATCAACTGCACCGCATCCATACAAATGCCCTGCGCTCCCAGACTCTCCCGGATAATCTGCGTTATGGCGGAATTGGACGCAAGGGCGTCGCTTCCTCCTTTCAAAATCACGGCGTTGCCGGTTTTAAAACATAATCCGAACGCATCCGCCGTAACGTTGGGCCTGGACTCATAAATAATCCCAATCACCCCCAGCGGAACCCGCACCTTTCGAAGCTCAAGTCCGTTGGGTCTGGTGAACCGTTCCAAGACCTCTCCCACCGGATCGTCCAGTTTGCAGATTTCTTCCAGCCCTTCGGCCATAGACTCAATTCGCGCATCACTTAAACGCAGTCTGTCAACAAGGCCCGGATGCATGCCTTTTTCTTCTCCCTTACGCACATCCTCCCCGTTAGCCAGCAGAATCTTCTCTTTCTGTTCCCTTAACGCCGCGGCCACAGCCAGCAGGCATCTGTTCCTGTCCTCTCCGCTCATTTTCTGCAGCGCATATTTTGCCTGCCCTGCCGCTTTTCCCATTGCCGTTAAATCCATTCCCGCTCTCCTTTACCGTTGTCTAAAACTTCCGTTTCCGTTATTACATAATCCGGTTTATAATCGTGTGTCTCATAAGGAACCTCTTCGGCAATCTGCACCGAATAGGCAAGTCCTACCGTAATAAACCGGTCTGCCTCTTTGCACCTTGTGCATCCGTCTAAAAAACGGTCATAAAAACCCTTTCCGTAACCGATCCGGTTGCGGGCTCTGTCAAAAACAGTACCCGGCATCAGAAGCAATACCGGGGCCATACCGTCCCGCACATAAGGCTTCAACCCGGCCGCAGGTTCCAAAATTCCCCGATACCCGGGCTCCAAATCCCGCATGGAAAACACCCGGTAAAAACAAAGCGTATCCCCTTCCACTCTGGGACAGTATACTTCCTTTCCCCGTTCCCACGCATCTTCCATAACGGGCAGCGTATCTACCTCGCTGCCGAAGCTTACGAAGGCCAGAACCTGCGAAGCCAATTCAAAAATCCGGCTTCCGGTCAGTGTTTCCCGTATCCTTTCGCTGTAACGCTTACGTGATTCTTCCGGCAGCGCGTCTCTGCGTGAAAGAATTTCCGCACGCAGTTCTTTTTTTTGCAAAAAATCAGTGCCCTTTCCGGTTCCCATATTTTTCACCCAGGTTTTCAATGGTTCCGTCTGCATTCTGAATATCAATATTATTAAGCTGTCCCCGCAGGTTTTCCCGTATATTCGCCACATACTCGCTGCGCAGCGCTGCCTGTTCTTTCCGTTCCTCTTCCGTCAGGCCTTCCGCCTGGGACTTATGGTATAGTTCGTTAATTCGTTTGATCATGTCTTCGACCGTAGTATAATGTTTCACTGAATTCCTCCTTTTAGCGCTGCAGATTCTCCACGAATCCCGGCAGGTCAAAATCTTCGTTCCGGCGGGCGGCAAAATACGTCCCCACTTTCTTTCCTTCCAGAATTCTATGTAAAACGGAGATATCCGTACTGTCCGCAATCACCATGTCCGCGCCCGCATTGGTGGCGATTTTGGCCGCCGTCAGCTTGGTGTTCATGCCTCCGGTTCCCACACTGCTTCCCGTGGAAGCCTTTCCCATCTGCATCAGTTCTTCCGTCAGTTCTTCCACCGTATCGATAAACCGCGCCTCCGGATTTTTCCTCGGGTCGTCCGTATACAGCCCGTCGATATCCGACAAAAGAATCAAAAGATCAGCCTCCACCAAAGCCGCTACGACAGCGGAAAGCGTATCGTTATCGCCAACCAGGACATCATTATCGCCATAGATAATCTCATACGTGGCAATCGTATCATTTTCATTTACAACGGGAATCACACCCATTCTTAAAAGCTCCGAAAACGTATTATGGGCATTATAACGGTTGATATTATCCACAATCGTGTTGCGGGTCATTAAAATCTGTGCCGAGGTCTGGTTATACTCCATAAAAAGCTTTTGGTAAATCATCATCAGCCGTGCCTGTCCGATCGCCGCACACGCCTGTTTTACGGCAAGAGACTGCTTCACACCGTCCTGCTCCTGCAGCTTTACGGCGCTTTTTCCCGCGGCAATCGCGCCGGACGTAACCAGAATCACTTCTTTTCCCTGATTCCTTATATCGCTCAGTTCCCGGACCAGCCGCTCCAGTTTTACGTAATCCAGTTCTCCCGTCTGCGGATGCTGCAAAGAGGAGGAACCGATTTTTACGACAATTCTTTTTTTCTCCTTAAAAAGCGCCCGGCCGTTCTTTATCTGTTCTTCTTTCATTATCTTAATCTTCCTTTACATCGTTTCGTTCTGTTTCAGTGTACTGGAAAATGCCCGATTCGTCCAGTACTTTATATACGGAGGCAATTTGTTCCGCAACCCGCAGCCCGTCCATGGCGGCCGACATAATTCCGCCGGCATAGCCCGCTCCCTCCCCGCAGGGATATAAACCGGAAAACGACGACTCAAGACTTTCTCCCCGTAAAATTCTGACCGGGGAAGAGGTCCTGCTTTCCACGCCGGAAAGAATCGTATCCGGTCTGTCAAATCCGGGGAGAATCTTTCCAAATTGTTCCATGCCCTCCACAAACGACCGGTTTAATGCTTCCGGAAGGATCAGGGATATATCCGTAAAGAATGTGTCCCCGCATATTTGCGGCCTGATTCCGGGAGTAAAAGTTTCTTTTTGCCGTCCCAGTACCGCCGCTTTATAATCTCCGTAGTACTGGCTGGGAATTTTTCCCCGCCCCGCCCGGAAAGCCCGCTCTTCCAGTTCCCTCTGAAAGCGGACGCCTGCCAGAGGATGGCAGGAACCGAAGTCCTCCGGCGTCACCGATACGATTACGGCGCTGTTGGCGTTCTCTCCCGCCCGGTCCGAATAGCTCATTCCGTTTACGGCAACTCTTCCTTCTTCGGAAGACGCGTTCACCACGTATCCTCCCGGACACATACAAAACGAATAAACGCTTCTTAAGCTGTCCGTGCGCGCCGTCAGTTTATAGGACGCCGCCGGTAAAAGCTTTGTCTCTTCCAATCCGTATTGATCTGCATTAATCATTTTCTGGGGATGCTGTACCCTGAATCCAACGGCAAACGCCTTTGCTTCCATGGGCACTTTTTTATCGTAAAGAATCTGAAAAGTATCCCTCGCGCTGTGTCCCACCGCCAGAACCGCGACGGAAGACGGCAGCGCTCTCGTTCCCTGCGGCGTTTCAATCAAAAGACCCGTCAGTTTTTCGTTTTCCGTCAAAATATCCGTAACTTTATTTTCAAAATATACCTGGCCGCCCCACTTGACAATCCGGCTGCGCATGGTTTTTACAACATTCCGAAGAATATCGGTTCCGATATGGGGTTTTGCGTCGTATAAAATGTTCTCCGGCGCGCCGCAGTCCACAAAAGTTTTCAGCGCTTCTTTATTTCGTCCGTCTTTATCCTTTATCAAGGTATTCAATTTTCCGTCGGAAAAAGTACCTGCGCCGCCCTCTCCAAACTGCACGTTGGAATCTGTTAAAAGCGTGCCTGTTTTCCAGAAATTTTCCACATCAAGACTTCTTTGATCCACGTCCCGGCCGCGCTCTAAAAGAATGGGAGCATATCCGTGTTTTGCCAGATAATAGCCGCAAAAAAGTCCCGCCGGCCCCATGCCGATAATAACCGGCCTTTCCGTAAGCGTCTTTTGTCCCGGCTCCGGAAAACGGTACGGCTTCTCTTCCCAGACCGTGACTCTTTTATCTTTTCTTTTTTTCAGTAAAAGCGCTTCCTCCTTCACGGAAAAACGCACGGAATAGCTAAAGAAAATATCCGGTTTTTTTCTGGCGTCCAAAGATCTTTTGACAATCTTAAATTCCGACATCTGCTCCCGGCTGCAGCCTGCCGTCTTCGCGGCTTTTCTTTTCAAATCTTCCAGGGAATGTCCGGGCCTCATATTTAACTGCGTAATCTGTATCATATTCCTTTTCCTGCTTTTTTCTGTTGTGCTGCGGCGTGTGTGCCGGCCGTGTATCCGCTTGCAAAAGCCCATTGCAGATTGTAGCCGCCGCACCTTCCGTCCACGTCCAGCAATTCCCCGGTCACGTAAACTCCCGGATATCTGTGCAGCTGCAGATTTTCATCCACGGCTTCCATGGCAAGTCCTCCGGCGCAGACCTGTGCCTGTGAAAAGGAATTGGTTTTCTCCACGGTTAAGGGAAAATCCCGGAAATAACCGAACATGGCTTCCATTTTTTCTTTCGGTATATCTTTCGCCTTTTCTCCCGGCCGGATGCCGGAAAGCTTTAACCATAACTGTATCAGCTTCTTATGGCAGATTCCCAGAAAATATTCTTCCGCGCTCTGCTCCCCGTTTTGAATCCGCCGGTTCTTCCGAAAGCTTTTGTACGCTTCATCCGTAAAGCCGGGAAGACTGTTTATATGTACCTGCACCTTTCGTTTTTCCAAAAGACCGTACGCCGCAAAACGGCTTAACTGAAATACCGGAATTCCTGAAACGCCGTAATCGGTAAGCTGGACTTCTCCCGTTTCCCGGCAGACAGGCTTTCCGTCGATGCATAAAGAAATACATGCCTGAAGCCGCACACCCGCCACGGCTTTCAGATAAGCTTCCCCGCAGCAAAGCTGTACCAGGGCCGGCGCCACCGGCACAAGAGGCAGCTTCAGAGTCCGAAGCAGCCCGTAGGGATCGCTTCTTCCGTTATTTTTGATTCCCGCAATGCTTCCCGCCGCTATAATTACCTTCTCCGCAGAAAAGCTTTCCTTTTTACCGTCCCGGTATCCAAAAAGCCTGTATTCTCCGTTTTCCTCACAAAGCCGTACGATCTCACAATCTGCCTTCACGCAAACTCCGTAAAATCCAAGCTGCATCCGCAAAAGATCCAGAACCGTCGAAGCCTGTTCCGATGCCGGATAAAGGTAACCGTTTTTTTCTTTTGTAAGCATTCCCATGGATTCAAAGTAAGCGATACAGTCCCGGGGAGAAAAGCTTTCCAGTATCTTATGTATTTGTTCTTTTCCGCCGCCGTTATAGGAATTTTCTTCAAGCAAAAGATTGGTAAAATTGCATTTGCCGTTGCCGGTGGCTAAAAGCTTTTTTCCGACTCTGTCGTTTTTTTCATAAATACAGACCGCTGCGCCGCCTTTCGCCGCGCAAAGGGCGGCTGTCATGCCTGATGCGCCGCCGCCGATTACCGCCACAGTGTGTTTCATTGATTTATCCTTTCCTGCACTTTTCTGCCCGCCTAACTGGAATAGGACTCAAGAAAATCATATAATGTCTTTTCGTCTTCTATATACATTCCGCCGATGATCTGCTGCTGTATATCGTCCGGAAGCTGCTCGAGAAGAATGTTCGTTTTCATATAAACCGTCTTTTTGTCGTCGCAGTAAGCCGTAACATAATGCTTTTCCGCCATTAAATAGAAACTGCGCGTGGGCGTCGTATAGATATAATTCATACGCACCAGAATTTTATCACTGGAGAAAGATTTTACTTCCAGGCTGACAAAACCGCGTTCCAGCTCCGTAAGAGGCGGGGAAAGCTCGTACTCGTCCATGGCGCGCAGAAATTCTTCCCGGTTCATGCCGATATATTTTTCCGGTAACTGCCACTGGGTTTCAACCAGCGTATCACGGCGCAGATCGACTTCCTCTACTATGAACTTTGTATCCGCATCGACCAGCTGTTCGTCCGAGGCGGATGCCGCCCGGAATTTTGTTTGCGTACCGTCTTCCTTCTGTATCACGCCGGGTTTTTCTTCCACATCCGGAACAGATTCCTTCTGCAGCCCCGGATCCGTCCGGCTCTCGGGAACGGCGGATTTCCCGGAAGACTCACTCTTTGTCTCTTCGCCGGCATAAATCCGTTCCGCACGGTTTCCCGGATAAAAAAAGGCTGAAAACCGCCCGCCAAGGAAAAAGCCCAATACAAAAATCACCGCCGGTATAATTAGAAATAAACTGATACTCTTCACAAATTTCATAACAAACCTTCCATTACTTCTTTTGTTATCAGTATCAGCCTATCTGACAAAAATATTCATTTGAAATCTTATAACAGACGGATTATTTTTGCAAACCGGACTAACAGGCGTCCTCCCGGAATTACCGCCAGTTCTTCCCTGCGTAATCCCCGAAGGGCTAAAAGCAGGACAAAATTGCAGACCATTCCCATAATAAAGCAAATAAGGAAAGAAACGCCTTTCCCAGCCAGATTTGAAAGCGCTTTGTTCAAAAGCACAGCCAGAATTCCGGTAAGCGCGGAAGTCCCCACCGGGATCAGTAAAAGATACACCCATTCCGGTTCCCATTTCATAAAACGCATAATTCCAAAACCGGTAATACCGGTAATAACCAGCCAGCAAAGACTTAATCCAATCACAATACCTTCCATTCCGGAATGTGCCATACGGCTGCTGACTCCTCCATAAAGGAAAAATACCAGAACTCCTGCAAAATGACTTAAAAGCACCGTATTCATTCTGCCCTGGCCAATCAGTATATCACCGAAAAACGAACCCGCCAGGAAAAACAAAACGAAAGAGGACCCGTAAAGCAAAAGCTTTCCGGCCTGTCCGGAATCTCCCGCAAAAAAACCGGCCATAAGGGAATCCCCCAAAACGGCAAGCATAACCGCAAGAAACGATCCGTTGATAATCACAAAATGAATTCCCCATGACAGCTTTTCCCGGCCTGACTTAAATTCTTCCTTGCGATACGCTCCCAAAACAGCGCTTTCCATAGATACAAGCGGCAGTTTGACCGCCATGGCAAAAAGTAACACGACCGCCAGATATTTTCCGTAAAAGGCGCCGCAAATACCGATCCCGCCCTTGACGTCCTCCATAATTCCCTGCTGGTAAAGAGCCATCCCTCCAAGTACCGGAATCCGCGCCAACAGTCCGTAAGCCGCCCACGGAAGCATTGCCGCCGCCACACTATAAGCAAGTTCACCCATCCGCTCCGATAAGCGCATGGTCTCTCTGGCATTATTTTTAAGGTTTCTTTTATTTGTCTGGTACACAAATAAAAGAAACAAAACCGCGGACAACATGGCCAGATCCAGTCCCACCGCTATACCTGCGGCGGAAAACGAAGCGCGGAATTCAGGATTTACCAAAAGCGCGGAAACCTTCTTTCCGTGACTGCCAAACAGAAAGCAAAAAACCAGTCCCGTAACAAACAAAATAATTTTTTCCAATATCAGGGATATCCCCGTGGGAACCGCAGACCCCATACCCTGGAAATACCCCCGGTACGCCTGTGCGAACACGGAGAGAATGTAAGCAGGAATAAGAAGCCGCAAGGTAAACGCTCCGTAAGATACCCGAAACAGTTTTACCATCAGAAAGTCTGCGCCGAATAAAAGGACAAGACTTCCCAAAACGCTGTATAAAACGCAAAGCAGCAGAACCGTCTTAAATACCCTGTGCGCATTTTTTCCCTGTCCCTTCTGCATACGGCTTCGAATCATCCTCGCCATTACCTCCGGCAGAGAATAAGCCGTCAAAAGGAAAATCAGGATAAAACATTCGAAAGCGCCCGCCAGGTAACCGATTCCCTGTTCGCCTGTGACATTGGATAAGACAAGTATATTTATAATAAAAATAATATTACTGACGATCGCATATCGTTTTCGTTTCACATCCATCTGGTTCATCCGGTTTCTCCCTTGTAATTCCCAACGCCGCAAGTACGGATTCCTGCCGCTTTTCCATTGTCTTCGCTTCTTCTTCCTCCATATGGTCGTAGCCGCATAAATGCAGTATACTGTGGGCAATCAGAAAGGCAAATTCCCGCCGCACACTGTGTCCGTATTCTTCCGCCTGTGCCAAAACCTTTTCACCGGACAGAATAATATCGCCCAGAATCAATTCTTTGCTGTCCGGATCAAAGTAATCCGCCTCCTTTTCCGGTATCTGAGCCGCCCCAAAATCACCGGGTATTTCAAAATCCAGATTCGGAAAGCTTAATACATCCGTCTCCCGGTCCAGCCCCCGATACTGTCTGTTAAATTCCCTGATCCCTTCATTATCCGTAACCAGAAGATTTACCTGAACCTCATAAGGACACTTTTCCTCCGCCAGAGTCTGTATTGCCACTGCTTCCAGTAAATTCCGAACCGAAAAAGGCCATTCCCGTTTACTTTCATCTTCAACGTAAAAAGTCATAATACAGTTTCTCCTCTTTAAAGATTAACTTCATCCGGTTTAACTCCCTTAAGGAAATCTCACAGTCTCCAAAGCAGGCGTCCTCCTGCTTTTTCCGGAAAATAGTGTCGATAATCTGGTCATAATCCAGCTTTACGTCCGCATCCTTGGCAATTAAAAATAAAATGGAACTTACCACCGCGTCCGCGAAATATAACACTGCAGACTCTTTATGAAGGAGTTTCCCGTCTTTTTGCAGGAATTCCTGCAAAATCGCCAGCACTTCCGGCGGAAAATCATATTCCAGACAGATATCCCTCACATTTTCCCATGAATTCTCTCCCTGCAGGCATCCGATACGATGGTAATATCCCCCCGCCTTTGCCGCCTGATCGTCGAATCCAAGCTTCTTGGAAATTTTATCGCTTAAATATGCCGTATGTACCGCGCGGTAATATTCCTCTTTAGAATGTTCTTTAAGCTGCACAAGAAGCGGACATTCGGGATCGTTAATTACCAAATACCGTTCGCGGTATTTATAAATGACCAGATGAAAAAACAGTTTCAAAATTACGATCAGCAAAACGCAGGTCAGCGCAAGGTTGGTAAAGGGAATTAAAAGCATATCAAGATTCAGCTTTTCATTCTCAAACAAAATCAGCTCCGCCGTCATGGAAACCGTGAGGACTATCAAAGAAATAACAATCGGCGTTCCCACTTTATAGTTGCCGTTAATATTGCGAAATACGCAGACAGCCGCGGTTCCGCTGATAAAATACAGAAAAAAAACGCCGATTCCCGCGCCGGACAGGAGCATACTGATCATTAATAAAACGCTTCCTGCGCAAACTCCAATGAAAGAATTGGAAAATAAAGCCAGAAGCACAAACAACGGTACAAAAGGCCAGCCGCCCGCCGGCAGCTTCGCACAGATTACGGTATTCAGAAATCCTGCCAGAAAGCAAAGAAAAAACCGTCCGTAATAATCCCGGTTATCATAATCGTATAAATTATATTCTTTGGCCTGCGCCATTAGAAACAGCACAATGCCGATTCCCAATCCGGCCGCTACGCTGTTGCGCAGTATGGACGGCTCGTCCAGTCCGTATAAAAAACTGAAAAACCCGGTTCCCGGAAAAATAATAAAAAAAATGGCCGTTGCTGTAAAAAAATCCGCAAATCTCCATATCCCTTTATTTTCTTTCATTGCGTTTGTTCCTGCTATTTCTGTAGTTTTCTTTTGCCTCGTAATGATCGTAGGCTTTGACAATTTTCTGCACCAGAGGATGGCGCACCACATCCCTGCTGGTAAGATTACAAAAAGCAATGTCCTCAATACCGCTTAACACTTTGACCGCCACATCCAGTCCCGATTTCACACCGGGCGCAAGATCCTTTTGCGAAGCGTCTCCCGTAACGATCACTTTGGAGCCGAAACCGATTCTGGTTAAAAACATTTTCATTTGCGCAGGCGTCGTATTTTGCGCCTCGTCCAGAATAATATAGGCGTTGTCTAAGGTTCTGCCCCGCATGTAAGCCAGCGGCGCAACTTCAATGAGCCCTTTTTCCATATTTCTTGCAAAGCTTTCGCTCCCCATAATCTGATACAGGGCATCATATAAAGGCCTTAAATAGGGATCGACCTTGCTTTGCAGATCCCCTGGCAGAAATCCAAGTTTTTCTCCCGCTTCAATGGCCGGCCTGGTCAGAATAATTCTTCCCACTTCGTCATTTTTAAAAGCCGTAATCGCCATAGCCATAGCAAGATACGTCTTGCCGGTTCCCGCCGGACCCAGTCCGAAAACAATCATATTGTTTCTTATGGCGTCCACATACTGTTTCTGCCCCAGTGTCTTAGGCTTTATCGGTTTGCCGTTTACGGTATGACAGATAATATCCTTGTCAATTTCTGTCAATACCGATTCCTTCTCTTCCATTCCCATAGTAATTGCATAATCCACGTTTTGTTCCTCGATTTCATTCCCTCTTCTGGATAATTCCGCCAGCTGCTTTAAAATGCTGTATGCTTTTTCCGCCTGCGCTTCCTCACCCATAATCCGCACCGCTCCATTGCGGTCCACGATTTTAACATGTAAATCCTCTTCCAGTTTTCTGATATGATGATCCTGCTTTCCGAAAATATTACGCATATCTTCCACAGAAACATCCAATAAACGCTCTGTTTCCATTATTCGTCCTCAGTCACTTCTTCTCCGCTTTGCTCCGCATCCGTAAAAATCTGCTCTTCAATGGCTACATTTTTACCGGTTTTCTCCTGCACGGTCAATTCCCCGGAAAGCACCCATTTCAAATCATTTGTTTCTATTTTAACATTTTTTTCGATAATTTGAACCCCTTTTTCTTCTAAACTTTCGACAATTTTTTTATATTCATCCTGTATCAAGGCTTTTGACTCTTCATTTGTATATTTTCTTTCTTCCACATAGTATTCCCGGTAAGTCCGGTTTCCATAAATTACCGGCAGATAAAAGTCTCTGAGCAGCTGAAGCTGATTCCTGCTTTCGATGGAATCGCAGGATCGGAACGGTTCTTTGTTTTTTCCAAACCGGATCGTTTTTCCAAACAGCTCCAGGTAGTACTGCTTTTTTTCCCGTCCCGTATAATTCTTTTTTTCATAGTAAAGAGAAAGCGTCTCCTTTACAGGCAGTACATGCTGCACAACGATATCTGCGTCCGCATTGCAGTACCGGTACTTGCGTATGGTTCCGTCTTCCTGATATACCGGCACATTTCCCGTCACAAGCACATCTCCCTTTTTAATTTCCTGTCCGATCGTTACCTGGGGCACGCCTTCCCGCACGATCATCGACACCACCGTTCCGTCCTGTTCCGCCACCAGATTACTGGCAGTCATTGCGTCTTCCCTTTTTCCTGCCTCTTCCATATCCAGCAGATCGTTTTCCTTAATCTGTATAGTCAGCTTCGTACCTTCCAGTTTTGCCGAAGTCCATGTAACCTGATAAAATTCTTTTCGAATATTCTGCTCCAGTTCTTCAATATTTAATTTACCCTTTTTCATTCCGGTGAATACCTGGTTTTCGGCAAGAAAATCCATCATAATATCTTCCGTAATCATAAAATTCCCCTGTATTTCAATAGCCCAGATATAGCGGGAGGTCTGAAACCAGAAAGCCGCCGCCAGTAAAAATCCCAGAATGAAAATCTTCCGCTTCCACATTCCGGGCATAAAAAAAGGCAGTCCACATCTTTTTACTATGGCTACCTTTGTCCCGGTTTTCTTTACAATCGGCTTAAGCCTGTAAAATCCGGCAATGCTTAAGCACATATAATAAACGTCCTCTTCTTTCCGGATATTCCATAAAAGAATATTCCGGTTGCCGCACAGATTCATAAAACGTTCCGGGGAAAAACCGGAAACGCGGATGCAGACATATCCCTTCAGAAATTTCAAAAATTCGATCATATCCTGTCATACCCTTTCAGAGATAGCGGATTCCGCAGATACAGCCGCTGATTTTCATATCTTCATTGGTATAATAGTCAATGGACAGTCTTTTACCTTCAATGCAGATCTGGCAGGTTTTTGCCTGCAAAAGAATCTGCCCCGGCGTATATTCCAGAATTCCCTTATAGTTTTCCAGCCAGATCTCACGGTTACCCGTAATGGTCAAAATCGATGCGCCAAGCATGGTATCTCTGGGAAGCTTCAGGGAATTCACAAGTAATTCTTTTTTTGTCATTTTATCATCTGACTCTGCGTTGTTTTGCAAATGGTTTCTTCTTCTCATGGTTCATATATATGAAAAAGGCAGGTCCTTTATTCCACAATGCCCTTGATAACGGACGGTATTTCAACCGGCGTTTCACAGTAGCCGTAAGTACCTTCAAACCGCTTTATGGCCTGTCTGAGTTTGTCTCTGTCATTGGCGTAAAGCGTCGCGATGGATTCTCCTTTTTTGACGAAATCCCCTTTCTTCTTATGAAGCGAAATTCCCACGGATAGATCTATGACGCTTTCCTTTGTCTCCCTGCCTCCTCCCAGCAGCAGAGAACAGATTCCCACTTCTTCGCAGGCGATCCGGGAGACATAGCCTTCCTCCGCCGCCGTCACATCCTCCGAAAGCGACGCCGCGGGCAGAAGACCCGGATTATATACGGCTTTACTGTCGCCGCCCTGTGCGGCCACGAATTCAGCCAGTTTATCAAGCGCTTTTCCGTTTGCAATGACTTCCTTCAGCATACTTTCGGCTTCTTCCTTACCGGAAGCCCTTTTTCCGGCAAGCAGCATATAGGTTCCCAGCGTCAGACAAAGCTCCTGAAAATCTGCGGGGCCTCTTCCCATTAGGGTATCAATGGCCTCTTTTACCTCCATCGCATTGCCTACGGCGCGTCCCAGCGGCTGGTCCATATCCGTAACCACGCCGATCGTGGTCTTTCCTGCGCCCTTACCGATCGTTACCATCTCCCTTGCAAGCGCGAACGCATCTTCCTCCTTTTTCATGAAAGCGCCGCTTCCCGTTTTTACGTCGAGCACAATGGCGTCTGCGCCCGCCGCCAGTTTCTTGCTCATAATAGAGCTGGCGATCAGGGAAAGATTATCGACGGTAGCCGTAACGTCACGCAGTGCGTACAACTTTTTATCCGCAGGCGCAAGCTGCGCTGTCTGTCCCATAATGGCAATACCGATCTCATTCACATTCTTTAAAAAAGTATCTGCGCTGATTCCGGTTGTAAATCCCGGAAAGCTCTCCAATTTATCAATCGTGCCCCCGGTATGCCCAAGCCCTCTTCCGCTCATTTTGGCAACGGGAATCCCGCAGGCGGCCACCATAGGCGTTAAAGCCAGGGAAGTCTTATCCCCTACGCCGCCGGTACTGTGTTTATCCACTTTGATTCCGCGGACAGCAGACAAATCCAGATGTTCTCCGCTGTCCCGCATGGCCATGGTAAGCTGCAGCGTTTCCTCTTCATTCATACCCTGAAAATATACGGCCATCATCATGGCCGACATCTGGTAATCGGGAATCTCCCCGCGGGTATAACCTTCGATCATGTAATGAATTTCGTCTTTCGTTAATATGTTTCCGTTGCGTTTTTTCATGATTAAATCATACATTCTCATGGCGTGTTCCTCTTTGATCATTTAAGCTACTGATGGCGGTTAAACCACATAATATAGTATAACACAAAACATACGGGAATTGTGAACTGTTTTCTTCTGCCTTTCTTAATTATGCAATTCACCTTTCATGTAAATAATCACAAATCAAATCGTTTGTTGTCCTGTCATCTTCCACGGGAGTTTGACACTTCCTTTTAAACCTCATAACACACAAATCTTGTATTTAAGC
>ERZ779637.823-NODE-823-length-16873-cov-5.666132_pt1 | contig 16873 bp, 13 predicted proteins | sample MGYA00514196_ERZ779637 | MGnify/ENA primary metagenome ERZ779637 (study PRJEB29562, sample SAMEA4376700) | mouse gut metagenome | isolation source: Cecum | study: EMG produced TPA metagenomics assembly of the A DSS colitis mouse model was used to assess the...
GCTCTTGATTCCGTCCGGAAAATACCGCTCCATGTCCATCTGCGAATAAGCGCCCTCCGCTCCCTGAAATACAACGCTTACCTTCTGTGTATCAAGGGTATCCACACCAATAAAAGGAAGTCTCCCGCCGCTTCCGTGCTCCGTCAGAATCTGGTACTGAAGCTTTCTGCTCATAGCCATAATCTGTTCGAACAGTTCGCCGATTCCCTGTCTGTTAAAAGCATTGTGAGTCATATCCCGCACAGCGTTCAGCTTCTGTGTCTCCCGTGTCCTGTCATAAACTTTTTTGCCTGTCGCAAGCTTTGCCGCCGCAACCTCCGAACAGACTTCCATGCGCGCCTCGTAAAGCTCCACAATCTGTCTGTCAATCCGGTCCAGCCGTTCTCTCAAATCTGATAAATCCATCCTTTTGCACCTGTCTTTTCTATCACGTTATTATAAATTAAACTTCTGAAAATATCTTATAACAAAACCTACTTGATAGCAAGAGTAATAAAGGCTATAATAATTTCTGTAAATGTAAAATTTACGGCTTTCGGCATATCATATAATAAACACACGGAGGATTTTCATGCGCAAACTTGTACGCAATCTGCTTCTTGGGGCAGGAGCCATTCTTATTTTGGCAGTTTTTGTCATCTACAACATAGTTACAAACAGGATTCCCATGAATCCGGAAGGCACTGTGGGAAATACGGCGGGGAATCTGAATAACCGGGGACTTTTCTGTGAATACGACGGACTGGTGTACTTTTCCAACGCTTATGACCGCGGAGCCCTTTATTCCATGACGCCGGACGAACAGAATGTCAGGAAACTCGGTTCCGTTTCCGTGGAACTGTTAAACGCCGGCGGAAGCTTTCTTTTTTATTTCCAGTCGGAGGCAAGCGGCTCGGCGGGACTTGGAAACGTCCGTGTCCGTAAGGGAATCTACCGCAGCCGCCTGAACGGAAGGGACGCCACAAATTTTACTTCGGATACGGCTTTTGCCATGCAGCTGGTGGACAATTATCTTTACTATCTTGTTTCGGACCGGGAGGGCCCGCATTTTTACAAACAGAAAATAGACAAATCGGAAACCGTACTGCTGTCCGATACACAGATTAATCCGGCCTGTGTGGCGGGCAGCCTCATTTACTATAACGGCACCAAAAGCGATCATGCGCTGTACGCCTTGAATACCCTGGATGATTCGATAATCTCTGTCTGGAACGGCAACATCTGGAATCCGATTGTAAGCGGCGATTATGTATACTATATGGACGTACCCAACAACTACCGCCTTTGCCGTTATTCTCTCTCCGGCAACGTGATAGAGGTTCTTACGGAAGACCGGATTGACAGCTATAATCTGACTCCGAACCTGATTTACTATCAGAAAAATTCCGCCACCGATCCCTGTCTGATGCGGATGGGGCTTGACGGCAGCAATCCCGAAGTGGTAGCTTCCGGTAACTATTCGGATATTAACGCCACTTCCCGTTACGTATATTTTCATCCCTTTGAAACGGCGTTTCCCGTTTACCGCACCCCTGTTGACGGGCCGATTCAGGTAGAACCTTTTAACGCTGCCATGGAAGCGGCTTTATCCAATGCCAAATAAAGAAGGAAACGGCTGCTAAGCCGTTTCCTCTCCCAACTGTTCCAAATGTTCCTGTAAAATATCCGCAGCGTCATCCGGTGTCAGGCCGGACGCCTTAAGTACTTCGGAAAGTCTGGCCATATCTTTTTCCCGCTTTTCCTGATACATTGTTTCCAGTTCTTCTTTTTCAGATTTTATACGGGTCTGCAGCGCTTTTATCATTTCTTCTTTTTCCGTAATTTTTTCTTCAATCGTTTTTCTTGGTCCTCTTGCCATAACTGCCTCCTTCTTTCAAGTATAATCATTAAAGTATATGGACAAGAATACCAGATTATTCCCGTTTTTTTCAAAACTGCTTTTTGAATAAAAAAAGCACTTGCGCAGACCTGCAAGGCTATGCTATAATATGGCTTGTCGGTGTGTTACATTTTAATTACATAGGGGAATAGTACAGCGGTAGTGCGGCGGTCTCCAAAACCGTTAACGGGGGTTCGATTCCCTCTTCCCCTGCTCAGGAATCCTTTCATTTCATGCGTTGATGTTGATTGGATTCTTTTTTTCGCATGTATGACCGGAAGGGAGAACTACTATGATTTTACATGGACAAAATATTCTGGCAGTAGCCAGCGACTTTGACGGCACGATTATTAAAGAGGGGATGTCGGCTCCTCCTTCTGTATTTTTTGAGGTGGTCGAAAAACTGCTTGCGCAGAACATCCCTTTTATAGCCGCTTCCGGAAGGCAATATGCCAATTTAAGGCGTATGCTTCATCCTGTAGCCGATCGAATCCAGTATATTGCCGAAAACGGATGTCTTGTTATATACGGCGGAAAAGTAATTCATAAGAGTGTAATCCCTGCGGATACCGCCATGGAACTTGCCTCCGATATGCAGCTGTATCCGGACGCCCGGATCTTAGTCTCCGGGGAAAATACCAGCTATATTGTGACGGACGACACCGCATATGTTGATTTGCTGAGAAACTTTTATCACAATAATGTGATGATTCTTAAGAACTATCAGGAGATTCCGGAGGATATCGTCAAAATGTCCATTTACTGGGAAAAGGGTATCCCCGAACGGCCCGAACGGATTTTTCATGATAAATATGACAGGCGTCTTCAGGTTACCGACGGCGGAAACGGCTGGCTCGATTTCAACGGACCGGGAACCGGCAAAGGAGAAGCCCTGGAGATACTCTGCCGCCATATGGGAATTCCTGTTTCTCAGATTGCCGCTTTCGGAGACAACGAGAATGACCTTACCATGCTGAAAAAGGCCGGCGTCAGCTACGCGGTAGCCTCCGCCAGACCTCATGTTCAAAAAGAAGCCGGTTATGTGTGCGACAGTGTGGAACAGGTTCTGATGGATGCCCTGAGCCGCCCGTAACCGTTAAACGCCGCTGTCCACCATAAGTCCCTTCATTTCTTCCTCAAGCAGTTCGCTGTCCTGCATGATTTTTTTCAATGCGTTCTGAATGTCCTGCTGTTCTTTCGCGCCCTCCTGAATCTTTTCGGTTAATGCTTCCGCTTCTTTTTTATCTTCCTTAACGCCTTCAAGCTTTTCTTCCTGCTCCTCTTTCTTCTCGGCAGCTTCCTCAGCCTCTTCAAATTTCTCGTTCAGATTCTCATCTATGGCATCTTTCGCGTCCTCCCAGAGCATCGCCGTAATCTGGTCTTCAGCGCTTTCCATGACAGCCTCCGCATTTTTCTGTGCTTTTACCATGGGATCACGCTTTAACAGTTCTCGTTTTGTATCGTTAATGGAACTGTATATCGCTCCGATTTCTCCCTTTTTCTTCTGCTCCTGTACCGTATAATCTTGAATCAGTTCCTCCTGTTCCAGGATCATGGTTTGCTTCTGTGCTTCCTCCTCCGGCGTGGCTGTCTCCCATTTTTCCGCCAGCTCCAGTGTCTTTTCCGCCTCTTTCCTGAAATCCTGGAGCATCTTCTTCTCACCGGCAAGCAATTTGGCATCTTCTCTTCTTGCCTCCATATTGTCCGTTATCTCCTGATCGGAAGAAAACTGTTCCTTGATAAGCTTAGAAGCCTTCTTTCTGGCGCTCTGTCTTTTCTGCTCGATTCTGTCGCTTAAAGAATCTTTGAGGCCTCCCGCAAACAGGGCAAGGCCCTTCTTTTTCTGCCTGCCGCCCTGTGCATGTCCGGACATCTGCTGTGCTCTTCCGGTCATATCGCCTGCAAATACGGATTGAATTTTATGCTGAATCTTCATATATTCTACGCCCCCTCGTCTTCCTGATTCATATATTAAGATATCGGCAATCTTTCTTCGATTCTTTAGAAGATCGCAGAATATTTACTTGATTTCACATTCTTTTTTGTATAAAATAGGGATAGGGGAGACTGAAGGAGGTTATTTATGCGGACCCAGAAAATCGGTGTATTTGTTTCTCATATATTTGGTGAATATCAGCATGGTTTTTGTCAGGGTGTTATAGAAAAGGCATCCGAATTCGGTTTTCACGTAGACATTTTCTGTACTACGGACGGTGAGAATCTTGGCGAATACGGTCTTGGCGAAAAAACCATTCTTCGTATACCCAACCTTTCGGAATATGCAGGAATTTTATTTGTTTCGGGAACTTATCTTCTGGATGAACTTAGAGAAAAGCTCCGCGAACAGTTGTCTTCCCAATGCCGCTGTCCCGTCGTTGAAATCGCCCAAAAGCCGGACTTATTTCCTACTGTTATTCTTGACAATTTTTCCTCTGTTCAGGATCTTGTAGACCACCTTATTAAGGTTCATCATTATACCCGAATTGCCTATCTCGGCAATCTGCGGGAAGACGGATTTTCCAAAAAGCGTGAAAAACATTTCAGAGAAGCCCTTTCCAGTCATAATATTCCCATCAGGGAAAATTACATGGCTGAAGCTACATACGAAGATGCTTCCATTGCAGAAGCATTGAAACATTTTATGAACGCTGATGAAAGACCTCAGGCCATCGTATGTTATAATGACCGGGTAGCCCTGACTGCCATGATGCTTTTGCAGCAGATGGGATACCGGATACCGCAGGATATCGCTCTGACGGGTTTTGATTGTTCCGATATGGGACAGGCCAATACGCCTTCTCTCACAACCGTTACGTTCCCCGTACAGGAAATCGGCTCTACCGCCGTCACGGAACTGATTGCCCGCATAGACGGCAAATCTTCCGCATCTTCGGTGGTGGTTCACGCCGGAATTTCAATCGGAGCTTCCTGCGGCTGTCACGGAACTTCCCTGCCTCATCTTACTTATGAGCAGCAGCTGGTGAAACGAATAGAACATACGGAAAAGGCGTTACTGCAGAACATTAACATGGCATCCATTCTGCACGGCGTTACCGATATTGATGAGGGAATGGATATTCTTGCGTCTTTTGTCAGGGAACTGTCCGGCTGCAGAGAGTTTTACCTTTGTCTTTACGGCGACTGGAACCGGTTATCACATCATATCCAGCAATTGACCCTCGCTGAAGATGAAGATATCGATCAGGACACCGTTTTACTGAAATTTGGTATGCGCGACGGCGTACGTCTTCCCGAATGTACATTTTTTAAACACAGTCCTCTGCCGGAATATATCTATTGCAATACTTCCAACGTATACGTGTATTCACCGCTTTACTTCGGGGAAAAGGCTTTTGGCTATGTCGTAATTTCTTATGCGGATAATATAATTGAATATCCTTTTATATTCTTTCCATGGCTGATGAATATCAACAGTATGTTAAAAAGTATTTGTGATAAGCGCAGCACATCCCTCCTGATTTCACGACTGGAGGACATCTACACAAAAGATGATCTCACCGGGCTTTATAACCGGCAGGGATTTAAGTTAATCAGCGAACAGTTTCTTACAGAAGCAGAACGGCTGAAAAAATCGCTTTTCGTAGCGGTTTTTGATCTGGACGGATTAAAGAACATAAACGACACCTACGGACATTTAGAGGGCAATTTCGCCATTCAGGTACTTGGACATGCATTGGACAACTCCGTTCAGGAAGGAGATATCTGTGCCCGTCTCGGCGGAGACGAATTCTATGTATTAGGAGCCGGTTATACGGATGACACGGCAGGTCTGTTTATGAACCATGTGCAGAAATATCTGGAAAATTATAACCGTCTCAATACAAAATCCTATAAAATATCTGCCAGCGGCGGTTATTATATTACTTCAAAATTTGTCCTTTCCGATTTACAGGAGTTATTTGATAAAGCGGATCATCTAATGTATGAAACGAAAAAAAGAAAAAAGAAAACTTCTTTAAATCAGGATATTCACACGATGTGAATATCCTGATTTAACAGTTCTCTCCCAATTCTTCCCAGTCCTTTGAGATAATATGATTCTTCCTTTCCTGCGCCGGCAATCTGCGGGATCACTCTTTCCGGAAGCAGTTGTTCGCAGATCCCTTTTACCTCACAAATTACCGATTCCTGGTCCGCATCGCCTGCAAGTACGATTTTTTCCGGATTAAACATGCAGGCTATATTGACGATAATCTGCGCAAGCCAGGACGGAGACGCCTGCCGGCTTGTGCTTTCCGCCATCAGAGCTTCAACGCTTCGCCTGCCTAACTGCATATAACCCAGTTCTCCCGCAAAGCTTTTACAACCCGGATACAGATCTCCGTTCAAAATCACTCCCGCTCCGATTCCTTCCCCGTCCGTACTTATATAAACCATGTCCCGAACGCCGGGGTGTACAAAGGTGTATCCTACTGCCGTCGCATTGATGTCGTTGGTGACCTGTACCGGAAGAGAAAAATATTCTTCCAGCGCTTGCCTGAGCGGAAAGTTCTCCCATTCGGAAACCGACGGAACCGCAAAAACTTCGCCTTCCATTGTTACCGCTCCCGGTACTCCTACGGAAATCGCGCGGATATTGGAATTCTGCCGGATCAGTTTTGCAAGAATTTCCTGAATCTGTGTCAGGCATTTTTCTTCTTTATTCCTTTTACTGCGGCCGTGAATTTCTTCCTTCAGTTCCATGTCAATAACCGAAGTTTCAAAAAAGCTTTCGTTTACCGTAAGAAGGGCAACAGCCGACTTTTTATGATTCAAAGCGTAAACTTCCGCCCGGCGCCCGCCTGTAGACGCCGCTGCTCCCAGACTGATTACGGTCTGGTCAGCTAACAGCGATTTAATCAGCAGGTTAACGGTAGGCTGGCTTATTTTTGTCATGGCGGCAAGTTCCACTCTGGTTGCCTGTCCGCATTTCGCAAGCGCATCTTTAATCAGGCTGCTGTTCAGTTCCTTTAATACATTCTGCGTTCCCGTAAGCGCTGTCTTTTTTTTCAACCTGCTATTCTCCGTTCTTCAGAAAATCCAATGCCAGTTTTACGGCTCCCGTTACGGGCGCATCTTTTGGTATTACCGGATAGGCTCCCGGTACATCCTCTCTGACCGCTTTCATATAGGAATCAATCAGAAGAGGCTCTCCTGTCCTAAAGAGACTGCCGATCAGAACTGCCGGAACATGTTCGTCACACATTCCCAATCTTTTAAGAACGGCGGCCGCATACTTTCCTTCCTCATATCCCATCCGGGATATAATCTCTGCCGATACCGCATCGCCCTCTTTAGCAAGCGTAAACACGACGACCGGAAGCCGGTAACTCTGTTCTTTCGTTAATTCGTTGTGTAACAGATAAGCACACACCTCTTCCATGGTCTCCACCCCGAATACTTTCGGCACTTCCTCTTCAAGCCTGCTTTTTAACCAGGTACCTTCCTCCGAACGGAATGCGTAGTGCAGCGCTTTGTTCTCGATCTCTCCGCCGCCTCCCATATTGCCCATTATATAATCCAGGTTCCGCAGTGTCAGTTCTCTGCCCTGTCTGTTTCTTCCCGCATGACCGGCTCCCGTTCCGCAGATCGAAACGACGCCCGTATAATCTTCCGTTCCGATGCGCAGCCCCAGCCACGCATCATGAACAATTTTAAAATTATCGGTCCCCATAATTTTCCGGACTGCAGGAATTAATACCTGAAAATCCTCCGGTCCGTCCGCTCCTGATATTCCGAAAACAGCGTATGAAACATCCTTCAATGTTATGCCTGCCCCAGCCAGCGCATCCATAACAGCCTTACTCATAGATTCCGAAGCGGTTTCGATTCCGCAGACCTGGTAATTACCTTCTCCTCCGAATCCTTCCGCAAAAATCTTACCGGTTTCATCAGCCACTGCGCATTGTGTTTTAGAACCGCCTACATCCACTCCCAGTACATACATAAACCGTACCTACGCCTTTCTACATTCTCTTACTTTTACCCGAAAAAATCAGGTAAATAGTCTTTATTTGCATCCAGCATTTCATCCAGAGCCGCTCTCGCGTCCCGCACGTCATGTACCAGCGGATGGCATAAAAATGCAAGCAGCGCCTTGCTGCGGTCTCCTGTAACCGCTGCTTCAATCGTAAGCACCTCATACGTTTTTACCTGCGCCATAAGTCCCAGCAGAGTTGCCGGCACATCACTGTCAGGCAGCGGCTTTGCGCCGTCTTTTCCGATTACGCAATTGGTCTCGATAACGCAGTCATGAGGAAGCTGCGGAATCAGTCCGTGATTCACCACATCCACTATCTGTACATCCTGACGGTCGTTGTAAATGCTGTCAATTAAATTGATTGCAGCCTCCGAATACCTGGCGCCTCCGCGTCTTGCAAGGGCTTCCGGTTTCTCTTTCAATTCCGGATCGCTGTACTGACGGAACAATTCCGCTTCCACGGATTTTACCTGGTCCGCTCTCGTTCCCTCCAGTCCGACGGCCTGCGCCCTCTCTTCCTCAAACATTTGTCTTTCCATATAGAAATACTGCAGATAGGGAGAAAGCATACAGCCAAGTTCTTTGGCAACCCTGTCCATCTCACTGTTCTTTTCAATATTTTTAACAACGCTTTCTTCATTGAAAACATTCAATACATCGTGAATTCTGTCCTTCCCCTCAAGATAAGCATGATTCATAACGCTTAAATGATTCAGGCCGATAAATCTGCAGTCCAGGGCGTCTGCTTCTACTCCAAGCCGTCCCGCCGCATCATACTGCATGTTAATGGAGCAGTTACATAATCCGATACATTTTACTTTGGTATGCTTCAAAACAGCTTCCGTTACAATACCGGAAGGATTTGTAAAGTTGATCAGCCATGCGTCAGGGCAAAGCTCTTCGATATCCTTACAGATAGCAAGAAGCACCGGAACGGTACGAAGCGCTTTAAAACAGCCTCCGATTCCTGTAGTTTCCTGACCGATCATACCGTATTTTAACGGAATTCTCTCGTCTCTGGAGCGTGCGTCAAGACCGCCTACACGAATCTGTGTGATTATAAAAGATGCGCCGGCAAGAGCTTCCCTTCTGTCAAGAGTACCGCTTACCGCAATGGCAAGTCCCGCTTTTTCTACCATTCTCTTAGAAAATGCCGTATTAATCTCAAGCTTTTCCTTTCCCGCCTCGATATCCACCAACGCTACCTCCGTTATAGGCAGCGTATCATGATGTTTAATCACGCCTTCTATTAATTCCGGTGTATAACTGCTTCCTCCGCCAATAACTACCAATTTCATATTATGCCCTCCTGTCACTTTGCACATTGCCACTTTTTTAAGTTTATTAAATAAGTCACTATAAAAATAACACGTTTCATCTCTTTATGCAATAGCTTTTTCGATTTTTTAAGTCTGATTTTTGTATATTTCACCTATTCTTTAAACTGCATGTTTTTTCGGTACTCCGTAGGCGATACTCCGCATACGTTTTTAAAGGTTTTCATAAAGTGCTTTTCATTGTCATAGCCTATTTTCTGGCTTATTTCAATAACCCGTAAATCCGTTTGTTCTAACAGGCGTTTTGCTTCTTTCATCCGCAGGTCTTTCAGGTAATTTACAAAATTTTTACCCGTATACTGCTTAAACACATACGAAAACAGAGAATAATTCATGGAAATATAATTGGATACCACCGCCATATTCAAATCCTTATCGTAATTCTCCTGAATATAACGAATTGCCATTTGGATCTTTTGTTTATTCTTATAATCCTCAAACTGATTATTCATAACCTCCACGAAGGTTTTCAAAAATGCGAGCATATCCGAAAACAACTCATCGGAACAGGAATACCGGTATATATGGGCAAACTGCTCCAGCTTCTCTTCTTCGGATTTAACCACGTTTTTATAAACTTCGCGGATCTGCCCGCAAAGCTTTTGAATATTATCCTCTATTTTATCAAAATCATAAAACCCGGCTGCAGTGCCTTCGAAAATACGTTCCAGCATTTCAATCGCTTCTTTTGCCCGCTCTGTTCCAAGCATTTGAACAAGCTGAACCATTGTATTTTCGTCAGGTTCCGGTTCCAGTGTCTTCTCAAGCCTCTGTCTTTTAAAATCACTGATTACCGCATCTTCGTTTTCCGCATATTCCACCACCGGAATCTGTGTCCAAAAGGCTTTTTTTCTTGCCTGAAAGCTCTCCTGATAAGCTTCTTTCAGTTCCGTTATTCCAATGTGCCTCCGGCTTACTCCTGTATATCTGCCGCGCAGTTTTTTGCGCACAAACATTTCTTTATCGGTTTCCTGCAGAATATAAAGCTCGCTGTCCTCAATATTATTCAGGTAAATGTAAGAGTTGTCATAGTCCGCTTCTTTCTGCGTATTGTCCATACAGAAAACATAATATTCCTGGCTGAAGCTTTCCCCATAAGTGCTGACTAACACTTCCGTCTCCGACTGTGTTATGTTTTTGTTCAGAACGAGATATTTTAACTGTTGATAGCTGATACACCGGTTTTCCATGGCATTCCGGATGCTTTTTTTTATTTCTTCGTCAAGCCTTTCCATAACCTCCGCTATTTTTTCTCGGTCAACCGGTTTTAATATATATTCTTTTACGCCAAGCCGCAGCATTTCCACTGCGTAAGAAAAATCATCATATCCGCTTATTACCACGACAAGAGGTTTCGCCGGAAGCTTCTGAATTTGGGAAACAAGCTCGATTCCATCCATCTTAGGCATCCGAATATCTGTAAACATAACGTCTACTTGCTGATTCTGCAGAATTTCCAACGCCATCTGTCCGTTATTACATTCCATAATGATTTCCACAGGAATACCGGAACGCTGTACCATCGTCTTAATTCCCTGGCGAATCATTTTTTCATCTTCCACGATCAACACTGTTTTCATAATTACCCTCCCGCAGCACATTATTACTGACTTTATTCATCGGAACTCTTACCCGGACTTTCGTATACATACCCGGTTTGGAACTAAATTCAAGGCCGTATTCAGGTCCGAAACTGATCCGGATACGATCCTGTACGTTTTTAAGCCCGATTCCGTTTCCGCTTCCTCCTGCCGAATCGATCTCACCCGAAATTTTCTGATACAGTCTGCGGACTTCTTCCTCACTCATACCTTTTCCAGCATCGGTAATCTCAATAATACAATCCTCGCCTTCCTGAAAACCTTTAATATAAATATTGGTATCCTTCGCCATTTGTTCAATTCCGTGATAAATGGAATTTTCCACAATTGGCTGTAAAGACATTTTGGGTATTTCCTGAATCATAATATTTTCCGGAATGTTTAAAGACAGATATATCTCATAATCAAACCGTAAATTGATCAGCGCCAGATAATTGTGTATGTAATCGATCTCCTGTTCCACAGTCACATTACCGGAGGTCCATTTCATACTATAGCGAAGCAGCTTTCCTAACGCTGTAATGGCATCAGAGATCTCATATTTCTCATCAATTTCCGCCATCATTTTGATAGATTCCAACACATTATAAATAAAATGGGCGTTAATCTGATTCTGCAGGGCACGGATTTCCGAGTTCTTCACAAGAAGCTCGCGGTTTAAGTTATCCTCCATCAGCCGCTTTAATCTGGCAAGCATAATGTTGATCTGGCTGCCAAGCTCTCCCATCTCATCTTTGCCGCAGTCCTCTATAACGACATTCATATCTCCTTTCTGCACCTGGCGGATGGAATGAAGAATCATATAAAATTGTTTCAGCATGCGGTGTACAATGTAATTAATAATGAAAATCAATATAATCAGAAACACACCGATCAATAAAAGGAATCTCGCACGAATTCCGGCGATCCGGCTCATCTCGGATTTCATACTGCGGATACACAATAAATAGCCGTCCAGTTCTTTTACATACAGACTGCCTATAACGCAGAATTCTCCGTGAAGCTGCTGTTCCCGGATCATCTGGCCCTGTTCGTCCATATCCATACCGTCAAGCATATTAACCAGATACTTTTCAACTTTTTCCTCGACATCCTCTTTATGATAAGCCTTTCCGCTTCCGTCGATAAAAAAGTTCCATTCTCCTTCCTCCTCTTCATAAAGCATCGGGAACATAGTATCCATCCGCATGGCAACTTCCAACATTCCGATTTCTCCCCATAAATAATCTTCAATAGGCGTTACAAGCGCCATTATTTTCTGGTTCTGATACATCCTGAAGGACTCAAAAAGCTGATCCGTATAATCAAACTTCCATCCTGCGGCATTTTCATCCTGCGCCCATTCGAGCCGCTCCATCCGTTCCATCCTGTATAAAATAGGCATAATCTCCTGCATCTTTGGATTATCCGCATATACGCGGATCTGATACAGATAAGGGTTATTGTTTACCATTCTTTCCAAAGCTACCACATCGGCGTTCGTAAATTCCATTAGCTCCTGGGCCGTATAGGCAACTTCTCTCTTCTGAGCAACCAGATAATCTTTCAGCTTTTGGTCGCTCAAAAAAAACTGCGTGGATATATTTATGGAATCCACATTCTTCAATATACGTTCGTAACTTTGATTCAAAAAATACCTTACGGAATTCTCCTTTTCACTTATGGAATTGTTTTCCATATTATGAAAAATATAAATTGAAAAAACACTGATCGGCACCAAAAGAATTCCGGTAATCAGCAATGTGAACTTTACATTCAGTTTTAATCCCCGCATTCTGTTCACTGCCCGCCTAATTCCCTTCATTCAATCCCAGCTTCTCCTTTGCCGCATTCATTTGCCTTGTACTTTCTTCCATTACAATGCTAAAACCAAGCCGCTCTCTTTTATTGATAAAATCTTCCATAATCCGGTCAAAATCTTCTTCCGTAGGAGCAAGCAGCAGCTCCGGAAGGATTCCGCTCCACAACTTCTTAATCGCTATATCCGCAATACCTGCTTCCGAATTCGTCTCAAATACCGTTTCATATTGTCCCAGATAACGAGTATATGGATACGTCCAGATTTCCGGCTGCGCCATTGGTTCTAAAGGCATGTCCTTCCATTGCATCTGCATGACATTATCCTGAAACATCCAATAAGCATTATCGACACCGTAAAGACGGTCACATTCCTTGCGGTCCGACTGTAACAGTTCACGAATCTCCTGTTTCATAACCGGCTTTCCGTCTATCAGATCATACGTTACGCCTTCTACGCCTTCCCCGGTCACAAGCTGTCCATGTTCACTCATCAAATAAGAAAACAGTTCCATAGCCCGGTCCGGTCTTTCGCAGTTTTTGGATATCAGCGTTACGGTCCATCCGTTAATTCCCGTTCCGGGGAGCACGTGGTCTTCTCCTTTCGTATTTTTAGGCCCGTCCACCGCTATATATATCATATCGGGATCCTGCATATATAACTTTTTCTGTTGTATCTCAATGTCTGTCCGCTGGTAAAGCATACAAAAATATTGGCCCTTTGCCACCTTTTCTTCCATCTGTGTCCGCTGGTCTATAAAAATATCATTCTTCAGATATCCCTCTTCCCCTAACTGCCGGAATACCTTCAGCCACCGGATATATTCCTCATCCGTGTAACGGTCATAAAATTTACCATCCTTTTCATAAGGAATCGCAAGAAAATTCTGAAGATACTGGTCAAACGACACACAGCCGGTATCCGTAAAATCATGGGCTCCGATGGGAATCAAAGGTTCGCCGTCTACCTGCGGATACAGCTCGGCCGCTTTCCGCACCGCATTCATAAAACCTTCCGGGGTAGTCATGTCGGGGCTCCCAATCGCTTCATAGATATCTTTGCGCACCAGAAAAGTCTGGTTGGAACCTATATTGTGATGTTCCTCATAATCTGAGGGAACATATGATGAATTAGGATAACAATATATGTTTCCGTCTTCTCTCGTATACCAGTTGACTACCGTCCTGTCCGCAACCTCCCAGAAATAAGGTTCATATTGATCCGCCAGTTCATTCAATGCGTAAACCATATCTTTGTCTATCATTTCATCTACCTGATTCTCCCACCATCCGAGAGTCATAATATCCGGCAGGGAATCCGACGCAATCAGCGCATTAAATTTTTCCGCTTCGCTTCCCATTGGCGTTATGAAATTAATATGAATACCCGTCTCTTCGGTGATTGCTTTTGATACAATATTTTCTCCCCACGGAGTCGTATACCAGGTAAAATTCACATACCAATCCAGGCTCACCTCATCGTCACTGTGGAGCTGCCAGCCCGGCATATCCGGATCGCTTTCCTGGTCCTCTCTGTCATCAGGGCGTCTTTTATCCCTCACACATCCTACTGCGCAAATTGCCATGATACCGTATAATATTAACAGAAAAATTATATTTTTACATTTTCCTTTCATTTTTACTGTACTATTCATTCCTTTATCCATTCTGTTGGTATTAATATAATAAATCATATCAAATTATATGCAAATATGCAAGAACGGAGGGCCGCTCTTGCATATCGCAATAAGAATTATGAAAAAGAAAACAAAGAGTTTGGCTTAACCTTTTACGCTTCCTGCGGAAATACTGCTGATAATATACTTGGAGCAGAAGCAGAAAACAATCAAAATCGGTATGATGGAAATTGCAACCGCCAGATAAGTAGCGCCCTGGTTGTTCGCAATATCCGTTGATGCACTAAGCGATGCAATCATAACCGGTAAGGTAAATTTCTCATTCTTGGTTAAAATAATGAGGGGAACCAGATAGGAGTTCCAGTTGCCGATAAAGCCGCCGATTGCCATGGTAGCAATACCGGGCGCCATAATGGGAAGGGCAATTTTGTGGAACATATACAGTTCTCCCGCACCGTCGATTCTCCCGGCTTCCAAAAGCGCCATGGGCATAACGGACAAAATATACTGCCTCAGGAAGAATACGGTTCCCGGCGCCGCTATGGCCGGAATAATCAAAGGAATATAGGAGTTAATCAGCTTTAAGGAGCTAACCAGATTATAAAAACCAATCAAACCAAGCTGTCCTGGGATCATCATAAAGATGACAATTACGTAGAACATAAAGCTGCTGCCCTTAAATTTATACACAGCCAGGGCATAGGCAGTCAATGCCGAAAAATACGCGCCCAGAATCGTTGCGGGAACGGCTACTACAAGACTGTTCCAAAAACCTTTAAAAAGATTAAAATAACCGAACACCTTATCCCAGTTCTCTTTTAATGCAGTTCCCGGAATCAGTGTAAATGAAGTCATAATAGACCTTCCGTCACGGGTCGCATTTACAATCATTAACAGGAACGGAATAATGCACATGATTGCCAATGCAATTAACACAATGTATAAAATCGTCTTTTTAATTTTGGTAGCCATAGATTAGTCCTCCTTCCTGTTCATTATGAAAAACTGTGCAACAGATACTACCAGGATAATCAGGAAGAGAACGTATGCAATAGCGCTCGCATATCCAACCTGATTTACCGTGAAACCAAACTTATACAGGTACATAACCATGGTATTCAGGCATCCGTCGTGGATCGCCGCATTTCCCTGAGACATCAGGTGAGGCATATCGAACATCTGCAGACCGCCGATCAGGGAAGTAATCGCTACATATATCATAATCGGTTTCAACAGAGGAAGGGTAATCTTTCCGAAAATTTTCCACCGGCCCGCGCCGTCGATGGCTGCGGCTTCAAAGTAATCTTTGGGAATACCCTGTACGCCTGCCATCAGCATGATAAAGGAATTACCAAACCACATCCAGGCATTGATTACGGAAACCACATACGGGGTAACGGTGGGCGTTCCCAGCCAGTTTACAGGCTGACTGATTAAATTCATGTTCATAAGAATCTGGTTAAACGTACCGTATTTCCAGTCAAGCAAGGTCTTGAAAAGGAAAGACACCGACGCACAGGAAATCAGATTCGGCAGATAGAACACCGCACGGAAAATACTGAGTCCGCGGATTCTATACTTCATATCGCTAAATACAATTGTAAGCAAAAATGCCAATCCCAACTGTAAAACTATATTCACAATCCAGATGTTGCAGGTATTAAGAAATGCCTGCCAGAAATATTTATCCTGAAAAACACGCACGTAGTTAGAAATTCCTACGCCAACAGCGTCACCGTAACCCTTATAGTTAGTGAAGCTCAAATATAAAGTTCTAATAACGGGATATAAACTGAAAATACAAAAAACAACAACAAACGGTATTATAAAAAGGTAGGCAACATTATTAATATTTCTTCTTTTCGGCGTTGCCGGTTTCACAGCCTGCGTCCCTGCCATGTTACATTCCTCCTATCCTCGTTCCCATCACAATCCTTATCATAAACCGGGTGGGATAACCCACCCGGTTTTAACCCTTATTTATTACTGTGAATAATCGAATATCCGATTATCTTTCAATAGTAAGTTCAGGATACGTAGCGGATACTACATCGTAGAACTCTGCCACTGCATCTTCCTTGGACTTATCACCCTGCTTAACAGCTGTGATTGCTGCACCCCATGCATCATTGATTGCCTTGTCATACTTGGTAATCTTGGAGAAATCAATGTGCTCAGCCTGGCCTAAGAAGAACTGATACAGTTTCTGTCCGCCGTAAATTTCATTCGTATCGTCTTTGTGTTTCTCAAGTGCAGAGATCAAAGATACGGTATCGCCCTGAGAGTACTCAATCCACCAGTCAGCGGTTTCTTCTGACAAGGTACAGAATTTGATGAATTCCCAGGAAAGTTCTTTTCTTTCGGACTGTGCGCTGATACCGATGAAGGTACCGCCGTTGTACTGGTAAGAAGGACCTGCACAAACGCCGTATTTACCTGCGTTATCGCCTACGTTATCACGCATCGTCAAAACGCCCCATGAAGGAAGAACAAATGCGAATACTTCTGCCGTATCGGCGCCTTCGGTTGCTGCTGCGAAAGAGTCTGCATACCAGATGTTCATCTCGTCAGTACACCACTGGGTTACAGCGGTAAGAATCGGAACCGGGACGCTCATAGACTGATACCAATGCTCTGCCAAA
>ERZ779637.824-NODE-824-length-16859-cov-11.457867_pt1 | contig 16859 bp, 15 predicted proteins | sample MGYA00514196_ERZ779637 | MGnify/ENA primary metagenome ERZ779637 (study PRJEB29562, sample SAMEA4376700) | mouse gut metagenome | isolation source: Cecum | study: EMG produced TPA metagenomics assembly of the A DSS colitis mouse model was used to assess the...
TAGTATTGATTTTTCAAGGAGCAAATCCCATTTTTAATGTGGGAAGTTTGAGTTACATAGAAAATCGGTCTCCACCACTTGGAATCCGCCAGGAAATAAATTCCGGACTGTTCCTGTGCAATAAAGCCCAAATCCTTTAACCAGCCGTTAATCATACCCGTACTGGAAGGGGAAAGCAGCAAACTGAAAATGGATGCCACAACCGCCCAGGACATGAAGTGGGGCAGGTAAATCACGGTCTGTAACGTTTTCTTTGCAAAAAGGTTCCCCATTTCATTGAGGAAAATTGATACGACTACCGCCGTAAAGGTGGTAATAATCAGTTTCATGATACTTAATTCCAATGTATTCTTAAATGCGGTCCAAAACGCCGCCGTGGAAAACATCTTCGTAAAATGTGCCAGTCCTACCCAGCTCGGCTGTCCCACCGGTTTGTAGTCATAAAACGCATACCGGATACCCAGCATTGGCCAGTAATTCATTATAAGAACAAAGATAAATACCGGCAGAAACATTAAGTAGTATCCCCGGTTATTCCATAAACGCAATCCCAACGGCTTCTCCCGTACCGCTACGCCCGTAGACGTTATTACCTGCTTATTTTTCTTCATACCGTTTCTTCCTTTCTAATGCCAAATACATGTTCCCCATTCTTTCAGCCGTCCAAAAAACGTACAGCCAAAACTCCTTCCCAATCATACCGCGGCCCCACCGCCGAAAAAACAATAATGAATATAAAAAAAACATATTTTTTTCATATTCTTTATGGTTTCTTAATGATTTTGATGGAACAATAGCTGCCCTGCTGCTGCAGGACAGCTATCGCACACATCTCATATCCTATTATCTTTTCCGGTTACGGATTTTATTCTTTTCCTTTACCGCTTACTGTGCTGTGTTCATTTCGCTTAAGCACTGGTCAATGATGCTTCCAACCGTAGCTACATAATTGTCCATAGCCGCATCCACATCACCGCCGTTTACAACCACTTCCGTAATAACCGCAAGCTGTGCATCGTAAATGGTACCTGTTTCATTGGTATAGGTCTCGGATGAAGGAGCCTGGGGCGCATCCACACAGTTTTCCGTGAAGAACTTATTACCTGCCACTGCAAGCTCGGTTGCATCCGCATATCCGTTGGTCAGTTCACATACTACCAATGCAGGATCGATGTAGTTCTTTTTCCATACGGAGTTCGGGTCGTTCGGCGAAGGTTTTAAGTGGAATACACCGTCTTCGTATTCATAAACCTTTTCGTTATCGGTTCCGGGATTGGTGGTAAAGGTTTCTGCCTTTGTGGACCAGTGAACGTCTTCCGCACCGTAGGTCCAAAGTGTCTGTACCACATCGCCGTCCATCATCGTTTCAATCAAGGCATCAAAGATAGCCTGCTCACGGGCATTGTCGCCGTCGCCGTCGTCAATGATAACCCATACCGGAGCTTCCCTGTTTAAGTATTTACCGGTTTCTGCGATAGGCGGAAGCTGTACCAGTTCTTCGTTTACTTCGTTCTTGATCAGGTTATCCGTCAGAGTCTGATACCATGTACCAGCCCAGTATGTGAATACGCCGGAAGAACCTTTCTGGTCATTGGAGAACCATTTCTCACGTGCAATCTTTGTGGATGCCGTAAGGGATTCCGGGTCGATGGCGCCGTCTTTATATGCCTGCTGCAATCTTAACAAAGCTGCTTTTGTTGCATCCGTCTGGAAACCGTCAATCCATGTGCCGTTTGCATCCTGCGTAATTGCCGGATATGCATCCTGCCAAAATTCCGGAAGATAGTTGATGTAAGGAGCTTCATTTCCCATAAAGCCTGCTGCCACTACACCATATGTATCGCCGTTTACGCCATTGCCATCGGGATCTTCGTTATGGAATTTAAGGAGCATGTTGTAATAATCGTCATAAGTTTTAATATCATTGACATCAAGTCCTACGGCATCCAGCCATGCTTTCTTAATGTAAGTAACACATCCGTTACCATATGCGGAAGCGAAACCGTAAAGCCTTCCTTCGCTGTCCTTTAAGTTTTCATTAATGGAAGGAAGCAGCATCCTGGACTGGAAGTCTGCATTGTCATAGGCATCTGCCATATCCCACAAAAGACCTGTCGGTGCATACTGTTTGAACATCTCCGCGCTCATAATCATTGCATCCGGGTAATCGCCGCCTGCAAACAGACGTCCTACCGCATCGGTATAACCGGAGTGGTCTAACTGCTGGATTACCAAATCAATCGGATGTCCGAGTTTCTCGCCGACCGCTTCTTCCCACTGTTTTTCAAAATCTGCCTGGCCGTTGTCTACGCTTGCTGTCAGCGTACCATTTACAACCACGGTTAACGTATCAAGCTGGTAAGAACCTGCCTCTGCCGGCGCTTCCGCTGCCGCGTCTCCTGCGGAAGCATCCGCGTTCTCTGCCGGCGCTTCTGTCGTAGTTGTCTCGCTGCTGCTGTTGTCCGCTGCCGGTGGCTCTGCTGTCGAATCACCGCCGCCACATGCTGCCAATGACGCTACCATGGTAGCCGTCAAAAGCAAGGATACTAATTTCTTTTTCATATAGACCTCCTTATACTTTTGTTACTTTTTTCTTCAAGATGTAAGCCCTTTCACATCTTATTTGTATAATAACACATAAATGTATAATTTGTAAAGAATAATCTTTTATATTTTGTAATTTTTCGTAAATGTGCACAAGTATGATTCCTAATTCTTAGACACTTTGCCGGTGTAAGAGCTTTCACGCATTTTACGGATTTTTATCAGGATATTACAAAACACATCCTAAATTTTAAATACGGAGATTTCCGCCTTCAAATCCTGCATGTTATCCCCAAGCACGTCCGCCGTACGGTTCAGTTCCTCCACATTCCGCAAAAGCTGGTCGGCAATGTCGCGCACCACTTTGGCACCCTCTGCCGTTTCCCCGATAATGTCGGAAATATTCCGCACGGCTTCCACCGCATCGCTGCGTTCCCCGTCCGCCTTCCCGGTACTTTCCATGATTCCTTTCAGCCCCTCGATTAAGAGATTCATCTGCGTCTGCATCCCGCCAAATACCCGTACCACGGATTCCACCGCCTTTGCCTGAAGTATGGCAATGGACTGCGCCTGGTTTGCGCTGTTAACGCTTTCCGCGGTCTGGATACTGATATTTGCCACATTATGGCTGATTTCCCCTGCCGCTTTGGCGGAATCGTCCGCCAGCTTGCGGATTTCCTCCGCCACCACCGCAAAACCCCTTCCGGCATCCCCCGCCCGTGCCGCCTCGATGGAAGCGTTTAAGGACAGCAGGTTGGTCTGCTCCGAAATCTCGGTTATGGTTTCCACAAAAGTATTGATAATCATGGATTCTTTTTTCAGGGATTCAATACTTTCGCTCACTTTACAGGTAATCTGGGTGGATTCCTTCGTCCGCTCCCCTAAAAGGCGCACGATTCCCATGCCCTCGTTAATCATGCCCTCCGTCTTCTCCACCAGTTTTTCCACTTCTCCCACGACCCTGCCGACTTCCTGTATCTCACCGGAAAGCACATCCGTCCGGTAAACGCATTCTTCCGCATGTTCCGCCTGTCTGCCGATTCCTTCGTTGATGTCGTCAATTGCCTGTGTAATCTTCTGCGAGTATTCATTGATAATGCCGGATACCTGTTCCACGCCGGCCGCGGTTTCCTCTAACTGCCCGGTAGCATGGGTCACTTTATTAACCAGCTTTTTCGTATTCACGATCATATTGGTGGCGGACCCTGCCAAAGTCTGGAATTCGTCACGCCCCCTGGCATGAACCTGTACCGTCAGGTCGCCTTTCGCCACTTCCCCGAATTTGCCGGAAATGTGCTTCATGTTTTTCTGTATGCCCGCCACGATACCGATACCCACGATAAGTACGATGACACAGGCAAGCGCCGTCAGCCCTGCCGTCATTCCCTTGATATCCTCCGCCTGGCCGGTAATGACCTTCATGGGAACGAGGGCGCACACGGTCACGTTGGTCTTACTGCTCCTGCTGTAAATAAACAGGTTGTCCGTTCCGTTATGGGATACCTTCACGGAACCTGCCATGTTTTCACCGCCGATGGCGTTAAAAAAGTCCTGCCCGTAGAAAACGGCTTCCCCGCCGTCACCCACCGCACCGGAAAGCACTTCCCTTCCGCTCCCGTTTATGACGCCGATGATGCTTCCCTCCCCCAAATCCAGCTTGTCAATAAAGGATTTCAGCTCCGATTCTTTCACGTCGATAACCACGCAGCCGTTGTTTGATTGGGAGAGGATTTCGTAGGAAAGGATATAGTCCTTATCCTTGTTCTGGATATCCAGCGCCGTATCCAACAACGGATGGCTGTCAATCCATTTGACGATTCCCCTGGCGCCCGTAGAAACTTCCGCCACGTAATCCGTGTATATGCCTTTCGCCCCGTTATCCTCCGCCGTAGTCAGCATCGCAATATTTTCTTTCGTAATAATATGTATGTTACAGATAAAGGGATTGGATGTCTTGGAGGACATCAGGTCCGCCTTAATATTGTTCATGACTTCCATCTTCGCCACCGGATCGCTTTCCAAAGTCCCCTTCAAATACTTGCCCACATCCGCATCAAAGGCATACTTCATGCCTTCCGCCTCGATAAAAGTGGTACTCATGTCGATGTACTCCCTTACCATATCGATGGTCTGCATGGTAGACTCCTCGAATTTGCCGCTCATGCCGTCCGCCGCTTTCCGGTATGCGGACACGCCGATGACAATCATAAAGAGAAGCGGAACCAAAAAGCAAAGCACAATTTTATTGCGTATGCCAAATACCGCAGACTGGGTTTTTGCCTGTTTTACCGGTTTCTCCTTTTTTCCCCCTCCTGCCGCCTTCCTTCCCTGTACCGCCTTTCCTTCTTTTCTCATTCCCGTTCCTGTCATCCTGTTCCTCCCTGCGTCCGGTCCCGCAATTTTCCTTTGTACCGGTTGTCCTTCGCACCATTCCCCCGTTTTCCCATCATAAGTATTAACCTATTATACAATATTTTTATTTTATTTAACCTTTTTCAATCCAACTTGTCAAAAATAACTCCATTTTAACACTTTCCCTCCATATTCTTGTATATTTTGTCCGTTTTTCTTTTCCCCTTATTGCTTTTTTTGGGCAATATCCATTAAACAGCCATACCTTTCGCAAAATGCCGGTTTACAACATTTCCACAAACGCGGTATAATAACATACTGCCGGATTATTTGCCATGGCATTCCGGACCGCATACATACAAACCAAATATAAAAAACAGCGAGGTACCCATATGTTCATATTTGAAAAAGCAACGCCGGAAGAAACCGGCATTCCAAGCAGATGCATCCTTCGTTTCCTCAACCGCCTGGAAGCACGGGAAATCCCCATGCACAGCATCCACATACTCCATAAGGACAGGCTGGCAGCGGAAGGCTACTATGCTCCCTGCCAGGCAGATACGCTGCACCGCATGTTTTCCGTCAGCAAAAGTTTCACCTCCATCGCCATCGGACTGCTTGCGGAAGAAGGAAAACTCTCCCTCTCCGACCGTATCGTGGAATATTTTCCGGACAAGCTGCCAAAGGACGTGCACCCATGGATTGCTTCCATGACCATTCGCGATATGCTTATGATGCGCACCTGCCATGCATCCACCACCTACAAGCTGGACATGACAAAAGACTGGGTGGAAAGTTTCTTCACCACTCCCCCCACCCATCCGGCGGGGCGGCTGTTCCATTACGACACTTCTTCCGCCCATACCCTGTGCGCCCTTGCAGAGCGGCTAAGCGGTATGCCCATGCTGGACTACCTGAAAGAAAAACTTTCCCCTTTGGGATTCTCCGCCTCCTCCTACATGGTCACGGACCCGTTCGGCGTGTCACTCGGCGGCAGCGGTTTGGTGGCGCTGCCCATGGATTTACTGAAATTCGGTTACCTCATTGCCCATAAGGGAAACGTAAACGGCGTACAACTGGTTTCTGCCCCCTATATCCAAACCGCCACTTCCCACCTTAGCGACACCCTTGCCGCCGCCCCCATTTTAGAGGAAGCCTGCGGATACGGCTACCAGTTTTGGCGCAACCGCAAAAACGGCTATACCTGTTACGGCATGGGCGGACAGCTCATTATCTTCCTGCCGGATTACGAGTTAATCTGCGTCACCACCGCAGATACTCAGGGCATCGGCGGCGGCAACCAGACGATATACGATGCCCTTTATGAAGAAATCCTGCCCTTCGTCTCGGAGAAACCCCTTCCCCGGCAGGAAGATGAATTTGCCGCCCTGCAAAATAAGCTGGCGGCTTTAAGGATTTCCCCCGTAAAAGGAGCCATGTCCTCTCCCGCCGCATCCGCCGTATCGGGCGTATGTTTTCATGCACAGGAGAATCCCTACGGATTTTCACGGCTCAGTCTGACATTTCCGGCTTCCACGGACGGCGGACAGGGCGCCCTGTCCTTTACCCTTGGCGGAACGGAACATACCCTCCCCTTCGGCATCGGACAGACTCTCCCCGGTACCTTTCCCGTCTACGGCTTCCGTTGTGCCTCCAGCGGCGCATGGCTTGCGGACGGCTCCTTTTACCTCAAAGCCCATATCATTGACTCCAGTGTGGGAAGCGTCCGTTTCCAGTTCTGTTTCGGAAAAGAAGGCAAAGATCTTACGCTTTTTATGAAAAAACAGGAAGAAAGCCTGCTTAATGAATTTAGCGGACATCTTTACTTTACGACTTTAGTATGTTAAAATGGAGCTATGCATGACCGTAAAGTTTTAACGTATGAAAGTATCCGGAGGTGTCAGGTATCATGAACAAGAAAATAAGGACAAATGCGGTAGACCATTTATTCGAAGCGGTCCTCTGCCTGAAAGATAAAGAAGAATGTTACAGTTTTTTTGAAGATTTGTGTACCGTCAACGAAATATTATCGCTGTCCCAGCGTTTTGAGGTAGCTTCCATGCTGCGCGGACACAGGACTTATTTGGAGATTGCGGAAAAAACAGGCGCGTCCACCGCCACCATCAGCCGGGTAAACCGGTCGCTGAATTACGGAAACGACGGATATGAAATGGTTTTTGGGAGGATGGATAAGGAATAGGCTATGCAATCCCTTCTCCTTCAGGACTTCCCGCAGACCGGCACCATGCGTTATGGCAATCAAAGACCCCACTGCAAGCAACGGGGTATCAAACTTGCAGCGCTGCAGAGCAGCGGGGTATTTGACCCTCGCGGCAGTCGCCAAATGCCTGCAAGCAGCCACTTGGCTCGTTGCTCGCGGGAATAAGGTTTTCCCGTTCAAAACATACAGGGAAGCAAAAAACCTCCTTGACCGGGACACCCCTTCACTGCCATCTGATTTTTCCTTATCTTTTGCGGAGTCAATACCCCGCTGCAAGCAGCGGGGTATTGACCCTCGCGGCAGTCGCCAAATATCCGTTCCTACACCAATCCATTCCCGATATCCCCCAGCAGATTCTTCATCCCGTCGTCCAGTATGGCATCCTGCGTCTCACGGCTGTAGCTTTTGCGTTTATCCCTTACAAAATAGAAAACCAGGCGCATCAATGCCTTCATTTTGTTTTCTTCCGACGCATTCTCAATCTGCAGCAAAAGATAATCCCAATCGTTCCCAGCCCCATACAACAGGAAATCAATTGAAACATGGAAATGATTTCTAATCCGTGTCATCACTTCCTTGGAAATCCCATATTCCCCCCTCTCATACGCCCTGACCGCATTTGGGTTCACACCAAGGATTTCCGCCATTTCTTCCTGCGTCAACCCGTTGGATTCCCGCATTTCCCTCATCCGTTTCCCGACCGATTTGTTATCGATTCCCCCGCAATTGCCGCTCATCTTTTGTCCTCCACACATTTTTCTTTCATTATATATGGATTAAAAACCGGTCAACAGGAAGTGTGACTAACGGAAACCGACAGTCGCACTATTTACATTATTTTCGGAATTGTGACATAAAAATAGGAACTGTATCTTTTTTGGCCCTAACTGTCCCTGCACCGTATTTTAAGATACATTCTCCCATCCAAACGGCAAAATCCTATGCTTCAATTCAAGACACCGGAAACACGCCGCCAATTCCTTATATTAAGGTATACCCATACTTCCGGAGAAAATATCATGAAAAACCTTCCGATAAGAATAAAACACCTACGAATCGAGCAATGTTTCAAACAGCGGGATGTTGCCTGCTATTTGGGCATTCCACAGCAGACTTATTCCAATTATGAACATGGCATAAGGGAACTTCCCGCAAGGCATGTACGCAGTCTTGCAAAACTTTACGGGGTAAGCACGGACTATCTTTTGGGCACGCAGCCACGGCGCGCCGGAAGTTTTGATCCCCATTCCATCTATGTACAGGATATCCCCTTAAAAAATGTACTATTGGATTTCAGCCGGCTAAATGAAAACAACCGGACGGAAATTTTCCGCTTCATGTCCTATCTGAACAACCGGCCGGACTAATCCTGTAAAAATCATGTTTACAGGATGCAGCTGTCTTCTCCTGTAAAAATGGTTCAGACGCCCCGCCTTCCTCCATTCTTTTATTCCTGCGGACAACAGAGCCAGTGTCTGCTTTCCGTTTCTCCTTTTATTTTACATATTTTTGTCGTTATATGTTTTACTAGTTTCCGTTGTGTGATATCATTTCATACAACAAAACATAAGTCGGACGACGCAGGGGAAATTAAGTGCAAATACGGAAGAAACAAAAGAAACGGAGGATAAATATGGGAAACATTGCTAACCGCATCAAAAATTTACGGCAGGAAAAAAACTTCAAACAATGGCAGATTGCCAAATATTTGGACATAACCCAACAGTCTTACTCCTATTATGAGCAGAGCAAACGGGAACTGCCCATGCGCCACATCGTAAAGATTGCGGAATTTTATAACGTCAGTACGGATTACCTCCTTGGCACGGCCCCACGCCGTTCCGGTAATTTTGACCTCAATTCCAACTATATACAGGATCTGACCTTAAAAAGCGTCGTTGCCGGTTTAACCAAGCTGAATACAGACAACAGGCAGGAACTCATCCGCTTTATGTACCATTTAGACCGGCACCACGACAATCACGAAAAGTCCGATGCAACCGTCCGGAGAAAATAATTCAGTCCCTCCGCTTCATCAGGCAGTTTTCCTTTAACGCCCCGATATATTTGCACAAGTGGGCAATGATGAGCATACTCCAATAGGACTTTACCGTCCATTTATCATCCAGTTCCAGCAGCCCCTCCACTTCCGTCTCCGTCAAATCCATTCCACAGAACATCCTTGGGCTGATATGGTATTGTGCCATCACCCCAAGGAGCAGACGTTCCATCCGCTTCGCCTCATTCCCGAATACCAATGCCTCCAGGGAAGATACCGTTCCGTACTTTTCCTTAAAATTTTCCAAAAATTTCCGGTATTCTCCCGTGTCCCTTTCTTCTTCCCCTTTACTTTCCCGTTCTCCGTTTTTAGGTTTTTCCTTCTTTTCATCTCCTTTTTCTTCTTTGTTCTTTTCCTTTTCCGTTTTCTTTTCCTTTCTCTTTTTCGTTTCTTTTTTCCAGTATTCCCGTATTCCACTGTTCCCTTCCCGCATTTCCCTTTCGCCCCGTTCCATGAAGTGCAGCAACAGCAGCATATCATAATCCAAACAGATTTCCACTCCCTTATCCTGGGCAATTGCCATGGCAATCACGATTTCGCTGATACAGTACAGCATACTGTATTCTTCCGAATGACCGGAAAAAACCTTTGTTTTGATATCGCTTCCCGTTACCGTCTCCTTCCCGTCCATCCAATTATGCAATTCCCCATATCCGGCATAAATTATTTTCATAAGCAGCCGGTAAGAACCGCCTTCCTTTTCCTCCTGCCGCATTTTCTCCAATAAACCAGTTAAAATCCTGGCATCCCATATTTCCTCCGCCTTCAGGCATTCCTCCAGCGCCCAATTCCGGTAGCCGGACTGTCCGTAATAACCATAGTAATCATCCCCGTCCGGGACCTCCGCCCAAAGCATCTGCCGGCACCGCTTATTGCAAAGAATACCGTAAATCAGGAATCCCGTCACATCCACCCTTTTCTCCACCCCGTTTACGGACATGGGCAGGGTATAAATACGGTAAGCCGGATTATCCGCTTCCTTCAGGCAGCGGGAAATCTTCCGTGCAAAAACTTCGTCAAACAGACACTCCCAGCCCTCGTCCGTCAATTCACCTAAAATGCCGGTTCCCCCGTTTTCCTTTTCCTTTTTCCGGTACCGCTCCAGCTTACCATAGAGCTCCCCGTCCTTCAGCCGTTCCCCAATCAACCCGTATACCTGTTCATACTGCATACTTTGGCGCATAAAGACAGCCTTCCCGTTGATAACCTCCCGGATTCCACCGTATACAATTTTTCCATTCTCCATATTTTTCCTCCTTCTCCTTTTTCCTTACCGTTCCACAGCAATTGCCCACAGGCGCCGGCTATCCGAAGCATCCAAAATACCCTGCCGGCACTTCTGCCTGAGTCACTGGTCCACGGGAATTAATTCATTGGAAATACAGGCTGAAACGCCTTATCCGATTTCATGACATACCGCTTTTGGCTAAACATGCGGCATAAAAGAATTTCCAATTGTTTATTGACAATTATAGTGTAACATGCGGAAGATTTTGGCGCAATCATTTTTGATACTTTTTTGATACCTTTTTATAATCGGCAGCCGTTCCGTCCAAAAACAGTTACTGCTCACTCCGTAACCAGTAACATGCTTCGCGATACACAACAAAATATTCCTTAGGTAACCGTTCAACCTGAAATGTTATGTTGATGGGCGGACGCACGGGAGGGAGTTTTTTTGGGGGCGGCGGCAGCGGAATTGCCTGTCCCGGTTTTCCGTGCACTTTTTCCGGCGGGTTTTTCTAAACAGAATGGGATAGCCTGTCCGTTACCCGCATCCAGGACGGCGCGGCAAATGTAAACAAATCCTGGGAATCCGTGGAAGAAGTCGTATCGGAAGCCTTCATCCGTTTAAAAAAAGGCTGCCGGACGCCCAAATCACCGTGCAGGTTCCCGATAACTTCCTCATGATTCCCATGGATGCCATCTTAATCGAACAGGTACTGATTAACCTGTTGGAAAACGCGGTACTGCATTCCGGCCGCCAGCGCCCCATCGCCTGCAGCGTAGAATCCCAGCCGGACTACGTGTGCTTCCATGTCAGGGATTACGGTATCGGCATCGCGCCGGATAAACGGAAAACGCTTTTTGACGGCACACCCTATACCGGAAACACTTCCCCCGACAGTTCCAAAGGCATGGGAATCGGGCTGTCCCTGGTCACTTCCGTCTGCCCGGACCTCATACTGCTGAATCTCGGACTGCCCGACATGGACGGTATTGACATCATCCGCCAAATCCGCACCTGGGCAAGCATTCCCATCATCGTCATTTCCGCACGTACCCAGGAACAGGAAAAAGTCCTTGCGACGGACAGCGGCGCAGACGATTACATCACCAAGCCTTTTGGTCCCCCGGAACTCATGGCTAGAATCCGTACTGCCCTGCGCCACGGCAACCGTCTGAATACCGGCTCCCTGCTGGCGCTGCGCCCTTATCAGGCGGACGGTTTGGTCATTGATTTCGAAAAGCACCTGATTACCCTTGACGGAACCGACATCCATTTAACCCAGGTAGAATACAAAATCGTCTCCCTCCTGGCACAAAACTCAGGCAGGGTCATAACCTACGACTCCATCATTTCCAATGTATGGGGCCCTACGCGAACGACAATAACCGCATCTTACGCGTCAATATGGCAAACATCCGCAGGAAGCTGGAAAAAAATCCGGCGGAACCCCATTACATTTTTACGGAAATCGGCATTGGGTACCGTATGCTGGAGGATACACCGGAACGTTCCTGAGCACCGCACGCCAAAAAACATGAAGGAAAGTCAGCGGATTTCCACTACTTCATATCCCGCTTCCGTAACGGCATCCTTTAAAGTCCCGTCTGCGGCTTCCCCGTCCAGTTCCACCACGGCGCTTTTTTCCTCAAGGTTCATGGTAACGGATGCCACCCCTTCCACTCCCTCCAAAGCCTTCTGTACCCTCGCGGTACAATGCCCACATGCCATTCCCTCAATAATCATTGTCTTTGTCATAACTGCTTCCTCCTTCTTATTTTCTTCCTGCAATATATTTGACAATTCATTGCTTCCGCTTTGTTCCCGGAATGCTTTTTGACCGCTTTCCCCGTCCTTGCGTTCCTCCTTAAATCCGCGCAGCCGCAATGCATTTCCCACCACGCACACGCTGCTTAAACTCATGGCGGCGGCACCGAACATGGGGTTTAATTTTAGGGCCAAAAACGGGTATAAGACACCCGCCGCCAACGGTATCCCTATGCTGTTATAAAAAAATGCCCAAAACAGGTTTTCCTTAATATTACGGATGACTGCCCTGCTTAACCGAATCGCCGTAACGGCATCCCGCAGATCATTTTTCATTAAAATAATGTCCGCACTCTCCAAAGCCACATCGGTTCCGGCTCCTATCGCAATCCCTACATCTGCCGAAGCCAAAGCCGGGGCATCGTTCACGCCGTCCCCAATCATGGCGACCTTTTTCCCCTGTTCTTTCAGGCTTCTTATCTTCCGTTCTTTTTCATCCGGGAGCACTTCCGCAATCACTTCCGGTATTCCCAGCTTCTTCCGCACCGCTTCTGCGGTCTTACGGTTATCCCCGGTCAGCATGATCACATGGATATGCATCTTCTTCAAATGCCCGATTGCCTGAAGGGAGGACTCCTTCACCGTATCCGCCACGGCAATCACCGCCGTCAGTATCCCGCCTTCCCTTCCAAGGAGCAACGGAGTCTTGCCTTCCTCTGCCAAACGTTCGGTTTCCTGTTCCTGCCCCCCGGTCAGGCGGATTCCTTTTTCCTCCATGAATTTACGGTTTCCCACATAAAACATGGTTCCCCCGTTCCTGCCCTCGATTCCTTTCCCGAATACCGCCCGGAATTCCGTTACCTCAGGCAGTTCCAACCCCCGCTCCTCCGCTGCCGACACAACGGCATCCGCCAGGGGATGTTCACTGGGTTTTTCCAATGCAGCCGCAATCCGCAGTATTTCTTCCTCCGTCTTTCCCGCTTCGTAACGGATGATATCCGTCACGCGGGGGTTTCCTTCCGTAATCGTACCGGTTTTATCCAATACTACCGTATCCACGTTCCTCGCCTCCTGCAATGCCTCGCCGGATTTGATCAGGATACCGTACTTCGCCCCCACGCCGGTACCCACCATAATCGCTACGGGGGTTGCCAGCCCCAGGGCACAGGGACAGGAAATAACCAGCACCGCAATCCCCGCCGACATGGCAAACTCAACCCCCGCACCGGAAAGCAGCCATACCGCTGCCGTCACCAGCGCAATACCGATAACCACAGGCACAAATACCCCCGCGATTTTATCCGCCAGCCTGGCAATCGGCGCCTTTGAGGCACTCGCCTCCTCCACCAGCCGTATAATCTGTGCCAGCGTGGTATCTTCCCCTACTTTTTCCGCCCTGCAGCGCAGCACGCCAGCCTTGTTCACCGTCGCGGATACCACCGGATCACCCGGTTTCTTCTCCACCGGAATGCTTTCCCCCGTAATCGCCGATTCGTCCACGCTGGAATTACCCGACACAACCACGCCGTCCACCGGCACAAGGCTGCCCGGTTTTACCAAAAAGATATCCCCCGCCCTTACGTCCCCGGTGGGAACCTGTTCTTCCCTTCCGTCTTCCCGTACCACAACCGCCGTCTTTGGCGATAAATCCATCAGCTTCGTAATCGCCGCACTCGTTTTCCCCTTGGATTTGGTTTCCAGATATTTCCCTACGGTAATCAGCGTCAGAATCGTACCTGCCGATTCAAAATAAATATCCATGGAGTACTGCTCTACCAGCGCCATATCCCCATGCCCCAATCCATATCCAATACGGAAAATCGCAAATATCCCGTAAACCACCGCCGCAAAAGCCCCGATGGCAATCAGACTGTCCATATTCGGATATCCGCGGAACAGAGTCTTAAACCCTACGCGGAAATATTTTTGATTTACATACAAAATCGGCAGCAGAAACAAAAACTGGGAAAAGGCAAACGCCACTGCATTCTCCGTCCCGTGGAATGCCGCCTGCACAAACGCCGGGACAGGCAGTCCGAACCACTCATAAAACATATGATGCATGGAAATATACATTAACGGCACCAGGCATCCTATGGAAATACCCAGCCTCCACCTCATCGCCCGCTCCGCTTCCCCCGCGCTCTTTTCCAAATCGGAAACACCCGGTTTTACCGGCTCCCAAACGGTACCGCCGTCTGAAGGTCCGTTTCCGGCATTCCCGTCTTTTACGCCAAAACCGGCATTTTCCTTTAGGCTTGCCCCATATCCTGCTTTTTCAACCGCACGGATAATCTCCTGGGTTTGCGCATCTCCTTCCACTTTCATCGAATTGGTCAGCAGGTTCACGGAGCAGGAATCCACACCTGCTACTTTTGATACCGCTTTTTCCACCGCCGAACTGCACGCCGCGCAGCTCATACCCGTTACGATATATTGTTCCATTTGCTTTCACTGCCCTTCTTTTCAATCCTTTTTCTTTTTGATTTGCTTTTTCTAATTGGCTTTTTATTCGCTGGTTTCTTAATTAACCGGCTTCTTATTCATTAATTTATTATTCATTGACTTTTTTGACTGCCGCCTTTCCGTCTATGTTCTTACTCATTTTCTTTTTATTTTCTTTCTTATTTGCTTTTTTATTTGTTTATTTTTTATTTCTTATTTTTTATTTCTTTCCCTTTCTTTCCCGTTCCCATGCCACGGTATCTTCCATATCGCATATTCCCGTTTTCCCGCCACTTATTTCATCAGCTTGCCAAGCGTTTCCATCAATTCGTCAACGGTATCGTCCTTTCCTTCCCGGATGTCCCTTACCACGCAGGTTTTCAGATGGTTTTCCAGCAGCTTCTTGTTAAAACTGTTCAATGCGGCATTAACTGCAGCTACCTGCACCAAAATGTCCGTACAGTACCTGCCGTCTTCCACCATACCCCGTATCCCGCGGATCTGACCCTCAATACGGTTCAGGCGGTGGATTAAATCCTTAAATTCCTTTTCCGACCGCTCTTTCTTTTTTTCCATACGCTTCACCTCTTTAACCATTATATACCCCATAGGGGTATTTGTAAACACTTTTAGAACAGGAGTTTTTTACGGTAACAATTCAACCTGTAATGTTATGTTAATGGGCGGATGCAAAAACAGGAGCGGGATTTCCTGTCCCGGATTTTCCGTGCTTCGTTTTCGACGGGAATTTCTCAGCAGAATGCGGGTACCTAAGACCGTCCTTTCGGACGGTCGGAAAGAGATGGAACGCAGATACCGGGCAACGCTGAAAAGCAAACCCGAAGCAGAGAACGGGAAAAATGCGGAAGTGGGTACCCGCTTCCTATACTTGCGTTTTATTCCCGCGAGCAACGAGCCAAGTGGCTGCTTGCAGACATTTGGCGACTGCCGCGAGGGTCAAATACCCCGCTGCTCTGCAGCGCTGCAAGTTTGATACCCCGTTGCTTGCAGCGGGGTTTTTGATTAGGAAAACACACTGTTAAAAAGAATGGTGCTTTGGCGGGAGTCAGCCCGCCTCGGCGGTATCGGTGGTGTTGATTTCAATGTATTCGGCAATCTTGCGGAACTCGTCCGCAAACTTAAACTTGACGCTGATATTGCCATTTTCGTAAACCTTGATGTGGTCTACCAGCTCAATCAGAATTTCGCGGGTCAGCTTTTCAACGTTCTGATATTTCACAAAGGCTACGGCCCGGCCACGGAGCGGATTGCACAGGCGCGGGCGGCTGTTGCCGTCGGCGGGAAAGGCTTATAATTCCATTGCCATGTGTTGTAAATTTTGCTGTTGAATTTTACAGCAGATTAGGTTATACTAATGGCAGAAAGGAGCTGAACCTTATGCCAAACATTAAACCTATTTCCGATTTGCGCAATTACAGCGAGGTACTGCATGATGTAGCAGTGGGCGCTCCCGTTTTTCTGACAAAAAACGGCCGGGGGCGCTATGCGATTATTGACATACAGGACTATGAAAAGACACAGGCAACCATCCGGCTGATGAACGAGCTTGAAAAAGGCCGGAAATCCGGGGAAGAGAAAGGCTGGCTGACATTGGAGACCGTGGAGGAAAACCTCGGGCTTTCCAATGAATAACCTGCATCTGTCGAAAGAGGCACAAAATGACCTGGCCGAAATCAAAGCCTATATAACGGAGGAGCTTGAAAACCCGGACGCGGCCCTGGCAACTATAAGCAGAATCACAAAGAAAATCCGTATCCTGAAAAATCAGGCTAATGTAGGGACTCCGCTTTCTTCGGTCGCAGACACAGAAAGCGATTACCGTTTCCTCGTAAGCGGGAACCACCTTGTGTTCTACCGGGCTTACGGAAAAGATGTTTATATAGACCGTGTTCTGTATGGCCGCCGCGATTATATGCGTATTCTGTTCGGTGATGCGCAGTCAGATGAAACGGACGAATAACAGCATCCTTTTCCCGGCATCGGGAAGATGATAAAAACCCTATTAGAAAACCGCTTGTAATAACACAGGCGTTTTTTGTGTGCAAAGGAGTGTGAAAAAATCCAAAAATACAGTGTAATCTACGCCGACCCGCCCTGGCGGTACGCCCAAAAGGACCTGCACAGTAGATTGAATGGGCAATGAGTAAAACTGGCACTGACCAATTGTAATCTTTATTTAGGAGTGACATTTTTATGAACATGAACGCAGTAGGTATTGATGT
>ERZ779637.827-NODE-827-length-16773-cov-7.821928_pt1 | contig 16773 bp, 13 predicted proteins | sample MGYA00514196_ERZ779637 | MGnify/ENA primary metagenome ERZ779637 (study PRJEB29562, sample SAMEA4376700) | mouse gut metagenome | isolation source: Cecum | study: EMG produced TPA metagenomics assembly of the A DSS colitis mouse model was used to assess the...
ATAATCACAGACTTTGCAGGTATTTAATAAATCTGAGTTTCACGGATTAAGGTAATATTTCAATTTAAATAAACACTCTAATCCTAAATCTTCCTCCGTGTACTCCCTGTAATCGCCATCTATAATTCCCAAAAAATATTTTTTACACACCGGGTTTCTTTGAATATCACCTTGCACATGTTCCACGATTTCGATAACTCCCTCACATCCCGGTGCGTAATAGTATCCGTCCGTTTTTTTTACAAGCTCACTTGGGATTACCTGAACCCGCTTTCCCTCCGCTTCTGCAATACGAAGATAAAACGGTCTGTCATCCGCACCTTCCACTACAATAAGAGGAATCTTCTGCATCATTGCCTTTACCAAAAGTTGATGTAAATTATACTTCATTAAACTTTCTGACATGCTATTCCTCCCGCTGCAATTCCCGCATGCATTCCACATGTTCGTCCACAATTGCCGGACTATGCGCCGCCAATAAAATCTGCGTCTCCGGTGCATTTTCCATAAGTAAGTCGATTAGTTCCGACTGCCAGTTAATATTCAAAGAAAGTTCCGGCTCATCGATTAATACAAGAACCCTATCCGTACTATCAATAAAAATACATGTCAATAATGTTAAAAACTGTTTCTCTCCGCTGGAAAGATTATTCACATCATGATAACCATTTTCCATACTAACCTTTATGAGAATTTCATTTTCGTGGACTTCCATTTTCTTGTGGTACCCAATTCTTTCATTAAACATTTTCTGTAATTTTGTAACAGATAGCAGGATATTTTTATACGGCAATATATTACGGATTATATTTTCCAACAGCAATTGACTATTTCTATTTCTTTTGCATTTTTCAATAATATCTTCCAAGTTCGAATCCTTCAAAAAAGAAAGAATATCACTTTCCTCTATCTGAACAAGTTTAAGTACCTCTGAAATAAGCTCATAATTGAACTCTAAATTCTTTTGGATGAAATCTAATCCCGTATTTTCCGTTTTTCCCTCCGCCTCATCTCCCATGACCTGGGATAATGTAGACATCAATGCCTTTTGGATGCCCTCATTGGCAATTCTTTTTGCTTTTCTGTATCTTCCGATAATCAAATTTTCAACACTTTCAATATTGGCATCACTTCCGGATAAATAAAGATGCTCCCTGTCAAAAAGATTTCTATCACTTAACTGCCTATTGAAACGCATTTTATTATTAAATCCAATATAAGCGGATAATGATTCTGCCAATCCCCTTACAGCGCTTGTTCCCATATCGGCAATCATTTTCTGTCCAAGTGAATTTCTGCGGAGAAAATCATAAATTACGGAAGATGATGCCGATACCGCCGAAAAACTATAACTTCTTTCAACCCCTAAAAACAAAACCGGAATTTTATGTAACCCATACTTTTCCAGTTGCCGCCAGTCATACAGCGCACCGGATATATCAGTCCGATTATATGCTTTTTTTATAATCAAACATTCGATGTCCTCCTTTTCCTTCTGACACCAAATTTTGATACTTTTCACTTTATTATTTGCCAATATCGTCTCATCTTCCGAAAATACCCCGTATAGGATTTGCAAAAACGAAGTTTTTCCACATCCATTTTGTCCAAAGACAACGGTTGTATTAGAATCAGAAAATTCATACAAAATATGTTCTTTTTCCGATTTAAATCCAAAAATTTCTATTTTATGTAACCGAAACATATATTTCCCCCTTTCTTCCATTATCCACGACTATATTATAAATATGCCACAATTCATTTGCAAGGCTATTTTTCCGGTTGTTGTGCCCAAAAAACATCAGCTATCCGTACGTTCTTCCTTGCCATGCTCATTTGAACAACCCAAAAGATACCGCTTCCGGTATTTCAGCCGCACATACCGCATCACCTGCCGGTAATAAACCGGATTCCCCGCGCCTCCGAGCACGCCTGCCACTGGGATTCCCTGGATGAATTTCAACACCAGCATATCCATGGCAAATGCCCGTGCCGTCCTGTCCGCCTGTATTTCCAAGGCATCCCCTTCCGGCACGGGTATACCGTTTTGCAGCCATCCGTCCACGGTTTGATTATTTTCTTCCCATTCTTCCCCTTTGGACAATGCCGTCTCCATCATTTTCAGTATGAAAAGCCTTTCTTCCTCCGTATCATAGGAAAAGCCGTAATGGAGCGCCGTTTCGTAAATTCCCTTTAAGAGCATACCCGTGAATACCACGATATCCGGCAGTCCGATTCCGAATATGCCAAGCCCGATTCCTTCCGCCGCCGTAAGCGCCAAATTCCTCCGTCCGGCTTCCCTCGCCCCGCTTTCCATACCTCGCAGCTCTTTTCTCCCGCCTTTTACCTGTACCGCATAATCCCGCACCATATAATCTTCCCTGATGGCATCTTTGCGGAAACCCTTTTCTATCATGTCCGTTCCCTTCCCAAAGACAACGGTAAATGCCTTACAGAACGCTTTCTCCAAATGCCCGGCTGCCTTCGGCGGGATTTTCGCCGCAATCATGACAAGCGGACGGCTGCCTTCCCGTGCAGACGCTTTCCTTAACCGTTCCTCCTGTTTTCCAACCGCCGCCAGTTCTTTCCGAATGGCATTTTTCATGCGTTTTTCCTTTTTCCCTGTTTCGTTTCCGTAATCCGCCTTCCCCATATTCACCGTTTTCTGATCTCCTTCCGGTATTTATCCGGCGTGATGCCAAACCGCGCCGCAAATGCCTTGGTGAAACTGCGTCCGTCAGGAAAACCGCAGCTCTCCGCAATCTTATTGATGGACTGTCCCGTATTCACCAACTCCTTATAAGCATATTCCACCCTTACGTTTAATACGTATGTTTTGTAATTTACGTTGGCATATTTTTTGAAAATCCGCGACAGGTACGTGGGGGAAAAACCGAAAATACCCGCCACCGTTTCCAGCGTCACGTCTTCCCTGTAATGCTCCTGTATATAGGACGTAATCCGGTACAGTTTCTTCATCTGCCGGTTTTTCTTCACCTGTTCCCCGTCCACATCCTTTGCCTGGTACTTTGTCACGAGGAAATGCAGCAGCCGGTAATAATCGCTGAGCACCTCCAGCTCGCAGCCGTACCGCTTCTCCGCATAGGCGGTATACATCTGCCGCACCAGCCGCACAAACTGGGCATCCTGCTCTTTATACCCTTCGGAAGTATGGGCAAACAGCATGTATTCCCCTTCTTTAAACCGCTCAAATTCCTCCGGCGGTATCTGCACCACAATGGTGAAGTTCTCCTTCGGCACATCAATGGAATGGACTTCGTTGGAATTCACGATAATAAAACGTCCCTTGGACAGACCGAAATAAGAAGCATTGATGTAAAAATCAATTTCCCCTTCAAAAACAACAAAGATTTCCACCGTATCATGCCAGTGCTTCGTCACACGGTAATTGCCGTTCTTTCCCTCAAACACAAACATCTTAAAGGGAAGGTCATCGTTGGGAATAACCAGCTCGCGTTTTAAATCCATCTGTGCCCTCCATTATATTTCGTCCGTCTCCGTATCCGGACTATCGGGAAAATCTTCCCCGTCCGCTTCTTCCTCCACCGGACGCCACGCCTTCCCGAACTTCACGTCTTTAAACAAAGCTGCCAGTCCGGTAATCTGCTTTAACCGCAGGATTTCATCCCTATCCATTCCCAAATGCTTGGAAATCCATGCATCGGAACGCCCGATTTCATGCAATTCTTTTACGATATTGCTCATCAGGTCCACGTTATGGCTGCCCCTCGCCCGGTTATGCCGGATGGTACTCGCCATCCGCTGGTCAATGGGTTTATCGATGACGGAAACCGGGAGCATCCCGCCCTCCCGCTCGAAAATATCCTCATGCTCCAACATAATCCGATAGCGGTGGAACCCGTCCACAATGATATATTCGTCGCCCTCCTTTACATAATAACATACAATGGGCATGGTATAACCGTCCAGTTTAATGCTTTGGTAAAGCAGCTTCATTTCCGGCGGCGCCACCGCATTGGGATTATAATTATTTGGTTTGATTTTTGCGACAGGTACCGCAATCACGTCATAAACCGGACTCTTATGCTTCATTGCCAATTTCCTCCAATCCTTTGTATTTCTGTTTAATCATATCAATATTCCTCTGCTGCTGCCGGTTCAGCCCAAATCCCATAAACCGGCAGACATGATCGTTTTTTAAGATACAGTAACACATCCGTTTCCAGCTCGGCACATCCTTGGTGGACTTGATATCGTCCGTATTGTCGGGAATTTTCTCCAGGAATATGACACGGGATTTCTTGTTTAAGGTATAATTGGACACGCCGTTGCGTTTAATGCGGTAACCGTGTTCCTCCAGCTCCCGTATTGTCTCCTCCTCCAGTCCCCCTCCTTTTTCATGCCAGAATTTAATGGATGCATTGAATTTCTTTACGTAATTGTTTTTCAGCCGGATGGGAAGTGTATCCAGCAGAAACCGGGTATAGGACTCCCACGTATGCCCCTCCGGCAGCGATATGTTCCGGTACCCCATCGCCTTTGTCCTTCCGTAAATACAGGCAAAATTGGCCCCCTGTACCCTTCCCACCAGCCTTGCCCATATTTCCGGGTCCAGTACGCGGTAAAGGTTCAGGCTGTCCTTGGAATAATCATTGAACGGGGATGCCACGCGCATTTGGGACACTTTTAACCCTGCCATGTGATACAAGTCGTACAGGCGGTTATAGTCATACTCAAAAACATAATTGGCATGCCATACATCTTCCTGCCGCCAGTCGTATAAGGGGGAGGCACACCACACGTTCTTAAACTGTTTGCTGATCCAGCATTCGTCCTTATAGCCGTATTTTTTATTCAAAAATCCGCTGTAACGCTGCAACGATTCCTCCGCCCGCATCCCCAGCAGGCATACCGTCTTCCTGTTGCCGTGGGTAATCCGGTACCAGCGCCCAAACTGCTTCGCCAAATCCTCCTGGTGCATCCGGTAACGGTAGGTTGTGATGGGATTGTTGTCCAAATGGATTACATACTCATGATTCGGCAGGTTCCGCACCCACGCCTCCTTCTTCCTGTCGTCCCACGGATACCAAAACATCTCATAACTGCTAAGCGCCGTCCGCGTCGCCATGGGCAGGCATACCCAGTACAGCTCCGCCTTCCCTTCCAGCCGGTTAAACGTACGCTCGATATATTCCGTGGTTACGGTGTACTGCGCTTCAAAATCCTGATGGAAAATGCCGACTTTCTTTTCGGGATAATATTTCTGTTGGAAATCCAGCGTCAGGTTTACCAAAAGCCCGCTGTCCTTTCCGCCTGAAAAAGACAGGTAGATATTGTCAAATTCCTGAAAAATAAGATGCATCCGTTCCTGAAATGCCTCGTAGACGTCTTTCGCCCCATATTCACGTTTCATGTCAGTCGTCCTCCCCGGTGTTGTCAATGGCATAATAAATATAAAGAAAATAAAAACATGAAATAAAATTACCATAATTTTCCATTTTTTTCAACAAAGTGTATTTTTTTGACAAAGAAGAAAGTAACAGTTCAGCCTGAAATGTTACGGATTTCCATATCTTTTGACAACGTGAATACTTGATTTTATTGTCACATTGTTTTACAATGAAATTCCAAGATTAAAATTTCTTAGAATATCAGGGAGGTTGCCATATGCAAAAACGGGTTTTGGTAGTAGATGATGATTCAATGAATCTGAAAAGGACAAAAATGATTTTGGAAAAACAGTATGATGTAATTCTTGCGTCATCCGGGGAAGATGCGCTTAATTTGCTTAGATTTGAAAAAGTTGACTTGATTCTTTTGGACATTGCCATGCCGGGCATGGACGGTATTGAAACCTTTGAGCGTTTAAAAGACAGTTATGAGGAAGAAATTCCCGTGATTTTCCTGACTGCATCCGGTGATGAGGATGACGTATTGAACGCAATCAGGCTCGGGGCAGTCAACTATTTGAAAAAACCGTTTTATCCACAGGATTTACTGCAGCGGATTGCAAAGGAGCTTGACCGGAAATGAGAAACGAAGCGCAGATAAGTATGCACCTGCTAATAGCCGGAGTTGTCAGCGGCTTCAGCATAATACTGATTTTGATTACGCTTGTCATGAATTGGGAACTGTGGATGATTCCCCTGGTCGGTCTTGGCTGTCTTGCTGTGTGGTGGCTCCATATCGGGAGGATCGGCTCGGAAAAACTTTATGAAAACATGTGCGCCGGACTTATGCTGGGCGAGTTTTTTTTCTTTGGGGTGCATGCGACCAGCCTTGTTGACATACCTACCGCAGTCTGCATCCTGTTCTTCCTCTTTTCCCTGCTAAACCGAAAGGGGCTGTTATACATAGCAGCCTCCTTGTACGTGCTGGAACTACTGTACCATTTCTTATTCTTAAACACCATCACGTTTCACATGGGAGTGCAGGACGCAGTACATTTGGGAATTGGTACGGCAGTGGCGGCAGGTGCGGTAACGATCGTAAGATACCGCATTAACAGGAGAACCGAAGAAAAAGAACGATACAGCAGCATATTGGCACAACTGGATGCTGCCGGAAGGCAGAATGCGGATTTTTTATCCAATGTATCCCATGAACTGCGCACACCTGTCAATATGGTAATCGGCATCAGCGAGGTAGCGCTGGATAAAAAAAACATACCGGAAATTCATGAGGATATACAGTCCATACAGTTGGCAGGCAAGCGTCTTTCCAGCCAAATCAACAACATTCTCGATTATACCGAAATAGTGGAAGGTACGCTCACTGCGGAAAGAGAAAAATACAGCCTCACTTCGGTCATCAATGACGTAATTACCATGACGGCAGTGCAAAGCAGCAGGAACCATTTGGAAATGGTGTTTGATATAGATCCCAGGATTCCATCCGTTTTGGTGGGAGATGCGGAAAAAATTTCCCATGTGCTTAAGATTCTTCTGGAAAACTCCATTAAGTTTACGGAAGAAGGCGGCGTCAATATCTGTATCGGATTCCGCCCTGAAGGCTATGGAATTAATTTGGTCATAGATATTTATGATACCGGCATCGGTATGACACAATCCCAGCTTAAACAGATGTATGCTGATTTTTACCAGGCGGATTCCGGAAGCCGCCGTTACGCGGGAGGACTGGGGCTCGGCATTCCCATTGCACGCGGTCTTCTCCATTCCATGGGCGGTTTCATCCATTTTGACAGTAAAGAGCAGCAGGGACTGCAGGCACACATCATCATTCCACAGGGCGTGGAGGATAACACACCGTCCATGGAAATTTACAATCCGTATCAATTTTGCATTGCATGCTATTTCAGGCCGGAGAGATATAACAGTGATGATGTCAGGCGGTATTATGACAACATGATCTTACATATGGTGGAGGGACTCGGTGTTGAGGGATATCAGGCCCACAATTTCGAAGGTCTGCAGAAACTGCAGCGGGAACACCATCTGACCCATATATTTATGGCACAAACAGAATATGAAGAAAACCGTTCCTACTATGAGGAACTGGCCAGGACCCTGCCGGTCATCGTGATTGCCGGCAGGAAATTCGTTCCGGGAAGCAACAGCAGGATATTGGTAATCCGTAAACCGTTTTTTTCTCTTTCCATCGTTAATATCCTGAACGGACAGACTGACGAAAACGGCTCGGAAAAATTGCCGAATACAGCCCGCAGACTGTTTTCCTGTGAAGGAATCCGGGCGCTTGCCGTAGACGATGAAGAAATGAATCTGGTAGTGGCAAAAGGCGTCCTTGGCAGTTACGGCATAAAAGTGGATACCTGCCTGAGCGGAAGGGCTGCCGTGGAACAATGCCGCCATACCTCTTATGACCTTGTATTTTTGGATCATATGATGCCGGGTTTTGACGGCGTGGAAACTCTGCGGCGTATCCGTGAAATCAACAACGGAATGTACCAGGACCTGCCGGTCATTGCCTTAACCGCCAATACCATCAGCGGGGCAAGGGAAATGTTCAAAAGCGAAGGCTTTACGGAATTTATCCCCAAACCCATCGAGCGCTCCGTGTTGGAACGGGTGCTACGCCGGGTGCTGCCGGAACGCAGCATCCGGCACAATGGGAGTACGGCAGGGGCAGAGACACCGGAAGGTACCTTCCTTCCCCCTTCTTCCCCCGAAACGGAAATACCGGATGCCGCACATTCCCAAGAAGCTGCGGTTCCTGGACAAATGGAAGACCAGCCTTACGCTGCCCTGAGCAAAGCCGGAATCAACATACAAATGGGAATGGATTACTGCTGCGGGGATGAGGATTTCTATTTGGAAATGCTACGGATGTTCCATACCCAGGCAGCGGATAAGGAGAACGAACTTATTTCCCTGTATGAAGCTGCCAATTGGGGGGATTACGCGATTAAAGTCCATGCCCTGAAAAGTACCGCTTTAACAATCGGTGCAGAGCAGCTTTCGGCCCGGGCAAAAGAACTGGAGCAGGCAGGAAAAAACGGGAACGAAGAATATATCAGAAAAAATCACCCAATACTTTTGGATATGTACAGAGAAGTCTGTGGAAGCATGGAAGGATTATAATTTCATGACCCGTCATGCCCACATTTCAAGATGATGTCCCGCTGCAGGCGGCAGCGGGGCCGGTATCAGGAGGAAATGGATTGTGTTCAAAAAATGGTTTGAAATAATCTTTGACCATAGGGTCAGTCTTCAGGAACGTATGTTCCGGCTGGTCACGGGTATCAGCATGATTGCATTGGTTTTTATACTGTTTCTGAGCAGATACAAGGCCAATCTTATTATACTGCCATTCAGTCTTATCTACATGGTGGCAGCCGTAAAAATCAGCATTCAAAAGGAACGTATTGACGCCGGGGCCATGGCCGTTGCAATACTGCTGCTTCTGCTCTTTCCGGTCAGCTTCTTTACGGCAGGAGGGCTTTACGGCGGAGCGCCGGAATGGTTCGTGCTTTGTTTTCTTTACATAACCGTCACTTTGTCGGGAAGGAGAAGATGGATTTTTTTCCTGCTCTGCACGATTGAAACGCTGCTTTGCTATTACGTCGCCTACCATTATCCGGAATCTGTGGTGCCGAACACGGTGGCACAGTCCTATTTTGATTCCGCACGTTCCGTAATTCTGGCAGGTATCCTGACCAGTGTGCTGCTTTTATTCCAAAATAATCTGTACGAAAAGGAAAACAAACTTACCATAGAGCAGAAAAAGGAAATTGAGGAGTTAAACCGGGCGGAAAATCATTTTTTCTCCAGCATGAGTCATGAAATACGTACCCCCATCAATACCATCATCGGGCTGAATGAAATGATTCTGCGGGGAGATATTTCCGAAGAAATTGCAGATAACGCAAGGAATATCCAGGGCGCCAGCAAAATGCTGCTTACCCTCATCAATGACATTTTGGACTTATCCAAGATTAAGTCCGGGAAAATGGAAATCATAAACGTATCCTATGAGACCGGAAGGCTTTTTTCGGATATTGTCAACATGATATGGATTAAAACACAGCAGAAAGGGCTGGAATTCCGGCTTCAGGTAGATTCCTCAATCCCGAGTATGCTCTGTGGCGATGAAGTGCGCATCAAACAGGTACTAATCAACCTTTTAAATAATGCGGTAAAATACACCAGCGAGGGCTATATTAAACTTTCCATCCGGTGTGAACGGCTGGCCGTGAACCGGGTGCGGGTTTGGTATTCCGTGGCGGATACCGGCCAGGGCGTAAAAAAGGAAAACATCCCTTACCTGTTCAATGCGTTTAAGAGGGTGGACGAAGAAAAGAACCGCCACATCGAAGGCACCGGCCTTGGACTTAACATTGTCCGGCAGCTTGTGGAGCTGATGGGCGGGGAAATCAGCGTCAACAGTGTTTATACAAAGGGCTCCACCTTCATTGTAACGCTGGAACAGGATATTGTGGATGAAAAAGAGCTCGGAACCTTTACCCTTGCTTCCCGTATCAGAACCCATGAAGGGGAACAATACAAACAGAGTTTTGAGGCGCCGGAGGCACGCCTGCTCGTAGTGGATGACAATGACATGAACCTTTTGGTGGTATGCAAGCTGCTTTCGGATACCAAACTTCAAATCGACACGGCCTCCAGCGGGGCAGAATGCCTGAAACTGGCGCAAACCCAGCATTATGATGCTATTTTGATGGATCATATGATGCCAGAGATGAACGGTATCGAATGTCTCCATGCACTGCGTACACAACCCGGCGGGTTATGCCAGGATGTTCCCGTCATTGCGCTGACCGCCAACGCCGGAAGCGATAACCAACTGCTTTACCGGAAGGAAGGCTTCAGCGGTTATCTGGCAAAACCGGTCAGCGGAGCACTGTTGGAAGCGGCTGTGCTGAGTATTCTGCCAAAAGAACTTGTGAAGCTGAGCGATGAAACCAGCCAGACCGAAATCGGAAAAGATATTATGATTTTTGACCAGGTGCCAAGGACATCCATAATCGTTACCACGGACAGCGTCTGCGACCTTCCGGAATCACTCAAAAAAGAGTTTTCTATTTCCGTATGCCCTTACTATGTCGCCACGAATGACGGACGTTTTCTGGATGAAGTGGAACTGAAACCGGATGAACTGCTGGAGCATATGGCCGAAGGAAAGAACGGGGTTTCCCTTCCTCCTGACGTAGAAGATTATGAACGTTTTTTTGCGGAAAAACTTACCGAGGCCCAAAATGTCATACACATTACCATGGCCAAACATGTCAGCCATGGATACTACAATGCCGTAGAAGCGGCCAAATCCTTTGAAAACGTCACGGTAATTGATTCCGGTCATCTTTCCAGCAGTATGGGATTGTCTGTGTTGTACGCCGCTTTCATGGCGGAACACCATGCCTCGAAAGATGACATCGTGAAAATGGTGAAAAAACTGAGACGCCATATTTCCTCGGCATTCATAATTGACAGTACCCACATGATGTGCCAGGCAGGAAAAATCACCAAACGGACGCAGGTGCTTTGTGACGCCCTGCTGCTGCATCCGGTCCTTGTACTGCGAAAGAACCGGATGGTGGTTGGAAGATTGGAAATGGGTAACTTTTCGCATGTATCGAAAAGCTATATCCGTCATGTACTTAGCGACGCCAGAACCATTGACAAACGCATCCTGTTTATTACCTATGCCGGCTTGGATGACCAAAGCCTTTCCCGCATCCAGGATTTAGTACGGCAATATTGTACCTTTGAACGAATTTACCTGCAGAAAGCGTCTGCAGCGATTTCCAGTAATTGCGGTCCGGGGTCGTTTGGCCTTATGTTCATGAGGAAAAACGAAGCTGCCATTTCCTTTTCGGATTTTTCGGATATGTCCAAGGCGGAGTAAATCCTTATCCGCCAAACGCGGAAAACCGCCCTCCCGGAACGTGTTTGAAAATTCATTCCTGCAATTTTCAAACACGCTCCGGGAGGGCGGTTTCCGTAACCGGTTACAGCATCTCCTTAAGCAGCCGGTTCACCATCCCCGGTTCCGCCTTTCCTTTCATCGCCTTCATGGTCTGTCCCACTAAAAAGCCGATAGCCTTCTCCTTCCCGTTACGGTAGTCCTCCACCGACTTTGGATTCGCCGCGATGACATCTTCCACCGCCCTGCGCAGCGCCCCTTCATCACTTACCGTTTTTAACCCCTTTTCCTCCACATATTTTTCCGGGTCGGTATCTTCTTCAAACATTACCTCAAAAACCTCTTTTGCCACAGTACTGTTAATCGCCTTTTCATCGGTCAGCCGGATTAATCCTGCAAGATGTTCCGGCGAAAAACGGATATCTTCCGGTTCCATGCCCTTTTCTTTTAACAGGCGCAGCGTCTCCACCATCAGCCAGTTGGATACCTTCTTGGGCTGCCCGCACAGCTTCACGGTTTCCTCGAACAAATCCGCCATGCGTTTGGAGCCGGTGATGATTTCGATATCATAATCGGGGATACCGTATTCCGTTTTATAACGTGCCATTTTCTCCGTGCGGAATTCCGGCTGTGCCGCTTTGATTTGCGCCAGCCATTCATCGCTTACCGCCACGGGAACCAAATCGGGGTCCGGGAAATACCGGTAATCCTGGGCATCCTCCTTGCTCCTCATGGCATAGGATTCCCCTTTCGCGTCGTCCCAGCGTCTTGTCTCCTGCACCACTTTCTGTCCCGCTTCCAGCAGTTCAATCTGTCGTGCCTTTTCCCCTTCAATGGCGTTTGCAATGGCACGGAAGGAATTGAGGTTCTTCATCTCCGTCCGTGTCCCGTATCCGGCCGCCCCTGCTTCCCTGACGGACAGGTTCACATCCGCCCGCATGGAACCTTCCTGCAGTTTGCAGTCGGAAGCCCCCAGATATTGGATCATCATCCGCAGTTTTTCCAAATAGGCGATGACTTCCTCCGCGCTTCTCATATCCGGCTCGGAAACAATCTCAATCAGCGGTACGCCGCTGCGGTTGTAATCCACCAGCGAACAATTCTCCCATTCGTCATGAATCAGCTTACCCGCATCCTCCTCCATATGGATTTCATGGATGCCCACCGTCTTCTTTCCCGCCTCCGTTTCGATTTCCACGCAGCCGTCCCTGCATATGGGCAGGTATAACTGGGAAATCTGGTAATTCTGCGGGTTATCGGGATAAAAGTAATTCTTCCGGTCGAATTTGCAGTACCGCGTAATGGTGCAGTTCGTGGCAAGCCCCACCGCCACGGCATATTCCAGCACTTTCTTGTTCAGTACCGGAAGGGAACCCGGCATCCCCGTGCAGACCGGACAGGTATGGGTATTTGGCGCGCCGCCGAATGCCGTGGAACAGCCGCAGAATATTTTCGTTTTCGTGGCAAGCTCCACATGGACCTCCAAGCCGATGACTGTTTCATATTGTTTTGCCATACTCTTTCACCCTTCCTTTCCTTCCGGTACCGTTACGCTTCCGTTTTCCGGAAACGGCGTTCCAAACTCCCCCCTCGCCTTTTCATAGGTGTATGCCGCACGGATTACCGTTTTCTCCTGAAAACAGTCCCCGATGAGCTGCAATCCTATGGGCAGCCCTTCCGCATCCTTCCCGCAGGGCAGGCTGACGGCGGGAAGCCCCGCGAGGTTCACCGCTATGGTATAAATATCACCCAAATACATTTTTACCGGATCTGCCAGACTTTCTCCCAGCTTCGGCGCGGTGGTGGGGGCTACGGGACCGAGAATCAGGTCATAGTTCGAAAAAGCGCGGTCAAACGCTTTTTTTATCAATGCTTTTACTTTCAGCGCTTTTAAATAATAAGCGTCATAGTAGCCCGAACTTAAAACAAAAGAGCCGAGCATTATCCTGCGTTTCACTTCCGCGCCGAATCCCTCGGAACGGGATTTTTTGTACATGTTGTGCAGGCCGGTATATTCCCCCGTACGGTATCCGTATTTGATGCCGTCAAACCGTTCCAGGTTGGAACTGGCTTCCGCCGCCGCAATGGTGTAATAGGCAGGAACCGCATATTCCACAAGGCTTAAGTCAAATTCTTCCACCACGGCGCCTTTTTTTGCCAAAATTCCTGCCGCCCTGCGCACTGCTTCCGCCACGTCCGCATCCAGCCCGCCGCCGAAATAATCCCTCGGAATGCCGATGCGCATCCCCTGCACATCCTCTGTCAGTGCAGAAGTAAAATCCGTATCTTTCCGGGGTACGGAAGTAGAGTCTTTTTCGTCATGGGACGCAATCGCCTCCAGCATAACCGCACAGTCCGTCACGTCTTTACTGATGGGACCAATTTGGTCCAGGGAAGAACCGTAGGCAATCAGCCCGTAACGGGAAACCGTCCCGTAAGTCGGCTTCATGCCAACCACCCCGCAGAAAGACGCCGGCTGGCGGATGGAACCGCCCGTATCGGAACCAAGGGCGGCAAAGCATTCTTCCGCCGCCACCGCCGCCGCCGAGCCGCCGGAAGAACCTCCCGGAACCCGTCCTGCATCCCATGGATTTCGTGTGATGCCGTAAGCGGAAGTTTCCGTAGTGGAACCCATGGCAAACTCATCCATGTTCGTTTTCCCGATGACAAGCGCCCCCGCCTTTTCCAGATTCCGCACCGCTTCCGCCGTATACGGGGGAATAAAGTTTCCCAGGATTTTCGAGGAACAGGTGGTCAACAGTCCCCTGGTACATAAATTATCCTTCACTGCAACGGGAACACCCGCCAACGGTCCCGCCAGGTCCCCGCTGTCGATACTCCGCTGGATCTCCTCCGCCTTTTTTAAGGCGGCTTCCCGGTCTACCGTCACATAGCAGTGGTATAACCCTTCGCGTTCTTCCATGCTGTCAAACATTGCCTGTGCCGCCTGCATCACCGTTACTTCTTTTGTCTTTATTTTTGCGGCAAGCCCTGCCGCCGTCAACTTCCGCAGCTCCATCCGTCCATCCTCCTTACTCAAACGTGCGGGGAACCATAAACATCCCGTCTTTTTCCCCCGGGGCGTTTTGCAGCATTTCCTCCCGCATGTCGCCGTTTGTCACCACATCCTCACGGAATACATTCTGCACCGCAAACACATGGGACATGGGTTCCACGCCTTCGGTATCCAGTTCCCCCAGCTTGTCAATATAGTCAAGCATCCGCCCCATATCCTTCTTCGCCGCTTCCTTTTCTTCACCCGAAAGTTCGAGCTTTGCCAAAATCCCCACATACTCAATCGTTTCGTCACTGATACTATTCGCCATTTCCTTACCGCCTTTCCCCCTGTTACGGGACAAATCCAAACTGTTTAATCCCTGACCTTTATATGCACTTCCCGAAGCTGCTTTTCCGTCACGTCATTCGGTGCTCCGCACATTAAGTCCTGCGCCGAACCGCTCATGGGAAACGCGATTACCTCGCGGATGTTTTCTTCATTGCGCAACAGCATGATTATGCGGTCCACGCCCGGGGCCATACCCGCATGGGGCGGCGCACCGAACCGGAATGCCTGGTAAAGCGCCCCGAATTTCTTTTTCAGCGTTTCCTCGTCATATCCCGCAATCTCAAATGCCTTCACCATCACCTGCATGTCGTGGTTACGTACCGCGCCGGAGGACAGTTCCACGCCGTTGCAGACGATATCATACTGGTACGCCAGAATATCCAGCGGATTTTCCTCTTCCAACGCTTTTAAGCCCCCCTGAGGCATGGAAAACGGGTTATGGGTAAAACCGATTTGCTTCGTTTCCGCGTCCAGCTCATACATCGGAAAGTCATTCACATAACAGAAGCGGTAGGCATTTTTCTCACACAGGTCCAGCCGGTTCCCCAGTTCCACCCGTATCTGCCCGGCATAATAGTTCGCCCGCTCCTCCCTGTCCGCAATGAAAAAGATAGTATCCCCTGCACCCAGCCCTGCCAGTTCCAAAAGTTCCTTTTTCTTTTCCTCCGGAATAAACTTATCAATGGGTCCCTTATAGGACAAATCCGGTCCCACTTCCAAGTATCCCAAACCGCCCATGCCAAGGGAAACTGCAAAGGACAGCAATTTTTCATGGAATCCTTTGGACATCTGTTCCCGTACCCGGACCGCCCTGACCGTCTTCCCGATAAAGGGCTTGAACGTACATTCCTGGAAAAATGCCGTCACGTCAAGGATTCGCAAAGGATTACGCAAATCCGGTTTATCCGTACCGAATTCCAGCATCGCCTGCCGGTAACTGATAACCGGATACGGAGCTTTTGTCACCGTAAATCCTTCCGGCGCAAATTTTTCAAACGTTGCCGAGAGTACTTCTTCCCCCACACGGAACACATCCTCCTGCGTGGCAAAGCCCATTTCAAAATCCAACTGGTAAAATTCCCCGGGCGAGCGGTCTGCCCTGGCATCCTCATCCCGGAAACAGGGGGCAATTTGGAAATACCGGTCAAACCCCGACACCATCAATAACTGTTTATACTGCTGAGGCGCCTGCGGCAAAGCATAAAATTTTCCTTTGAACTTCCTGGAAGGGACGATATAATCCCTCGCTCCTTCCGGCGAGGACGCACAAAGGATAGGAGTCTGTATCTCCAAAAATCCAAGTTCCGTCATTTTCTCCCTCAGATAAGCAATTACCTGCGAACGGAAGATAATGGCATCCTTCACTTTCTTATTACGCAAATCCAAATATCGGTATTTCAGCCGGACTTCCTCCCGCGTCTCCCTGGAAGTCATCACTTCAAAGGGAAGCTGCCCGTAAACCCTGCCTAAAATATCGATGGAACCGGCTTCCAGCTCTATGGTTCCCGTTGGTATCTTCGGGTTATAGGTTTCCTCGTCCCTCTGTCGGATGATGCCTTCTACCGAAACCGAAATTTCCTTTGCCAGCTCTTTTGCAATCCCTTTTAAGAGCTGTGCATCCCGCACCACCACCTGCAGTGTTCCGTACATATCCCGCAAATCCACGAAAGACACGCCGCCATGGTCGCGGATATTCTCCACCCAGCCCGCTGCCCGTACCGTCTTACCGATATAGGCTTCATCCAGCTCTTTTACAATCACATCCCGGTACCTGTTTTTCATCTCCATACGATTCTGCCTCCCTTAATGATAAAATATGTTCCGTTTTCCCCTACTCCGCGCGCCCCATGCGCCGCTTTGGCGGCACACTTCTTCTGCATGGGGCTGTGCAATCGAGTAGGGGGAATCTTTCCCCTACTCCGCGCGCCCCGTGCGCCGCCTTAGCGGCACACTTCTTCTGCATGGGGCTGTGCATAAAAAAATCCCGGAACACAGTCTCCTGCATTCCGGGACGGATAAACAATTTCTATACCCGCGGTACCACCCGCATTGACAAGCCGACATCTCCATCAAGATGTGTGAACCGC
>ERZ779637.828-NODE-828-length-16766-cov-12.400275_pt1 | contig 16766 bp, 15 predicted proteins | sample MGYA00514196_ERZ779637 | MGnify/ENA primary metagenome ERZ779637 (study PRJEB29562, sample SAMEA4376700) | mouse gut metagenome | isolation source: Cecum | study: EMG produced TPA metagenomics assembly of the A DSS colitis mouse model was used to assess the...
TATCGTGCGCCGGGAAATATCTTCATCTACCAAAAATCATCACCTCCTGCCTCTGGACACGGTGTCCAGAGGGCTACCGCTCCTCCGGTCTACCTTGGGCGCGGGCCGCTCCATGGATAGGGAGGCCCGGTTCGCCATTTCCTGATAGGCGGCCATTTGCTCCCGGATGGGGACCTTGGGCATGGAGAATACCCGGTGTTCGTCGGGAATGTCCTCCAGTCCGTGATAGTGCTCCTTGCATTCGCCTTCTGGGATAACATCTTTGGAGATGCACCCTATCGCGAGGTAACGGACCTTTGGCAAGTGAGACCCGGAGATTTAGTCCACGCACCAGGGCATTGGTATATTGCTGTAAAAGGTTCCTACCCAAGTCCGTACCATAGTGATCCTTGCACCCAGTCAGTTGGTGGAGGTAAGTCCGGATCTATCGGATGGGGAGACCCAGGTGGACGCTTAAATAGTGATACCGTTATTTCTATTTACACCCGCTACCCCCTCCCCTAAGTCTTCGCCCCCCGCCCAGCTGGGCGGGGGGTTCTTTGTCTCTGCGGACATTCGACTTTGCCCGCCGCCTCCAAGCCGAGGTGGTGGGCTGCTTTTTTTTGCATAACTGCGATTTGCTGAATGTCTCTAAGGAAATTTACGGAATAGGGTAAACGTCCCTAGGGACATTCAATATGCACAACAATTATCTCTTTAGATATTTGTGATATATTAAAATCGACGGATTTTCTGCGGAAAATTCGTCTTTTTTCATGTAAATAGCACTTTGTGGAATCTGGGGGGAGCGCATAAAATAGACCACCCAATCGGACCGGAACCTTTTCCGCCGGGCGGGGGGCTGGCCTATCCTAATCTAACAGATGTCTGGGGGAACTCTTTTTCTGCGGTATGACAGTATAATAAGGAGGATTTCAGCAGGCGGGATAGTTTCTTTTCAACTCTCCGCGACAGGAAACCGGCAAATACAGCTGTTTTGATATATTTATCATGTCGAATAGAGCAAAATCGCGGCCAGATTGTATACAACATGGCCGCGATTTTACTGAAATTTTAATGCGCATAATTAGTTCAAATTTTTTCTAATACTGGGCTAAACTTTTGAAAAATAGAGCCGATATGATAAATGAAAAACATGAGAAAGCAAGAGGCCTGATTGCATACAACCTGGCCAATCTGCAAAAAGGTTACTCTTTACTGTCAATGACCGCATTCATGAAAGGAATTGCCCATGTGCTGTATTTCCCCCGATAAGGATATGCAGAGCCAGTTGCGGAGCCTGGCCCAGGAAGTGGTGTCCGACATTGCTGCCGCCGACCCGGCCCGGAGTCAGGAGCTGCTGAGCGCTTTCGTCTCGGAGCTCGTGCTGGCGATTGCCGACGAGAGCCGCCGGGAGGAACGCCGTCAACGACAGGCGGAGGGCATCGCGGCCGCTAAGGCCCGGGGCGTCCGGTTTGGCCGCCCAGCATCGCCAGTACCTGACAACTTTGACAAAATTCATCAAGAGTGGAGAGCCGGAAAAATGTCTCTCCAGCAGGCCGCAGAGGCATGCAGCATCTCTAAGGGAACATTTTACGGCATTGCTGTCCGTAAGGAGCGGGCTGAAAGCTGCGCTGGTTAAGGAAATCCTCGGTTTGAGGGATGCGGCAAAAAGGAGATATTATGCTAAAGCTGACGCTGCTCCCCGATGAATATGTGACCATCGGCGATATTGTTGTCCAGCTTGTCCGTGTAGCTGGCGGCCGGGCGGATATCGCCATCGACGCGCCTCGGACCGTCCCCATTGTACGGGGTGCAGTGCTGGAGCGGAACGGCGGACAGCGGCCCGCCTGTCTGGCCCCACCGCCAAAGAAGCGAGCCCGGACCTACCGGGACCAGGTGTTCCGCTGGAATGACGACCGCGAACGAGCCGTGCGCGTTATGAAGCAAATGTTTGACAGACTGGAGCAGAGTGGAGCCACCAAGGAGGCGAACGTTCTGCGAACCCAGCTAGATAGGATTATTCCTGCCTTCTGGGAGGAGGAGCTGTCGGACCACTGATTATTCGATTTCAGACGGTTTTGCAAGCCGGATGAAATATAGCCCCTGCGCCAAATTTCTGGTAGCCCGGCCGGATACCGGAAGAGGGTGCGCCACCCAGTGCCGGAAAGGGAAGTTCTGGCACACCGGATTGTATTCCCCTAAACATTTTATTGAAAGGAAGCATTAAAATGAGAATTCAGCACAATATTATGGCGATGAACGCCTATCGCAACTACAACACCAACACCTCCGCCCTGTCCAAGAACCTGGAGAAGCTGTCCTCCGGCTACAAGATCAACCGCGCCGGTGACGACGCCGCCGGTCTGGCCATTTCCGAGAAGATGCGCGCCCAGATCACCGGCCTGAACGCCGCCCAGAAGAACGTCAAGGACGGCATCTCCCTGGTGAAGACCGCTGAGGGCGCCATGCAGGAGATCCAGGACATGCTCAACCGCATGGACTACCTGGCCACCCAGTCCGCCAACGGCACCTATCAGGATGCGGTTGACCGTGAAAACCTGCAGAAGGAAGTCAACCAGCTGCTGGATGAAATTGACCGTATCGCAGACAGCGCCAACTTCAACGGCATCAAGCTGCTGGACGGCTCTCTGGACGTAAACGCCAGCGTGGGCCAGGTAGACCGCACTGCGGTTGAGCTGACCGGCGAGATTAACCGTCAGGCGGGCGTGACCCAGGCTGTTACCGCCAGCTTCGACATTGATCTGGAAGGTATGGTCTTCACCGGCGGCGCAAGTAATGCCGGCACGATTCAGCTAACTGTCGGCGGCGCAACCATGACGGTAAGCATCAGCGGCGGAACAACCGGCGGCTCCTTTGAGGTTGTTTCTGGCGGTGCAACAATCAGCATCGCCACGGCTTCTTCCATCGTGAATATCAACGGCGCCACATTTTCTGTCAGCGCAAACGGAACCAAGCTCACATTTACCGCAACGTCCGATAACTATACTGGCAGCACCGCAAGCCTTGACGTCAGTAATATCAGTGCTTCTGCTACTGTGGCTAGTAGTAGCGCGCTTGGCAGCATAAAGCCGGTCGGCCAGGGCGACAGCGCCTGGAACACGGCGGCCCAGAATACGGTGGACGGCGTAAGAAAGAGCCCCCAGATCGAGGCCCAGGTCAAGTTCACGCTGACTGAGGATATGATCAAGAGCGGTGAGCTTGTCATCGATGGCGTGACATACACGTTTGATGACACGAAGACTCTTGATCAGAGCTCCGGCAATACCATCGGCACCAAGGGCTTTGGCACTGCCGGCGGGAGCACCGTGAACGATGTTGCCGACAAGCTGGTTAAGGCCGCGAATTCTAATACGAATTTCGCTATTGGTCACACCAACGGCGAGATCACCATTCAGGCGAAATCGGGCACTGATAAGGATTATACGAAGGGAAAATATGATCCGGATGCAACGGCGCTGACGGAGAGCGGCTGGTCCAAGGGCCTGGTCTCTTACGGTAAGACAACGGCTGCGCAGAAGGGCAAGCCCCTGCAGCTCCAGATCGGCGACACTTCCGATCCGTTCAACCAGCTCCAGGTCAAGGTCGGCGATATGCACAGAACCGCACTGGGGCTGAACGGGCTCGACATCAGCACCGCCGCCAACGCTTCTGGCTCCATTCAGAAGATCAAGGACGCCATCAACAACGTGTCCTCTGTCCGCGGTGATCTGGGCGCTACCCAGAACCGTCTGGAGCACACCCAGAACAACCTGTCCGTGATGGCCGAGAACATTCAGGACGCCGAGTCCACCATCCGCGACACCGACGTGGCCGAGGAAATGATGAGCTACGTCAAGAACAACATCCTGGTCCAGTCCGCCCAGGCCATGCTGGCCCAGGCCAACCAGGTGCCCCAGGGCGTGCTCCAGCTGCTGGGCTAATTCCCCAAAGGCGGGTCATATTATCCTATACGCATTCCAAGGGGGCCGGGCCTGTGCCCGGTCCCCTTTCCTGTTCTTGAAAAAGAAGCGTTCCAATAAAAGCAGGAGCGTGCTTTTTCAAGCACAGGACATGGTTGTGAATACGAAATCAAAGAGAGGAGATTACCGATGGAGCAGAATGCTAAACCTGTACTGACGATAGGGATGATCGTAAAAAATGAGATCCGCTGTCTGGAACGGTGCCTGAAAGCATTTGAATCTCTGCGGAAAGCATTGCCCTGTGAGCTGATTATTGCCGACACCGGATCGGATGATGGCACCCGGAAAATTGCAGAGAAGTACGCAGATCTGGTGTTTGACTTTCCCTGGATTAACGACTTTGCCGCTGCACGAAACTCGGTCTTGGACAAGGCCCATGGTGAGTGGTTCCTTACTGTGGATGCGGACGAATATCTGGATGAGGACTGCGAGGAGCTGATAAATTACCTAAAAAATCCTGATGCACAGTGGAATAATTTTTGTGGGGTCATCATTCGCAATTATGGGACGACGGACTTGATCGGGCCCTACAGTGATTTTATGGCAATCCGCATGGTACGGATGTCCACCGGGACGCGGTATCGCGGGACTATTCACGAGATGTGGGACTACGACGGCAATCTTCAGATTCATGGCCTGCGGAAAACAGTTTTTCATCACGACGGCTATGTGGGGTTCGGTACGGAAGCGGCAAAGAAAAAGCAAAAACGGAACATGGATTTGCTGAAAGCGGAGCTGAAGAAGGATCCCCACAACCTGAAGACGTTGATGCAGGCCATCGACAGCAGCGTTGGAACGGACGATAATCCGCACTATATTCGCATGGCACTCAAGGGCATAAGAAGAAAAAATCCAGGCTGGAAGGAACTGGGGCCCGTCATTTTTCGAAGCGCAGTCAACATGGCGCATGCACGGAAACTGGACGAATTTGAGGACTGGGTCAAGGAATCGGAGCAGCTGTTTCCGGATTCTCTCTATACAAACATATCCATAAACCATACCGCGCTGACAGCTTGCTTTACGGAGAAGGATTATCCGGAGGTCATCCGCCGGGGAGAGCGCTATCTTCAGACGATAGCCAACTATAACAGCGGAAATTTCAATCCTGCTGAGTTGTGTGTCAGTACACTGGATGTCAGCCCGGAGTATGAAGATACTATACGTATTTTAACAGCGGACGCTTGTTTTCATGAACAGGAGTACACACATGCATGGGACCTGCTTATGCCGATTGATGGAAGCCGGCTTGCTCCAGGACAGGTATCCAATTACATGAGCGTAATGCTGAATCTTCAGGCCCAGAGCACATTGGATGTGCAGAGCCATATCTCTGTTTTTTGGGAGCAAATCAGCTCTGAGACGCCGAAAAAGGATTGGGGAATGCTGCGCCGGAACGCGGTGATTGCACAGGCAGCCCGTGCGTTTACTCTGGATCTTCAGGCGGAAGAGGATAAAAACGGGTTCCGTCACGCATACACACTGTTCCTGCCCTTAAAAGACGAATGTGAATTGGGTATCGCCGCCTGTGTTTTGGAGGAGACGGACCCGAAAATGATGGAAAATCTGCTGTGCAGGGTGCGGCATTGGGAGGAACTCCCGATCAGCGTTCTCTCCTATGCGTTCCAGCACGGCATCCGATTTCCGCTGCCGGACAAACACATGGAAATGGAGGAGATGGACGTTCTGGCTGTTCGCTTGGCGGAGGAGAAAAACGATATTTTGAATTTGATCCAAAATGGAGCAGCTGGTACACCGATTCAGTCTTTGGCATGGAAAAAAGCGTTAGCTATGGCGGCTGTCCGCACCAGTAAATGGGCAGATGGAGAGCAGAGCATGGAACTGGCCCGCACCTTTGCAAAGATTGAACATGAGTTCCTCCGCTTTTCCTATACCACAGAAGCCTTACTCGCCGAAAATCTGTCAATTTTACCTCCCATGCACCGCTTCGGCTGGTACTGCTCACAAGCATTTGAAGCGCTGGATTGTGGGGACGCTGCGGAATATGTCCGGTATCTTCGTAAAGGTCTGTCCACCTACGGCGGCATGAAGCCTATGGTGCAGTTCCTGACGGAGCACACTCCACAGCTCCAACCCCCCTCCCAGGAGCTGCTGGAGCTGGCGGACAAGGTACGCGGGATGCTGGCGGCCTTCGCTCCCGATGACCCCGCGGTGGCGGCCATCAAGCAGAGCCCGGTCTATCGGAAGGTGGCTTATCTCATTGAGGGCCTGGAGGCCCCTGTGTTTGGAGGGCTGAAGCAGTGAAGGTTGTCATTTTAGCCGGCGGCCGGGGCACCCGCATCAGCGAGGAGAGCTACCTCAAGCCCAAGCCCATGATTACCATCGGCGAGCAGCCCATTCTATGGCACATCATGAAATATTACTCCAGCTTTGGGTTCCACGACTTCATCATCTGCTGCGGCTACAAGGGCCACGTAATCAAGGAGTATTTTGCGGACTACTACCTCCACCGCTCTGATGTGACTTTTGACTTCTCCGCCGAAAACCGCATGACGGTCCACCAGAACGTGGCCGAGCCCTGGCGGGTGACGCTGGTGGACACCGGCCTGAACACCCAGACCGGCGGACGTGTCGGGCGGGTGCGGACGTACATCGGAGACGAGCCCTTTATGCTGACCTACGGCGACGGGGTGAGTGACGTAGACTTAAACGCCCTGCTGGAGCAGCATCGGATCTCGGGGAAAACCGTCACCCTGACGGGTATCCAGCCCGGCGGGCGGTTCGGTGTGCTGGACCTGGAGGGTCAGACGGTCACCGGCTTCCGGGAGAAGGCAAAGGAGGACGGCGGCTGGATCAACGGCGGCTTTATGGTCATGGAGCCAGAGGTGTTCGGCTATCTCAGCGCGGATGAGAGCTGTATCCTGGAGCGGACCCCTCTGGAGGCCCTGGCCCGGGAGGGAAAGCTGGGGATCTATAAGCACAACGGGTTCTGGCAGTGCATGGATACGCAGCGGGACAAAATCTGGCTGGAGGATCGATGGAACAAAGGGAACGCGCCATGGCGGGTATGGTAAACATGATTCTGGATTTTTATAGGGATAAAAAAGTTTTTGTCACAGGGCATACGGGCTTCAAGGGTGCGTGGCTGTGCACGATTCTGTGCATGGCCGGGGCGGAGGTAACGGGCTTTGCGCTGCCTCCCGAGGAACTGAGCCTGTGCAGAATCATCAGACTGGAGGAAAAAATGAACTCCGTCCACGGTGATATGCGGGACCTGGAGGCCTTGCGGTGCGCTTTTGACGCCGCAAAACCGGAAATTGTGCTTCATCTGGCGGCGCAGCCCATCGTCCGGGAGAGCTATCGGGACCCGGTGGGCACCTATGCCTCCAATGTGATGGGAACGGTCCATATTCTGGAGTGTGTGCGGCAGTCCGGCTGTGTAAGGAGCTTCCTCAATGTGACAACGGACAAGGTCTATCAAAACCGCCAATGGCCCTGGGGCTATCGGGAAACCGACGTGTTGAACGGGTTTGACCCCTATGCCAACTCCAAATCCTGCTCCGAGCTGGTGACAGACAGCTATCGAAACAGCTTTTTGGCAGATAAAGGGGTTGCGGTCAGCACAGCGCGGGCCGGAAATGTGATTGGCGGCGGAGACTTTGCGGCGGACCGGATCATACCGGACTGTATCCGGGCTGTGTGTGCTGGCCGGCCGATTCAGCTCCGCAACCCACATTCCGTCCGGCCCTATCAGCATGTGCTGGAACCGTTGTCCGCTTATCTGCTGATCGCACAGCGGCAGTATGAGAACAGCGATCTGGCCGGCAGCTACAATGTGGGCCCGGACAGCAGCGGCTGTCTGACCACCGGGGCGCTGTCGGAGCTGTTCTGCCAGACCTGGGGAGAGGGCGCGCGCTGGGAACACACAGGCCAGCAGGGCCCCCATGAGGACACAGTGCTGAAGCTGGACTGCTCCAAAATCGGCGCAGTTTTAGGATGGCGTCCCCGTTGGGATGTGGAACGTGCCGTGCGGGAGACTGTGGACTGGACAAAGGCGTGGATAGATGGTCAGAATATCCCTGACTACATGGAGCGACACATTCGTGGATATTTTAACGAACCTGTATAGAGGAAATCTATGGAGCAATTTATTGAAATAAATACCGATCAGATGGACAATCCGGCGGTTGGATCCAATTTATTCTCTAACCGCATCGCTGTGGCGGAGATGCAGCAGAGCTCTGGCATCCCGGAAGTGTCTATTATTATCCAGGCATACAACAGACTGGATAAAACCAAACGCTGTGCGGAGAGCGTCCTGGCCTATACGGATGGTGTTGACTATGACCTGATCCTTTTGGACAATGGTTCAGAAGACGCAACATTAGAATATTTCCAGACGATACCCCACAAAAAGAAAACCGTGGTGCATATTACAAAAAATTTAGGTGCCGCTTTTCCAGCCTCCACGTTAAGCTTGAATAAACTGGGACGGTTTATCTGTATTCTTCAAAATGATCTGATTGTTACCCCTCATTGGATGGAAAATCTCTTGGTCTGCATGAAATCGGATGAGAGAATTGGGATGGTTAACCCTGTCTGTTGTAATACATCCAATCTGCAATGCGTTGATCTGCCTTATACAAATTATCAAGAAATGCAAGAAAAAGCTGCTCAGTTCAACCGCTCAGACCCCAGAAAGTGGGAGGATCGGCAGCGATTGATTACGCTAGGGACCTTGTACCGCAAAGAGGCGCTTATGGCCGTCGGGTGGCCCCTTGGCGATGTTGGCTTCTTTCATGATTTCGGGGATGACGATGATACCTTTCGGATTCGGCATTCAGGCTACCGTACCGTTCTGGCCGGCGACACCTGGGTCTGTCATGACCATGATTTGAGAGGCGGCGAGGGAAAGGACCCTGTGGAATTTCAAAAATCTCTGGACATCGGCAGAGAAAATTTCCGAGAAAAATTTTTTGGCGTTGATGCCTGGGAAGATGTAAACAACTACTACATCCCATATTTCCCGCATTTTCCTAAGCCGTCCGCAACGGGACGTCTGCAAATCCTGGGCGTGGATACACGGTGTGGAACCCCTATTTTGGATGTTAAAAACTGGCTGCGTAGGTTCGGATTGTTTGACGCGGACCTGTCCGCCTTTATCCAGGATCCCAAATATTGGCTGGATCTGAAAACAATTTGCAAAGGACCGGTGGTCTGTGACCGGGAAGAGTTTTTGATAGATTCCTTTCCTCGGGAGACCTTCGATTATATTGTCATAGATCGCCCGCTCAACCGGTATCATGAACCGGTAAAGATGCTGCGCGACCTGTTCTCTTTGTGTAAGAAGGGCGGGTATCTGGTATGCAGGCTGGCAAATGCCCACTCCTTTCGGGAGTATTTACATCTGCTCGGACAGGTGGACGTCTATAACCCGGACTATGCGCTGAATATTCCGGTTGAACAATTCCGCATAGCGGTACAGCAATGGGGGGCAATTCGATGTGAGCTGCGGATTGGCGCGGGGTTAAACCAGGAGAGTCAAGCGCTCTTGGCCTCCCTTTATCCCGCCGGCCTGCCGGAACAGCAGCAAAAAGCGGCATTGGATCAGATGCAGTGTCAGGATTATTTGTTTGTTATACAAAAATGTTTGCAATAGAGAAGCCCAGCTCACTCAAATATGTTTTATGGCAGTGGTGAAAAATGAAAATACTCCATATTGCCGCCCATATGGGCGGTGGAATCGGTTCGGCGTATGCCGGACTAGGGGACTGCGGACACGAGCAGAAGATCCTCCTGCTGGAAACGCCCCGGGATAGAACCGCCTTAGACAGAGTGCGGTCCGCCGGGTTTCAAATCATACAGGCGGCAGAGTGCTCCAGTGTAGAGCGAGAATTGGAGTGGGCAGACGTTGCTGTATTCAGCTGGCACCACCACCCGGCCCTCACAAGGTTTTTGCACAGCTTTCCCGCCGCCCCAATCCGCAGTATCCTCTGGTGCCACGTCTCTGGCAACTATTTCCCCCATATCTCCGCCGAATTTGTTCAGCAGTTTGATCAGAGTATCTTCGCCTCACCCTTCAGTCTGGACCTGCCGCAGGTCAAGGCGCTGGGCGATGCGTACTTAAAAAGGCACTGCGATGTGGTCTATGGCCTCAACGATCTCAGCCGGTTTACCAAGATCAAAAAGAAACCGCACGCGCATTATACGGTTGGATATGTTGGTACAATGGGCTTTTGCAAGCTGCACCCCTGTTTTATAGACTTCTGCGCGGCAACGGGGATGCCGGATACGCAGTTTTTAATGGTGGGGGCGCCCTCCACCCAAAAGGAGCTACTGACATCGGCGGAGGAAAAGGGGATTGCAGGACAGCTTCAATTCTGCGGGCAACTTCCGGATGTGGCGCCCGCGCTGGCGCAGATGGATGTATTTGGCTACCTGCTGAACCCGCAACACTTTGGAGCCACGGAAAACGCGCTACTGGAAGCTATGGCAGCGGGGTTGCCTGTAGTGGCACTGGATCAATGCGTGGAGCGGGGAATTATTTGGGACGGCAGAACCGGATTGCTGGTCCACTCTCCAGCGGAGTATGGAAATGCGGTTCGATACCTGCGGGAGAACCCAGAGAAAGCGGCGCTTTTGGGCGCTCAGGCCCGGAAAGATACAATGGAGCGCTATGGAATTCAGGCAAACCGGCGGAGATTTCTCGCTGCCTGCCAACGGGCGGAGGCAAGGGAGAAGCGTCTGCATCATTTTAGTGAGTTTTTCACAGGAGAGCCGGCAGATTGGTTCTTGTCCGCTGTGGAGGCGGACAGGGTATGTTTTGTGGAGGACCGGTCCCAGGAAGCCGGTCTGATCTTCCGTGAGCGTACCAAGGGGGCACCAGCTCACTATTCCAGCTTTTTCTCTGAGGACAAGCGGTTGATGTTGTGGACTAAGCAGTTAGGCGATGTATAAGGAGGACATTCTTTATGGCAGTCAAAGGTATTAAGGGCAATACAGACCGTCTCCGGTTGGAAGAGCATATCCCGCTGGATACGCCTCTGCACGTTTTTATAGATGCTTCTAGCGTATGCAATTTTCATTGTCAATTTTGTCCTCACGGAAATGGAGAAGCACAAAAAATAATGCCTCAGATGATTATGCCAGTTGCGTTGGCGAAAAAGTGCATTGATGATCTGAAGGAATTCCCGCGGAAAATAAAACGGATCTCATTTTCCGCGGTGGGGGAGCCGCTGGCGAATCCATGTCTGCCAGAGATTGTGTCCTATGCAGCTCAACGAGAGGCGGCGGATTGTCTGGGAATTACAACGAACGCCTCGCTTCTGACTCCTGACATGGGCAGGCGGCTGCTGGATGCCGGCCTGACACATTTCGATATTTCGATATATGGTCTGAACTCAGAAAAATACAGAGAATTTTCTGGACATCTATTTTCCTTTGAGGATTTTGTTGAGCAGATTGCCTATTTTTATTCCATCAAAGGGCAGGCTAACGTAGTAATTAAAATCAGCGATGCTGTCTGTATTAGCGAAGAAGATAAACAAAACTTCTACCGCATTTTTTCGCCTATTTGCGACAAAATCTGCATTGAACACGCAGTCCCGTTCTGGTATGAACTGACATCCGAGGTAAAAGACGATGGGCTGGATATTTATGGAAAACCTGTCACAAGAAAGAAGATCTGTCCTGTCCCATTTTTCTCTATGGCGGTCCAGGCAAATGGCATAATAACTCCGTGCTGCATTGACTGGAGAAACCGTCTGCCAATGGGGAACGCCCAAACGCAGTCGCTTGTATCTGTTTGGAGTGGGGAGAAGTTTAGAGAGCTCCATTTGAACCTGTTGAAAAAAGGAAATTCTGGTGTGTCGCCCTGTGATCACTGTCACTATCACGAATTGGTCGCGTTAGATAATATCGACTCACACTGCGAGAAGCTGCTAAGGCGATTGGAGTATATTGATGCAGTATAGACATTATGGAAATACGCAGAAGCAAGTTTCTCTGTTAGGCATGGGCACATCAAGATTGTCCGGAAATGAGGCACAATTCAGTGTAAACGTTGATCTGGTACATCGGGCCTTAGCGTTAGGCATCAACTATTTTGACACAGCTCCGACGTATGCCAGCGGAACCAGTGAGAAAATCCTGGGTGCCGCTTTTAAGGAGCATAGGACGCGGGATTTTATAGTCGCCTCCAAGTCCATGCTGAGTATGGACCCCACCGCAGACGACGTACTGCGCAGGCTTGAATCCTCGCTGAAAACGCTTTATGTTGACAAGATCGATCTTTTCCATATGTGGAGCGTTCTGACACTGGAGCAGTACGAAAAAATTATAGCTCCCGGCGGCCCTTATGAGGGCGCTTTAAGGGCGAGAGAGCAGGGGCTGATTGGGCATATCTGTGTCTCTGTCCATTGTAGCGGGACGGAGCTGGAGCGAATTATTCTGGATGGCAGATTTGATGGCGTCACATTGGGATTCAACGCACTGAATTACCGGCATCGGTTAGATGGGCTGTGCCTTGCCAACTCCAGGGGAATGGGGGTCGCCGTCATGAATCCCCTTGCAGGGGGGCTAATTCCCCAAAACCCCGCGTATTTTCAGCATCTCCGGAAAGATGGCGGAACTGTAGCGGCTGGGGCCATTCAGTTTGTTGCCTCCCATCCGGAGGTCAGTACTATTCTGATCGGGGTTAACTCAGAGCGGGATATATTGGAGGCGATTGAGGCACTGGAGAATGCTCCTCCACTGGATAAAGGCCGGTGGGAAGAGATCGCGGACCGCCTGCCGGTTCCTGCCGAGCCGCTGTGTACCATGTGCGGCTACTGCCAGGGCTGTCCCGCTGGCATTCAGGTGAGCCGTTTGATGGGGGCCTATAATGAATATGTGCTCTCCAACCAGGATGAGACGCATTTCCATGAATGGCGTAAGATGTATTATGGCACCTATCCCTTTGAAACGGTGGAATGCATCAAATGCGGCCGCTGTGAAAGTAAATGTACCCAGCACCTGCCGATTATACATCGAATCCAGGCCATAAATGGAATCTGCGGAAAGGAGGCAGATAAGCAGCGCATTCTGTGCGAGAAGTACTTTCCCAGCACAGGATACCCTAAAACCGGGATTTATGGTATGTCAATTGTGGCGGAGACATTGTTGAAGGCCTACCAGACCTTTTATGGCGCTATACCTCAGGAGACATATTTTTTCGATTCCAATTCAGCCAAGTGGGGCAACAGACTGTTTGATACCGGACAAATAATCCATTCCCCTGAAGACATCCGGAAGCTTGGCATTAAACGAATTATTATTTCGGCGCCAAAATATGAAAAGTCGATTCGGGCTTTTCTAAAAGACTATGTGTCAGAAGGAACGGAGATATATGCACTATAATGCCCATATTCTTGCACAAAAGCGGACTTGCCTACGGGATGTTCTTCCTCTGGATACCCCGTTTACTTTGTTAATAGAAGCATCTCGGTTATGTAATTTCAAGTGCAGATTCTGTCCGCAGAGCCAAGAGGACAAATTTCTGTTCTTTGAGAAAAATCTTCTTTCCATTGAAGATTTCAAAGAAATTCTCTCCCAACTACATGATTTTCCGCAAAAGATTAAGAAGGTGTATATGCACGGAACGGGGGAATCTCTCCTCAATCCGGAGCTGCCGGAGATGATCCGCCTGTTAAAGCAGAGTGGCACAACGGAATCGATTGATTTGACCAGCAATGGCGCGTTGCTGACGAAGACGCTGGGAGAAAATCTAGTGGATGCCGGGCTGAACCATTTGCATATCTCTGTTGAAGCGCTGTCCAGCGAAAAATACCGTGAAATAACCGGCGTCAATAGTGTGGATTTTGACCAATTTATAGACAAAATACGAACCTTCTCCGCCCAACGTGGAAAATGCCGGCTTACTATCAAAGTAGCGCAGTCCAGCCTGGAGGAAGATGGCGATAATAGAAAGTTTCTGGAGCTTTTTTCTCCGTTGTGTGATGAAATTTTTGTGGAGCAGATTTATCCCATTTGGCCAGGCTTTCAACCGCCGGAATCTGTGTGCAGTAAGGCCGGCGAAGCTGGGCAGTATGGGCAAGCTGTCGAGGAAAAGCGTATTTGCCCTCAGATTTTCACAGTTCTAGCGATCAAATGTGATGGCAGCGTTTCTCCATGCAGTGTGGATTGGGCAAATCAGGTAAATTTAGGCAATATTCATGAAATGCGTCTCAAGCAGATTTGGGAGGGGGAGCAACTGCGGCAGCTGCGCCGACTTCAGCTTTCCCGCGGACGGACAAGCGATCCGTACTGCGCGTCCTGTGGTCTTCCGAAGTATTCCTGTGTGGATAATTTGGATGCCTTTGCGCTGGAACTTCTGCAAAAAATTATGTGAACAGGAGATGAGACCCAATGTTGGATTACCGGCAGGAAATAGAGAACATTTTTGCGCTCCGCGATTCTGATCCGCCTATCTCAATTACCAAGTATATGGATACGCTGAAAGCACAGAAAATTATACTCTACGGCGCGGGGGCTTTCGGCTGTGAAAATTTGAGGCTGTTTCAAAAATATGGCGTTTACCCTGTGGCGTTTCTGGATCAAAAGGCGAAGCCGTCTGAGGAAAAAATGGGGATACCGGTATATCATCCGGATGACAACTGCTTGACCCCGGCGTTTCGGTCTGAATGTCAGGTTTATATTTCAATTACGCTGGCAAAGCACGTTATGGCCGGCATCAAGAGGGACCTAGCTCAGTGGGGCTACCACAATGTAAAAGAAGTCCAGACGGTTACCGCACGGCAGGTTCTGTTTGATGGAACAGAAAATCCCTTGGCGTCGTACTTGGCGGAGCAGAAGGAAAAAATAATTCTTGCGGGCTCACTCATGGGGGATGAGGAGAGTGTGCGGACATACCTGTCCTGCATAAAGGCGCACTTGCTGAGGCAGTATGAAAATTGCGCGGAGACCGACTATCCGTGCCAATATTTTGAGGCGGGGGTTCCGCTGAAAAATGACTTTTCCTGCCTGATAGATTGCGGCGCGTATAATGGAGATTGCTTGGACGCAGTGCTCAGCCGCTGCGGGGCGATCCAAACCTACATCGCCTTTGAGCCGATTCAAGATAATTTTGCAGCCTTGTCCCAAAAGGTTGACTGTTGCTGCGGCAGTATACAAAATGCCTACTTATATCCCTGCGGCGTAGCGGACAGCACGGGTACAGCATTTTTCACAGATGAGGCGAGCGCGAGCACCATGTCTGCCCAAGGAGAGAAGGTTCTGCCAATCATAACCTTGGATGACGCGATAAAGCAAGTCCCGGCAACCTTTGTAAAAATGGATATTGAGGGCGCTGAGCCCGCCGCTTTACGCGGAGCTGTACGGCTTATTCAGCGCTGGGCGCCCGACTTGGCTGTTTCTGTATACCATGCTGCAAATCATTTTTGGGATATTCCCTGTTTTATCCACAAAGTAAATCCGAATTATAAAATGTATTTGCGCTCCCATACGCCGGCTACGCTGGAGAGCGTTTTGTATTGTACCTGTTGAAGGAGTGCTGTAAATGCAGGAATTTTCTTTTCAAAAGACAACAATCAATAGCTTGACGCTGATTACTCCTCTTTGTATCCCCGATCCTCGTGGCTACTTCTCCAAGCCCTTTGAAAAATCTATTTTCGCTGCCCACGGCATTGAGTTGTCCCCCTGGGAGGAGCTGCGCTCCTGCTCCCATAAGGGCGTGCTCCGCGGCCTCCATTTCCAGCGCCGTTACAGTCAGGATAAGCTGGTGCAGGTACTCCATGGCGCGGTATATGATGTAGCGGTGGACCTGCGCAAGGGCTCAGAAACCTTCGGCAAATGGGAGGGTTTTTACCTGACGGCAAAGAACAGGCATATGCTCTACATACCCAAAGGCTTTGCCCACGGATTCCTGGCGTTGGAGGACGATACACTGTTCAGCTACCTCTGCGGCGACCGCTATGACCCGGAGTCGGACGGCGGTATTTGCTGGAACGACCCACAACTGGCCATCAGTTGGCCGCTGGGCCGGGTGGAGCAGACTATTATTTCAGATAAGGACGCCGCTTTGCCCACACTGGCAGAATATCAGGATTCCATGTGAACAGGAGCTCTAAATGATACAGAAACTGACGATTTCTCCCCACCAGATCAGCGATCATACCTGTATTACCATCAATTCTCAGGGATCGCTCAGCGGCTTTCCCTTCCTGTCTATTGACCGGGACAGTTACCTTGTTGGCGTCGAGGTACAAAGCGGAATCAACTTTGACGTAGCGGGCGGGCGGCACTGCATCGCAGTTGGAAAGGGCTGCTCCCTGGCCGAGTCCATCACATTTATGATCGACTTGAACCATGATTATGCCTCGGTATGTCAGGGAGAATTATCCTTTCTTCCAAAATTTCCTTCACACAGCAGAATAAAGCGGAAGGGATCAATTATCCTCCAAAACGATGTCTGGATTGGCCACGGTGCAACCATTATGGCTGGAGTGACCCTTCACAACGGCTGTGTTGTTGCGGCGGGTGCTGTCGTCGCAAAGGATGTGCCCCCTTATGCCATTGTGGCCGGAAATCCCGCTAAAATTGTTCGCTATCGTTTTGACAAAGAAACCATTGACGGCCTTCAAAAAATTGCGTGGTGGGATTGGCCGCCAAAAACCCAGCAGCTGCGACGAGACGACTTTTTGTTGAGCGCACCAGAATTTGTTGCAAAGTATCTGCCGGAAGCGGAATCCCGTGGGCGGGGCGGGACCCACCGCGGGGCGGCCCCTGCTACGGGACTCGGGGGGCGGCGGGTGGCGTGGGCGGGTGGTGGGGGCCGCTCTGGGTGCGGGC